>CXWL01002623.1_pt1 | contig 43100 bp, 37 predicted proteins | sample 590931 | NCBI WGS metagenome assembly CXWL01 (sample SAMEA3498368, study PRJEB10139) | groundwater metagenome | biome: water well; material: biofilm material | place: Germany | collected 2015-04-27 | reverse complement strand
CGGTAATGCTAGCGCTTTATTGCTACACTTGGCGAACTTATTTCATGCACGTTCCTAAGTGTTTTTAGTTTGAAAGCGGAATTCACGGTATTTTTGATGGTTCTGCCCCTAAGGATTTAGGGGCTTTTTCGAGTAGCGGCATCGTATCCTGAGCCGATATTGGAAAAAGCATCTTGATCCAACCTATCAACCGGCTTGACCGTGGTTACTGCGACTTCAGTAACACCTTTTGCTATCGCGGGCCTGACTGATCCGATAGCCGATTCCTGTGGGAATTGTTGCAGGCGTTTTTTTACATTTCATTTAACCTGACCGGGAAAAACTTTTCCCCGGTTGGGTGAACTGTTTTCTCCGGTTTTTTTACCTTTGGAGAGAATCATGACCCAAATCGCAATGAAAGTTAACCAAGCCAACTTAGTGAAAAGCTTGAAATTTAGCTTTACGACTAAAACCACTGTCTTAGGCGAATTGATGCAAAATTCGCGACGAGCCGGCGCCACGCACGTTGTCTTTGAGTTTGACAGTAAAACCCACAGCCTTCGGGTGACCGACGACGGTTGTGGGATTGAATCGATTGAGACTTTATTAACGGTTGCCGAATCCGGTTGGGATGCTGACGTGGTTGCACAGGAGCATCCTTTTGGCATCGGCTTTTTATCCGCGCTGTTTGCCTGCAACCACATAACGATTGTCAGTAAAAGCGGTCACCTGGCAGCCAACACCGATGATATTCTGGCGTTCGAACCGGTCACGGTGTCACCGGTGGCTGATTGGGATGGCATCACTTCGATTACGATGACAGGCGTTGAACTGACGTTCGATCACCTCGATACCCTGTTGAAACAGCTGGCACACGGCTTTCCGATACCGGTGATTTTCAACGGTGAACATCTGGTGAGAGAACATGCACTCGATTCAGGCCTTCGTTTTATAGGCACGGAAATGGGCGCTGTTTATTTGTCGGGCGTTGATACGCCCGATGGTTTGCACAGTGAGTTTGATGTCTATCTGCAGGGCTTGCCGATTTATCGTTCGCATGCGTATGGATTACGGCATCGACATATTATTCATCTTGATGCTTCGCGTTTTTATGCGCGGCTACCGGACCGGGATAAGCTGGTTGACGAGGCTGATGTTATCGCTTTAGTAAAAGTGGTACTGGCTCAGCACATCGAAAAACATTTTACGGCGCTTAAAACTACGATGATTGCTCAGGATTTTGTACTTTTTTACGAGATGATGAAGTATTGGCGATTGTTAGGTTTACTGAATGATGTGCCGGCTATTCCCCGTCAGGTATTGCGTGTAATTGACAACTATCCGGTATGCGACGAAGAGGGTTATGGCAATTTTATGTCGATGCCTGACAAACCGTTGACGCGTTCCGAAATTGAAGAGCGTGAAGTGGTTGAAATCAACGATGTTATTGAGGAAGAAGGCGCGGCACGCTATCTGTTCGCATGGCAGCGAAACGCCTTGGTCTATTCCGGTGGACTGGATAATGGCCACTGGATCCAGGCGATGGTTAGGGATCTCAATGCGGAAGCCGTGACCCTTGATCTGATCAATGAAACCCATGGAGCGCCATTCGAAGGTGAATGGATCTGGGTAACGGTGCGTTTTTGTGATGCTTACCGAATCCAGATAGGCAACGATGTGGTGGAAATGAGCAGTGATGCCGTGTATCAAGGCAGCGAAAAAGGGGGGGCAGTTTTTGTTCCCAAGGCTGATGCTTCCGGGTACGTTCTGAAACAAATATCGGCCTATCGAAATGAGCACGATGAGTTCCAGGAATCGGCCCATGAAGCGGATATGGACGCGTTTACTGCGTTTGTTATTGCCAATACCGCCAGCGATCCGGCCGATGCCATGCGGCGTTTGTTGCCTGGTTTTTCAGGATGTCCTTCATTGTTTGGCAAAGCGTTTGTGATTAACCTGGATGATACCGGTAAAGTCGCTTCAGTCACGACGGGATAATTGACGTGGACAGAATGCACATCTGAAAAAGGGTTTCTTGATTCTGTTTTTAACTTTATAAGCCTGGATCAACCACCTATTTTGGCGGCTCTTGAAATTTATTCTTAACGGAGCTGTATTTTGGGCCGCCGGATCTTGTTGACTTGGGAACTGTTGTAAACGCATTTAAGCCTCCCGGTAACACCCGCCATTCATACCGGTGTTGTTACTTTACTCAACCCACAGGGAAAACCATGTCCCTGTGGAATATGGTTTTGCTCGGGTGTTTTTTTACTTTCTGGAGAAATTCCATGACCTTACTCAACGATAAACGACCGCTCATGCTGTATTTTTATACCGATCCAGGCCACGGTTGGCTGGCTGTTAAACGGGAATTATTACTCAACCTCGGTTCAATTGTGCTGGCAATCAGCTCCTATTCGTATCAACTCAACGAGGTTGTTTACCTGGAGGAAGACTGCGATGCAGGACATTTTATCTCGGCCATGAAAGTAGCGGGGATAAACATTGGACTCATTTATCAACACAGCGATCTTCCGTCTCAAATCAGGCAGTTTGAACGTTTTGCCTTGACGGCGTCTGAACAGGAGCAGCTCAAGCCGTCTTTCACGGCGTGTTTAAGACAGGTCGCGTTCATGTTCGAAGAAACAGGGCTTTTGCCAGGAGCCGGATTATGAGCAAAATCATCACCGATACCGAGATTTCGCAAATCTTGACAGAATCGATTGTCCATTTCACACAAGTGCCTTGGGCGGCTTCACACTTAACGGTGGAGGTTGCCTATAAGGCCTTCCTGGAGGATTTAGGCAAATTAGTGGCCCGGCATTTGGGTGGCCGGTTCAACCGAGTTGGAGCACCCGATGGAATTGAAGGCTTGGGACATACGCTGTCCTTTTCCTGGGATCGCCGGGTTCCTGACGGCGGTGGTATCTATAGTCATTTCGATGCCGATGTGGCCATCGATGCGTGGAAAAAAGACTATCCGAAACAATCAGCGCTGGGGCAATTGATCTAATTGACCCTAATCTGAAACTGAGGATGGCCTGGTTAAAACCAGGCCATCCCTAACGTTAACTCAGTGGGGAAACATCGCCCCAGTGGGTGTTTTTCTCCCTCTTTCTTTATTTGATCAGGAGAAATTATGACTGCTAACACTAATCGCATTGTCATTCACGTCGAGGGTGGCCTAGTCCAGGCTGTTTATGCAGAACGCGATGAACCGATACGAGTTGCCATCATGGATTTTGATGTTGGCGCCGATGATGACGTTTTGTTTCTGGAAGATGGCACCGCGTATATCGGTTATATCGAACACCCTTTTATTTCAGCTGAACGGGTCGACTCCCTTTTTACAGCGTTGGGAAAGGCGCCATCCTTGGATGAATGAAGGGTGAGTCGAGGCGCTGACCGATGAAAATCCATGGAATGGCAGAGAATAAACCGGGCAAGAATTGCAGTAAAAATACTGGAATCGGTAATTTTTTTATCCGATTGTTGTGGGATACGGCGCCAATAGTTTGTTGCCATTGCGCAAAAATGCCGATAGGTCCCACTTTATTTTTTACTTTGTTTCAGTCAGTCTGACACAGAGGTCGTGTACTTTAATAATGTTAAGAAGCGCTGGTAAATGCATTGTTGCAAATTAACAACGGCAATGCATGATCACCCGTAAAGCTGCTAAAACAGGCATATGACAACATAACAGTGCTTGTTTTATGCATTTCCTTGGAGGATTATTTGCGGGATATTTCAGTCAAGATTGGGGTCACCTCATGAAAATGATCAAGCAAATGATTTTAGTAGCGGCCGTTTTTTCAATTGCGGGAATGGCATTTATACAGCTTTTTGTTTTGCTACTCAGCGCACTTTTTGCACAGCAAGTTTATATGCGACATCAGTCGCGACAAGGTGGTTTAAGGCTGAGGCATTAAATCAAAGGGCCCGATCTCCTGAATTCGAAATGTAGGTGTGACATCGTGCAGTCGCCAAACATTTCAGGCTTGCTCTATTCTTTGTTAACTATTCTTGCGCTTGGGAAATCATGACTTGAGCACAATAATCAGGATCAAACACAACCGGTTGCTTCTAAAAAAAACCTGTTGACTATTCCACGAGTGAAATGAGGGTAGATAGAATGAATGAAATTTGGCCAGAATTGATACAACGCACTATTGAACCGCCAAAATCTATTGCTGAAACAGTTGATCGACTCGTCAGGATACTCGACGATGAGCACAAGATGGTCATTGCCGCTATGCCGGAAAAGGATTTAATTGATTTGCATTTTAGCCTGGGGTTAGCTATCCGCAATGCTTTTGGTTTTTGGGATTCACGGAGCCCTTCCTTAACTTCAAATGAAGCCATCCATCGAGATGACATGTCTGAACAGATAATTTTCGAACTTTGGAAAAGGCTAAATCAGAGGTCTTTATTAAGCTCGGTGTAAAAACCTTATTGAGAGGGCTATTTGCTGTCATGGCTCCTTCCTTTTTGCCTTTTATCATCAATAAATGAATAACTTTTATCTAAAGCAGTCATTTAATATTATTTAAATTCAGTCGGTTGGCTGGCTTCTGTCGGCCAACTGCGGGCATTGGAGATTAGCATGGAAGTTAAACCCAATTGCTAAAACCGGACCTTCATGGAAAAATACTCTTATTTTAAAGCGTATTAAGACTCAATTAATTCCGTCAACAATCCTAGCGAAAGTTCCAGAGGTGTAATCCAAAGATTGTCCTGCCTCTAACTTTATAACTCAACTTATATACCCACGAACAATTGCCGCGCTTTGTGTGGCGATAATTTGGCTAGATGTTCACCAAGCTGATGATAAATAAAAGTTGTTCTGATGCCGTTCTATGTGTTGTACAATTTGCTGAGCAGCGCGTGGAAGGTGATTTACAGAAAGCAATTAACCCTGAGATATTTTAACCGTTAATCCAAACAATTCTGATCTTTTCCTTATTGTTTTTTTCCATAACCAAAAACTGGTTTGCTGACAGGTATCTTGTTGTTTTGGGTGTGCAGCGACTCAACGAAGATCTAATTTTATGTGCTCGACGTTGTTCTCTGTTTTATTTCGTATCGTTTAGTGACGTGGCGCCCAAATATGCTTTATGACTTTATTAAGAGGGAATAAATGGATAAATTTAAAATAAAAGAAGTTTTATCTAAAAGAGGTTATAACCCACAAATAGACGAAAATAACGATTTAATATTCCGACATGAAGGTTGGGTTTATATTGTTCAAGTTTACGAAGATGACCCATTATCTTTTAGAATTATGCTCCCTAATTTTTGGCTAATAGAAAGCGAGGCCGAACGTAAATCAGCAAATCATACAGCACAAGATGTAACTTACCGTGTAAAAGTGGCTAAAGTTTTTCTTGTGAAGGATCAAGTATGGATATCGGTTGAACTTTTTTTATCATCAGAAGAAGGATTTATTACTGTACTTGATCGTTGTATGTCTACCCTTTCAGGAGCCGCTAATCTTTTTGGAAGCATAATGAACGATTCAGGTTATGTGAATCAGGTGCTTATTAAATAATAAGGGGTAAAAATGTCTGAATTATCCTCACCTAATAATCAAAGCAAATCGGCAATTGGAGGTGGCGTTGCAGGAGTAAGTTTGGGTACAGCATTAATAGCATTATCTCCCTATATAACAAGGGACCCCACCATAGCACAATATTTACAAATGGTATCTCCAACTGTTTCTGTTGTTGGCGCTTACATTGCAAAAATCATTTTTCTACAAATTCAGATCCAATATAACCTCTGGCAAAGTAATCGAATCGAAAAAAAGATTAATTCTATTTTACAACAACCTGGTATATCAGATACGCATCATAAAAATCTAATTCAGAAACTTGAAAACTTACAATTTAATACAATTAAACTAATGGAAGAGGGATTGCTTAATACGGAGATCAACTCTTCAAGATTGTATAACAATCGCTCAAAGCAGAATTAATAGATACACTAAAGTAGCGGTTGGCTAGGTATTTGTGACGGCCTTAAGACGATTACCTGTCAAGATAAAGTCTTATATAGTGTATGTCAAAGAGGTTGACACACGACAAATAAGAATACTGTTATTTTCGAATGACTATATTGTACAAAGCAGTCACAGGAATTTAACGAGTTCGCAAATTCGAAAACGGCCAACTACAGACCGTCGCGACTACCAATACTCATCATTCACGATTACCAAAAGCAGTCGTTCGCCAGTGCCAAAATTGGCCAGTCAGCCATTTGGTAAGAACAATGACGCCAAACCCTATGTTGAGCTTTTAAACAAATTTTCAAGCGAAATAATTCACAGAGATTAAACTGAAATCCTATTACACTTGTTCTGCCAAGCTTTCATTTTAGTTTTGATTAATTCTTCTTTTGATGGCGAAAAATTGATCAAAAATTAAAGGCGGCGGATGATGGGCGTAATGTGGTTTAGCCAACAACTTAACTGAAGAACCTTATTTTGGGTCATTCATTAACCTCAAAAGGATAAATTTATGGATCAGCTATACCTGCTATTGATCGGCTTATTGGTTCTGGTGTTCTTGTCAAGATTTGCTTTAGGGCTCGTTATTATCCCGGAAAATCGTGTCGGGATCGTGATTAAAAAGATGGGCCAATCGCTTCCCGATGGACGCTACATTGCCTTAAATGGTGAAGCCGGCTATCAAGCACGAACCCTCGCCCCAGGTTGGTATTTTTATTCGTATAAGATCTTTTTTTACGACATCATCAAGCAACCGATTATTGCCATCAAAGAAGGAGAGATTGGTTTAATAGTCGCGCGCGATGGGAATCCTATCCCATCGAATCGCATGTTAGGCGATGTTGTCGATTCAGATTCATTCCAGGATGCGCACAAGTTTTTAACCAATGGGGGACAAAAAGGCCGTCAGCTGGGTGTTTTAACAGCCGGTGTTTATCGGATCAATACGTCTTTATTTGAAGTGATTACGACTGAAAATATTGAAGAAAAAAATCTTTCCGGTGTGACCAAAGAATTTTTAACCGTGACCCAAGTGGCAACGGATTCGGTGGGAATAGTCACTATTTTAGATGGCCAACCTCTTCCAGAAGGGCGAATTGCTGGGCCTTCTATTGACGGACATTCATCCTTCCAAGATGGGATGCAGTTTCTTAAACATGGCGGCTTTAAAGGCTTGCAGGAAGATGTGTTGCGGCCGGGTTCTTATACACTCAATCCCTGGTTTTGTAAGCTCGAACAAATCCCCATGACTGAAATTGGTATCGGTTATGTTGGTGTCGTGGTTTCCTCCTCGGGTGAAAGCGATGAAGATGTATCTGGTATAGAATTCACCCATAGCAATCTGGTGAAAAAAGGCAATCGGGGGATTTGGGCAGAGCCTTTATATCCAGGCAAACACGCGCTCAATACGAAAATATTGAAAATTGAAAAAATTCCAACCACCAATATAGTTTTAAATTGGGGGCATCAAAGTTCGGCACACCGGTATGATGAGCATTTAAACTCCATAACGGCCCGAACAAAGGACGGTTTCTCCATGAGTATCGATGTTTCCCAAATCATTCACGTTGGAGCGAACATGGCCTCAAAGGTCATCGCACGCGTGGGATCCATGCAAAACCTGGTGGACAATATTTTAGAGCCCATCATCGGCAACTATTTTAGAAATTCATGCCAAGCTTCTGAAGCGCTTGACTACATCAAGACCAGAGCCGAAAGGCAACAAGATGCCGCGAAATTTATTCGTGAAGCGCTTTTAGAATACGATGTTGAAGCCGTTGATACGTTAATCGGTGAATTAATTCCGCCCGAGCAATTGGTGCAAACTCTGACAAACAGAAAGATTGCCGATGAAGAAAGAACAACCTATAACTCCCAAAAACTGGCCCAAGATGAAAAAAAGAAATACCTTGAAGCCGTGGCAATGGCTGAATCCCAAGCGGAAGTTGTAAAACAAGAACAAGGAATTCGAATTGCCAATTCAAGAGCCCAGCAATTGATTGAAGACGCCAAGGGACAATCGGAAAAAGTAAAGATAGATGCCCAGGCGCAAGCGGAATCTATTCGTGTGAAGGCAGCAGCTGAAGCCGAGGCTATCTTACTGGTTGGAGAATCAAAAGCGAAAGCTTATGATGCCTCAGCAAAAGCGCTAGGTCAGAAAAACTTGGCAGCGGTGGAAATTATCAACAAATTGGCCGATAAAAATATCAAGATCACACCGGATATTTATGCAGGAGGAAATACCGAAAGCAGTGGCATGCAAGGGCTGATAATGGCGTCTATCTTATCGAATCTACAAGATAAGGGCTTAGATCAATTGAATAAATAGGCAGGAAGTTTATAGGTGTTGTAGACATTATCTCCGAAATACTAATTCAGTTATTTTAAACACCATTTCATAAATGGCGTTACTGGATATGCACAATACCAATGACTGTAAAAATGAACTCCGAAACTTTAGTATTAAATCAACAACATGTATAGTTGTAATGCATCAAATCCGGTGTTGAGGGCTGTAAAATATTGTACATTGATTTACAGTCAGACACATTAACGATTTTTTAGGTTAAATATGTCGTCAAGCACAGTATATTGCTGACGCTTGGTTCAGGCTTAGTCTTTTCCTTATAAACCGCATATTTTGTAACGTTTGAGAATACCCATAAAAGATAAGGGCTTATTCTAGTTTGTTCGATACTGGGGTCTTCAATTTTATTTTGTAACAACCAATTAATTCTGTGGCTGCAAAGAGCCCTATTTTTTTGTAGGACATAAATCGATGAGATCGGCTACCCCCCCTAGAAAGCGTTATGAACGGCTAATAGAATCTGCAGAAATAGAAATTCAGAAGCACCCCAAACGCTATAAACTTAAAGTCACTTTGTTAGCTATATTAGGCTATGCATTTATTTTCGGGATTCTCATTACATCAATAATTATTTTTGGTGCACTCAGCTGGGCCGCTTTGGCCAATACTACGCTCTTACTATTACTAATAAAAACGAAGATAATTTTTGGCCTACTAGTACTCGATTACGTTTTGATCAGAGCGTTATGGATTAATTTTGAACAGCCTTCAGGTTATAACTTAGATAAAAAAAAGTATCCGATTTTATTTGCCGAACTAACTCGATTGCGCCAAAAGGTGAAAACACCTGCTATTCATCAAGTAATTCTGATCCCCGAATATAACGCAGCCATTTTACAAAGACCTCGTTTAGGAATTTTGGGCTGGCAAAAAAACACCCTTTGTTTAGGTTTAGAATTATTAATGGGAATGTCCCCCCAACAAGCAAGCTCAGTAATTTCCCATGAATTAGGTCATCTATCAGGAAAAGACGGTCTATTTTCAAGGTGGATCTATCGGATAAGAATACGTTGGCAAAATATTATGATGGGAGTAGCGCAACAGCGAAATATGGGAGCAGCTATAATGCGAAAATTCTTCTGCTGGTATGCGCCGACCTTCTCAGCCTATTCTTTTGCATTAGCCAGAGCCAATGAATATCACGCTGACCATATTGCGGCTAAGTTAACATCCACTGAAGATGTCGCAAATGCCTTGGCCAACAGTCATGTAATACCCGGTTTGCTGGAGCAGAACTTTTGGCGGCCATTCTTTAAACGGGCGGACCAAGAACCTGCGCCGCCGAGTTCACCCTATAGTCAATTGTGGTCTTTTTTTCAAAATACATTGTTTGAACACACAACAATAGAAACTCAAATCGAAAAAGCAATGGCAATTCGAACTGGGCACTTTGATACGCATCCTGCATTAAAGGATCGTCTTGAGGCGTTAAATTGCCAAATTAAACGGCCAGAACCCATAAATAATTCTGCAGCGCAGCTTTGGTTCGGAGAACTGTTACCTTTTATTATTAATCATTTTGACCAACAGTGGATCGAATTGAACATCTCAAAATGGTCAGAGCGTTATCAATACTTTCAACATGGCTGTATGAAATTAGCCGAATTAAAAAAGAAAGACATTGAAAGTATAAGTTCCCCTGAGCTATGGCAATTAGCTTCATTAGCGGAAGAATTTGGAGAGGCCAGAGAAAGTTTAGAATTGTTTAAACTTTACAAATCAAGAGAGCCAATGGATTTCAACGTGGATTTTGTAATAGGCAGATTATTACTAATAAAAAATGACGAAGCCGGCGTTGATATCTTGATGGAAGTTATGAAGCAGCGGCAATATATGGCTCTCCCTGTTTGTGAGAGCTTAGCGTATTTTTACTGGGGACGAAACGACCAAATGGCTGCTAATTATTGGCGAGAAGAGGCCGAAACACAAAGAGATTTGTTGTTTGAAGCTCAAGAAGAACGAAAAACGATAAGTAGTAGCGATAAGTTCATTGCTCCGGATACTAGTTCAGAAGCCTATTTTCAACTAGTTGAGCAAACAAAACTGTTAAAGGGTGTCATACATATCTGGCTGGCAGAAAAGAAAGTGTCCTTCCTGCCGGGTTGGAAAACCTACGTTCTTGCTTTTGAAAATGGAACTTCTAATGGTGAATCGATTGCCGTACAGACAATTGAGTCTCAACTCAAAATAAATTCAATTTGTTTTGTAATTATGCGAGATGGTGGACTTGTTGGTATTGCTGAGAAAGTTATTAAGATGGGTATTAAAATATTCTGAGCAATTCATAATTTCAAGGAGTTCCACCCCTTAGGATAAAATTTTCAAATCTGTTTGACTCCAGATAGCAGTCGTTAAAGAATAAGTGGGGGCATATCGGTATTCGGCCAACATCTGCAGCCGGTCGAGGCTGCCATGAGCGGGCATTGGTAAATGCAAAACCAGCCATTCAAATCAGTTTAGTTCCTCATTGTTTGTTATTCGTCAAATTAGGACTGACACCATCAGAAACTTTTGCACGCGATAGTGGGATTTATTAACACATAAACTTGTCTGTTTGGTGAAACGTATTTTGGCAAAAATACCGTATTGAATATGGTCAAATATAAAAACATGGTTATTGGGCTTCAGGCTAATCTGGTTCAAATTCGCGCATTTTGGCATCGGAATCTTTGTCAACAAGCCATTTATTAAATTTCCACATTGAAATAAAGCCAAGGCAAAACACAACAACTCCCGTTACAACTGCTAGATTGTGTGAAACATGAAAAAGGGCCAAGAAAATCCAGCCGCCAAGCACGGACGGATAGATAATTCCGGCAGCCAGTGGCTCATTGATATAGGGCGTGATACTCTTAAAATAGCTAATCCCTTTCAGTCCATTAGGACGATTTCTAAATTGGCCTTCTATTTCCAGGGTCTTTTCCAGAAACTGGCCAAGTACAATCAGATGGGTACATTTTCTGATCCCATGAACTTCAAAGATCAGCAATCCAAAAGTCACCATAAATCCAAAGACTGCCATAAGTGTTGATTGGTTATTGCCCTCTTTAAAAAGAAATATACTGGCTCCACTTACAAGCGGTAATAATGCTAATAGCTTTTGTCTAAAATCATCAATTGCTTTATAACTGGTGCACAATTCGCTATAGGCAGTTGCAGTGAATCCATTTTTTTTAGTGAATTTTGTTTGTGTATTCATCGTTTAATACCACTTAAAAAGAAAATTCTTTCATCCCGAAGTTTATATCTTCAATGTATCAATCATATGTCTAGCCCAGTTTAAAATTGGCTAACGAAGTATTACCAAACAACCAAGATCCAACCTACGCATTGCATAACACCAAGCATTAACAAAACTGCTTTACCTGGAAGTCGAAACGCTGTATTCAAATAGTTGGCTCGCATATTTTCGCCGAATGTGTAGATGTCAAAAATCATAATGGCGGTGAATATCGCCATACCAACGGCTAACTCAGTTAACGTAAAGTGACCAAGGACAACACCTGGCTTATCCGTTCCAGTTAAAAGCTTTGCAATTGCAAATGCCCCGCCATTAACAGAAAAAAGCAGACTATAACGACGGTGCTTACCGTTTTCATAAAGATCGAAAGCCTCTTTAAGTGAAAGTTTATTTATTGAAAGATTGTTGTCTTGCATACACCTATCGCTCAATTGAACCAGGAAAATTATGCTTAAATTTGCAACATCCGACGGTCATCTGTTTTTATCATACTGTTTTCAATTTTGGAATTAATTCCGTCGGGTATCTCCACTCTTGCCAACACCAACCAAGGATCTGGCGGGCAAGGTGGGCAAAGCCCTGCATTTTTGTTTTTTGCCTCTAACTCCTTGAAAGTATCGTCATGTGATTTGGGTAACATAGGCAAACATATAATTTCGAAACCATCCCGAATACGCGAATATTCGCAAACAGTTTCGTCGCAACCGCAGCCTGCCGGCATGGTGCGTTGGGGTCTGGTTTTACATTCGGCGTATTTAATAACAATATACTTGTTCTTACTTTCAAGAGCTGCTGTATCATGAATACTTCGATCACAAGGGCTGCACTCTGCTGGTTGAAACAAGCAAGTTGCCAAGTCAAAAGATTGTTCTTTGCCAAGGTAAATTTCATCGCCAAAAGCTGACAATGCATAGCCTGGGCAAATAGCAGCTTGCCAAGGCAAAGCCGTTGTAGCGGCGGCTTTTACTGATAACCCGCAAACAATTCCCCAACCGTGAATGAAACGATTATGGCGGCGTAGTTTTTCTAAAAAATAGTTTTGTTCATCCAACATATCGACAGCTGTAATAAGCTGTCTAGGAAAGTAACGAACACGCTCTAAACAACCACACTCAGAAAATTCACTTATCATGTTATTTATTGTCGCCATAATCGCCTCATTTTTTGTGCATTTTTCTTAAAAACTTTGATAAATTCACACATCAGAAAGAAATTTTTAATAAAACATTATTCAGATCATTAGTAATCTTCATTCTTTTTGTAAAATCAGCTTTATTTTTAAAGGGACGAATTCCACGATCCTTAAGAATTTTAGCAGCTTGCTCTTTTGAAAAACCGACTGTGACTAACCCCTCTAGTTCAGCAGAATTGACATTAACTGGGAACAAATTCGCTTTGCTTCCGAACAAGTCATTACCTGAAACAAATCTATGATTTAAGTTATTTAACTGATTATCGTCAGTTCGTCCGATTCGATCGGCATTTCGTATCCAACCCTCAAAATCTCCACCTTGTGTTAAATTACCCGATGGGTTTTTACCTCCAAGAATTGGAGGTTTTCGTAAAAACTGCCCCCCAACTCTACCACCTATGTTGTCAGCATCAAGCACGAAATTCTCATCGTAGTCACCATTGGGGTTAATAGCCCAAATAAAATCGCCCTTGAGTTTTATATGAAAGCCATCTGTATGTTTAAAGTCACTCCAAGGATAATCTTTACCCCCTTCCAATGTAAATTCTCTAGGCAATAATGGAACAAAAGTTATGGCATACTTAAATATTTCTTCCGTGTGAGGAGTTACAGCATTGAAATTATTCTCTATCTGGAGAATATATCCATCCAGATCGAAATTTTCAGAAATGCTAATTGGAGAACTATTTTGTGGTAATTTAAATTTAAAAGAAACATTAAATGTATCAAGATCAACTCCTTCAACTTTGCGATTGAAATAAATTGTAAATAGCGGTATAAAATAATTAATTTGAATCAGTTTAAGCCGTTCTTGAAAATCATTTAAGCTGATCGAAATGACTAACCTTCTTGTGCCTGGACTTAGAGGAGATGGGTCTGACAAATACGGAAAGAATATTTGATCTAGGGAATACTCATGATTATGAATCCATTGTATGTCCAGTATTTTCGGTAAATCAGCATACAGGCCGAGACCATCCTTACCATTAGTACCTGAAGCAGCTCCAGCCAAACACAAAATCATCTCAAACAAGGTTTCATTACTGACCACAAATGGCCGTACTGAGCAATTATCGATACTCACGATAGTCTTGTCGTCAACATTCAACTCAATTTTAGCGAGCATGACACAAGGCGGCTTATCAGAAGGCTGGCACTGATCACCAGCAAAGACCTCGCAAAGCGCCTTTAATCGTTCTATAGCATTCTCGGCCTTCAATGCGGCACAAAGTGCTTCGCTTGGCTTGTTAGGCCATTCGGATTCAGGCGCGGTATTTGAAAGAATCCATTTATAGCCTTCAACAATGGAGTCACACTGAGTTTGGTCTTTGGCTTCACAGTCGGTCACCAAAACCGGAACCGGGTTGGTCAGGCATTCCCGATAAGCTAAACACAAATACACCGGTTTAGTTCTGTCGAGCGTCTCAGCGGTTCCACAAGCGGGATCAGGATCTTTCCAGGGATCAAAACAAAAAGGCTCAGGCACAATAATTTCCCTGCCCCAGGCATCGATGGCCATGCCCGAAGACACACAAATTTGCTTCCCGTCTGGTGAAAGCGAGACTATTAACCCGCACAGTACGCCATGACCTAAACTCAGCCGATTCAATAACCAGCGCTTATCATTTTGATATTTGGTTTCCATGCATAGATGGAATTCATCCAGCAACTTGCCGTAAAAAAAACGGTTGCGTATTGGCGCTTTTAGCTTAGTGTTTTCCGGATTATGTCCTTCACAGCTCATAGAACCCCCTTATTAATAATTGTATTCATACCCAAATGGGCGGTTTGACCAACCCGCAGTTTAATTTTGCCCGGCTCAGGTTCGGCGATATAACTATCCAGGCCCAGCCTTACCTGGTCTAACACCAAAGGTGGCGGCGGACCGCCGACGATGCTATCCATACCCAATCGGGATTGCACTCCCACCCGCATTTTTGGCTCAACCAAACACAAGCTGTAATCCGTGTGCGCCGGTTTTTCAGATTCAATCATATCTTGCAAAGCCTGGCGTTCTGCGGCGGTCGGCACCTGTGAGGCCGGTACGAATACGGTAAACAGATGCGCGTAATCGTCGCTCAAGGGTTCCCCGAAGGCTTCCGCTGTTTGCGGCCGCGCTTGCCCAACCACGGCATTACCGACTTCTATCAAGGTACGACCGGTGGCATTTTCCGGGGCAAACTTCACGCTGTCGTCCAGCAGAGGATACAAACATTCTTGCGGAATAATTTCAGAACGCTGGCTGGCGCTCGACCAGGATAGTGTTATCGTCGCATCGCCGCCTTTTTCATAATATTCCAACACCAGGGGATACCAGCGCCCGGCCTCCAACTTGAGTTGGCCGGCATCAGTAGTTGGTGGATGATCGGTCCAGTTATCGATCAACAAGCGGCCATTTACCCACAGCCTGACGCCATCATCGGACAAAGTACGAAATGTATAGGTTTCGTCATAACGCGGACGCACTTGACCGGTCCAGCGCACCGAAAAAAGATCGTTCGGGAAATTTTCAAATCCGGGCGAGCCGCCTGCCCACAAAAATTCAATTTTGGCGTCGGGGCGGCTATGTCTAAAAATCTCAAAGTTCGTACCTTCATAATAATCGCCGCGCAAACCTGAGAAAGCAGGGTCGGCGTAAGTAAAACCCGGTACGATCAAGCCATCCGGAAAACCGGCCGCCAACCCGGTGTCGATACCCAGGCCTGCGCCTTGACCGAGTTGCCAAATCGCGCGCTGGCGAAAGGCTTCCAAAATATGAATTTTTACACCCAGAAGGCGCAAAGCCAACAAGCGGATGCCAATGGGCGTGCCTCGCCGCCGATACAGCGCCGGGGCGTCAGCCAATAATTGCCGTTGTTCATGAGCATCTAACTTTGCCGGTAAATCCAGCGCCAGCCAGGACGCGAGGGCTGGAAGATCGGCTTCATCGACGCTACGGGCATGCAGTTGCCGAGGAAACGCGTCCAAGTCCTGTTCCCAATCGCCCATTTCCGAGCGTAACAAAGCCAGCCAGCGTTCCATAAAAGCGTTTGCGGTATCCTGGCGCCGGTAAATGCGAGGTAAATAATCGAGATAACTGGGTGCAGCTGTTGCCGCCTGGACTTGCAGTAACGCCGGTGTGGCCGCTGGATCAGAACTGCTCAGCCTAATCCGCAGCCATAAGAAACGGGCGATACTGTTGTTTACCAACGCAGGCAAAAACACATCCAGCGAGGCCGACATTTGCCAGTCCGGATCAGCGGGCTGAGTGGTTTTGTCATGGCTAACGAAAAACGTAAGCGTTACCGACGTTCCTAACGGTATCTCGGCCTCCAGCCAGATCCGCTCCCAGCGTTCGCCAGCACCGGCATCGGCTGCATCAACACGTAATTCCCCAGTATTGGATTGACTACTAACAATTGTGCTATCCGGAGAAGTCGTATTGGTAGGTGGAGAAAGTATCAAAGCGCCGTCATTTCTCGGGACTAGCTTAGGCTGGTCAATAGACCCATCCCAGTGATGCTGATCGCGTAATACCAGGTAACGGATGATGGTTTCGTCCATGAGCTATTCGACGTAGAGGTTGTAATGAATTTTGCCGCCATTGGCGGCTTGCCTGCCTTCCTTAACTCTAAACTCAATACAATACTCACCTTCAGAAAAAACAAGTTTGTTACTTAGAAAATTAAGCTGGATCGCCCCTGTACCTTTAGTTGCGAAGACATGACCAGCCCCTCCGTTTCCTAGTTTCATATCATTCGGAGTTGATTGCCTTAACTGCCGCCACTCTGGGTAATAATCTTCTAACTGTTGGAGAATGGCTGCGGTTTGATTATCCTGCGGACTTGGATCATCTGGATTTTCTACTCGCCAAATATAGACTTGAAGATTGTCAACGTATGAAAATGCATTTTCTGATTTTGCTGGACTTTCACTACGCGATTGAACGTTTGATACACCTGCAATGCCTGTGTCACCTTTTCCAGTTAGTGGAATATTTCTTTCAGGTTCATATTCAGTTTTATCGGAAATTACATGTCTATGGTCTGGAACTTGTTTAAAGGTAATCCTCATATTCGCCCATTTCTGGAGGCTTTGATCTACATTCACTGGAGGATCCCATAATGTCCAAGTAAATCCGTGGATTTTATTCAGCACTATATTACTTGAAGAACCACGAATATCAGAGTAAGAAGGTTTATGCTTCCCAGCAAGACCAGTGTTACCAATAGGTTGACCTGGTACTGCCGGAATGGAATGAAAATGTTGTGGAATTGTTACAGAAAATCCGGTAGCAGAGCTGGAATGGCTATGTTTTCCAAGTTCCGTGTAATGTAAAGGAGAAAACTCTTCTGCTTTTAAATACAAGATCACAGAAGGTGATTGACTTTGGGCTCCTCCGCGAATATGAAAATAAATTCTACCCTTTGCATTAACATCGATACGATCATCGTTAGCCGGAGGTTTGGGAAGAGGAAATGAATTTTTAGGGATAAATGCCACTTCCCTTTCTCCCTCCAAAGCATACTGCCTTACCGATGCGGTCGATGCGTTACGCACGATCTGGCGTTGATTTAAGCTAATAGCTTCTATTTCTTTACAACCCTTTTTTAATTCGACTTGCGCCAGCACAATCTGATTACTACCCGGCTGCGGAATGTAAGGGACCCAGAAGAACTTGGGCTTACCTGTAATGAATGAAGGGGCCCGATTGCCTGAAGAACATGTTCCCTGGCTATGGCCGTAAATTTCTTCGCCATATTCGATGACGAGATAATTGCCTTCCACTTTGGTGGCATCGGTGCCTGCAAAGCTGATCACTTCCTGTGGCGTATCTTCGAGCAGGATGATTTCGCGGCCGTCATTATCCAGCGCCAGACCGGGGCTAACACTAACATACGGAGTGTCTTTCTTAGGTCCTTCCTTAATCGCACGCACTTCCAAACCACGAGCAATACCGGCGGTATACAGCGATTTATTCAACCAGCGCCGGGTGCGGACATGGTACTCCTGCTCTGTTTTTAAGTCGGCCGCCTCCAGACGTTGGCCATTGAAATAATTAAGGCGTTCGAGAGGTTTTTCACTCATTGCCGGCTCCCTGTTTGTATGGTTATCTGATGGTTACCCGATGCCACCAGAGCATGGCGGCATAAGGTGATATTGCCGCAGCGGCTGGTCGGTTTGTCATCGACGCTCCAGCATAGACTGTCAACATAGACGACGCCGGGCAAAGCGTTCAGCATAGCCAACAGTTCCGAGCGGTAAATCGATCGACCCACTGGCCAGCCTTGCTGCTCCGGGCCGCCGTGCAACGGGTTAAAATAATCTGCCAGTGTGCGCTTTGCCAGTGTTATCAAGCCGGCACTGTCGGTTTGCGGCTGACGTATCAACCGTACATGAATGGCCACAGTGACATAGTGCGGGGCTATGACGTAAAGCTCGCCGGTCAACACGCGTCTGCGCTGTAAATAGGCTTGCACGGCTTGGCATAATTCGCGGCCAGGTATGGGCTTTTGCTCGGGACAAGGCGGCAAAATGACTACTGTGTTACTGCCGTTTACCGGAATACATTGCAGGAAAGGATGGTAGTCTGCTATGGCATATGCTTTGGCAACCGGCAAGCCCGGTATGTTTTGCGCCAGCCATTCCATATCCTGTAAGGTGATTGTCCGTGTCGGAGTAGCCAAAGTTTTAACCGCTCGGGCTTTGGTTTGATTCAAAGTTTCGGCATCGGCACCGCCAACGGCGGTAAAGGGCTGGAAAACTTTTCTATTCTGAGATTCCTCTACAGGTTCAGTAACTGCTTTAGCAGCAACATTACCGGCTGCGCCGCCACCAACCTGGTATTGCACAGTAATTTCTGCATCAGCCGACGGCACACGACCGACGCGGCCATCGCCAAAACGGATCATGCCGGTTTCCGGTTCCAGCAGATAAACCCGATCATGCGGGCCGTAACCGTCCCAAAACAATATTTCTTGCCAAGGTTGATTGTCATTTTGAATGCTGACGTTTGCGCTTTTCGGCACCACCGGTTTTTGAGCTAAGGTAAATACTTGTCCGGCGCGACCATTACTTGTGAATGTTTGCTGCTCCACGTTTATCGCGTGGCGGCCTATTACCGTATTCAAGGCCACATAAGCGATGCGCGGGGGACAGTCATATTTACCCCGCACGATACGGCAGCGGATGAAATACAGCTGTTGAAAATTGAGATGTGCAATGCCGCCGATCTGATGGCGAGTAATAGCCGGTGCTTTAAAGCGAATAGTGCCGCTTAAACTAAGAGCGCGGGTGTCGTCCTCAACATCCTGCAACGGCAGCCAATGCTCTTCGCCGGCGTAATATTCCCACACGGTGCGGACGCTATAGTGCAGTCGCCAATCCAGAGCCGATACAGCTTCGTGATGTTTACACAAGGACCGCCTTTCCTGATTGAGTTCATTTTGTTCTTCCTCTAATCTCGCTCGGGTAAGTTGATCGTCAGCTTCATGACCCGTCCATATCCCTAAGCTAAGTTCGGCGCCTTCAGCAGCGAGCGTTTGGTCGAAGCCAAGGTATAAAGCAGCATCCGATTCCGACTCGGCACCGAAGGCATAATAACCGCCTTTGTCGGGAGAATTTTGCTCGGTATTGTCAATTTTTTGAGCGCCTCCACTGAGCACGGCTTGCAGTTTGGCCGTGGAAATCGTCAGCGGCTTAGAGGTTTGAAAGTGAATGCCGGTATCACGAATAGGCACAACAGTACCCGCTAGAACTTGCTGTGCAGCAATCTCACAGGCAAACACCAAGGCCGTTTCCGCCACCTGTGCCGGATTTGGCACAATGCCCACCAAACGCAAGTAAGCGCGATAGGCTTGCTCAGGAATGACCCCAAGCCGGTAGGAATTGATTTCGGTTAACCAGGCCAGCAATTCAATCTGGGTTATGCCTGGATCGTGGGCGTTGTAATCCGTCCAACCCGGCGCCAATGCCGGCAAGTTGCTTCGGGCATCGCTTACCAGTTCGTCGTAGGTCAGTTTATCCAGTTTCGGCAACGGCAAGGGCATCAGCTTCCTCCTATGTCCAGTTTGATTTCATGGGCGCCGCTGCAAACTAAGGCATTGCGCGACACTTCGACGATATCGCCGCGATCACCGCCTTCCACAAATAACTTGATGTCACGGGCATAATCAACACCTTCTATTGCTTCAATCACCTGGGCGATAGTCGAAAGATGTAAGTCTTCACCGAAAGCCCAACCGGAACCGTTGACGCCACCGGTTAAAGGATGCAGGTATTGATTCAGCCTTTTTCTAACCCGAGTTTCAACCGCAGCAGCTTCACCCGACACCCGAGGGATAATCTGCACGATGACCGTTACTTGAATATAAATCGGTTCAACCACTTGCAGGCGCTTGACGACGCTGGCCGATACCCGATCCCGTAAAAACTCGGCTATGCGTCGTTGTAACTCAGGCGAAGGTAGCGGTTGACTGTCGGCTGAATCCGGGATAACAATCACGGTAATCCAACCCCGTTGGGCATACCCCACCGGGCCGGTGATCGACAGGCAGCGGGCCCGTGCTACTTCAGGCGATGCCGTGCGTGCCAGCCATTCGATATCAGAAACGGTAATTGCCCGATCCAGATGGCGTAATTGTTGCGGTCCACGCTGTTTTATCTTGTCTTTATCTTCGCTTTCAGCGCCGCCCATTGCCGGCACGGGATTCCTGACGCTGGCTATAAACGGAACCGCACTTCGCAGCTGGCTGATTGCACCGGCTGGTAAATTACCGATTTTGCCGCCGCCGGCACGATAATTGGCAATAATCTGGCTTCCTGCGGGCGGAATCTTTCCTTGTTGACCATTGCCAAAGCGAATGATGCCGGTTGTCCGTTCCAAGACATACACTCGGTCTTGCGGCTGGGCATCGTAAAGGTACGGACGCCATTGCCAGCGAACCCAAACAGCTCTAATGGCTTGGGTAATCGGGTCGCGTTCGAAACGACGCGCTGTTTCCGGCACTTGTCGGGCAATCAACTGCCAACCTTCGCCATTACCCGACCACTCCCTAATCTCAACTGTTTCATCGCTCAATACGGGGTTACGCTGAAACATGAGCGAAAAATTCGGTGTACCATCTGCCGTGCCGAGCAGCTCTTGTTCCACTGACAAGCGGTGACTTGCGCGTGCACAATTCAGCCAGAGTCCATTGACTGGTAATTCGCTTAGTCTTACGCCATCCTTTAACCGTGCCCGTATCCGGTAAACCTGTTCCTCAGCCAGGCCTGGCGCAGCAACAGCATCCACCGGTCCGATAAACTGCAGCATGCCGCTTTCCCGAAAACCTTTGGTTTGATCATGCACGCCCAGTTGTAACCAACCGTTTGCGGTGTAATATTCCCAAGTAAATTCGGAAGACGTGCTTTCATCCAGTTCCAGGGCACCCGGCACATGGACATACAAGCTAATCAAACCGGCGGGTAAGGCGCGGTCGAAATCAAAATGAAGTGTGGGGCCTTGATCGGCAACCGGCCAGAATGGATCAAATCGCCGGTTTGGCCAGAGCGCGTCATCGGTATGATCTTCAAACTGAAAATCGTTATAGGTAAGACAGTGATCCAACAGGTCCGGATCGGTAATGTAGCTGAAAGACAGAGTAAGTTTGGCAATGAGGGGAGCAGGTTTTTGTTCATTAAAAGGAACAACAATATCGTTATTTTGGCTATCTTGACCAACTTTTACCTTATTCAAAATAACGAAACTTCCTTCGGTTATACGAACGCGTAACCAAAAGCTTTTGTTTCCGTTAACTTCGGATTCTTGCCAATCGCCGGGACAGTTAAATGTTAGAATTGTCGGTTTTTGTTCTGTGCTATTAAACTTATAAGTTGAGGGTTCCGGCTGTAAATCTTCCCAACCGCTGTTACCGTAATATTCCCAGACAAGCGAAGTGATAGAAGTGCTAGCAGGATGGGAAGCGTTAATAGTCAGTGTTACGGCAAGATGCACTCTGGCACCGGCTCTCTGAAATACTTCCCTGCTGGCTAGATAAAACGTACTTAATTGAGTAGGCTGAGCACCGAAAGGATAAAACGCTTTGCTGACATCCAGCGGAATGGCATCGGTGAAGGCAGCTTCCGGTAATAATTGATCTTTTTTAAATTTTACCCGTATCCGTAAATCATTAATGGTTAGCGGATTATGGCGCAGGTCTTCGCCGCGAATGACCGGCGTAATTAGTGTGCCTCTAAGCCAATAACTGGTGCGACCGTGATAGGTTTCAAGTTTGGCATTTGGACCACAATCAAGCCTTAGGGCAATCTGTCCTGACCTTGTTAGTCCTCGGGTGGTATCCTCTTCCTCGACTTGTTGCAGTGTTATCCAGCCGGCCTCGCTCAAATACTGCCAATGAATTTTCAAAGGTTTTGTCGGAGCGGCATCCAAAGTACATTGTAATAATAGGGTGATCTCGTTGCCGCCAATTTTGAATAGCTGGTCATGGCCTAGATAAATGGCATGAGCGGTGCGATCCATATCGCCGAACACAGTAAAACCTTGATCTAACCGCGCCGAATGGTCTGCATAAGTGTCGCTTTCCGGATCGATGCTATATAGTGCGGCGAGTTTGGCACGGGTTAAGGTCACTGTCTGTTCAGTAAAAAACAGTACCGGAGCGGGTTGGCTTCCAGAGCCAGGGGTATCGGGAGAAGCGGCTGGCAATAAAGGGATAGCCGCCAATTGACTATCGGCAGCGACCGTTACATCCACCGGAATATTAGGCATTAACTCAAACAGTACCGGCGCACTAGCCGCTTGAGCAGGCAACAAGGATAAGCCAAGGGTATCGAGAAGAGCGAGTAGATGATAATCCGTTAATTCAGCGGCACCCACTTCAAGCAAAGCTTCATATTGCGCCAATATTTGGAGTAAAGCTGAACCTTTGGTACCTGGCGGTAGTTTGATTTCTGGTATATAGCCCGGTAAACGGCTCTGTAACAATTTTAAGATCGCCAACTGGTCTTTAGGCCGAGCCGATAGCCGGTTCATTCTCTCACCTCTTGCAAGTAAAAGGGATAGACCAGGTTATAGAATGTGTTTGTTGCACGAATCTGGTAGATGATCGTTATGTCGATGGTATTGCGATCAACTGGCTTGAGCTTTGTCTTAACTTCTTGCACGTCAATACGTGGCTCCCACTGGATTAAAGCAGCTTCGACGATGCGTTGGATACGGGCTTCAGTTGCATAACTGGCCGGTTCAAAAACCATGTCCATCAAGCCACAGCCGAAATCGGGACGCATCACTCGCTCGCCAGGTGTCGTTTCTAAAATAATTAATATCGCTTGACGAATATCTTCGGCATATTCCGCTGAAGCCATGTCCTGTAAATCTCTATCAGGCTTGATAGGGAAAGACCAACCCACCCCGAGAAATGCTTTGGTCGGATCGACTTCAGTGCTCATGGTTGCATCATCCTCCGATTATGACTTTGGGGCTTCCCGAGGTTATCAAATTGACCGTGCCCGCTTCTATGACCTGATCACCTTGCCGAACAGCGGGAGATTTATTGATAAACACTTTACTACTGCCATTCATCACCTGTCCGCCTGTATGGGGTTTAGTCGGCCCGTCAAATAACGGACAAACGTGAGAGTCCAGACCTGCTCGCCATGCCGGTAAACCACCAATCTGTACGTTGGCGCTTCCCGGTCCCGGGCCTAAGGGCGTTCCGTGTAAGGTGTTGTCTCCAACTCTGGCAGCGGGTGGCATTTGTCTGGTACCTCTAGTTTTATCCGATATAGATCATACCGGCATTAATTGAACAATATGATCCTCCATCAATTCGGGCGCTGGATTTGCCACCGAGATCGAGGTTTTCTGCATCAAGGTTAATATGGGGCGACTTCATTGTGATACTGCTACTCGACTCAATTTTTATATTTCCTGCATTATCCATAGAAATAGTTCCAGTGCTTTGTTTATCAACTTTTATCTTGATGCCTTCGGGCTTCATCTCGATGTGCTGGCCGTTGCCAGTGGTAATCACTACCGATTGCTCTGTTTCATCAAAAGCAATTTCATGGCCTGCGGGTGTGCGAATGACCCGCTGGGTATTAGGGTCACCTTCGTTTGACCTAGGCGGTCGGTTATTCTCATTGCATAATCGTCCGATGACATAGGCTTCATTGCCGTCGCCCTGATGAAAAGCGACTAAAACTTCATCACCATTTTGGGGTATAAAATAAGCACCGGTATCCATTACAGTAATCCGCGCCCATAACTCCATTCCCCCACGCGCCGCGAGTCTTACATGAACTCGACCTAGACGTTTAGTATCGCAATTACCAATCACACGACCAATCATGACTCCGGACAGCCCCGGGTCAGGGCCTGACGCTTGTTGTGCGGTTTGTGATTGCATGAATTCCCCGCTCATCTATGGTCTCCCCATTCTTAAAGTTTGGCCAAATGTGTCTACTCTGACCGCCCTTTGTTCAAGCAACGGCACTGATCCAAACCAGACTTCCTTGCGCAGCTCAAAGCTGGTTTGATAGCCGCTGCCATTTATTGTGTGTGTTGCGGAAGTAACTCGATAAAGACCGCCAAATTGTTGTCCCACGCCTTCGATACGAATCACAGTGCCGGCCTGAATCCGCGGATCGCCGATACAACGGCCGCTGCCAGTAAGCCTGTTATTTAATTTTGCGAGCAACTTGCTCGCAAGGACTCGGGGAGCGGTAAGGGCGTTAAGCGGTTCGTTGAGAATCATTACAGGGTTTTTATTAATATCGTTTTCTGCCGAGAGTCCTTGAACGCCAAATCCTGGAACTATTTCCAGCATGAGCGCATTCCTATCCCAGTCCCACCCAACTGTTACGGTGAACTCTAAATTTGAATGCGATTCCCAAAAGCTCATGGCAAAGCGAGCCACTTGGCCGACATTGCTGACTCGTGGAGAGAATTCTACTAATGAAGCGCCATAACGTAATGATAATTCTGCATGGAGATTATCAACCAAGGTTTTAAAATGGAGTTGTCTTCCTCCCAATGAGCCTTGATGCTCCATCACCATTTCCCAACCATTTTCAGCACATATCCGGCGCAAAAAGTCGTAATCACTTTCATTACTTTGCTTACGTATCATTTTTTGCCGGGAATCAGGATCGCTTAGATTAATAAAAGCTTGAGTCTCGCCAAAAACAATTGATAGTAAAGCGCCAAATGGATCAACAATGGGTATAAGTCCATCTTGAACAGAAACCATGCCGGCTACTGCTACATCAGGTATTGGGAAATTACCGAAACACTTGGTCGCTATCGCAAACCAACGTACTTTATTCCCTTTTTGCATGCGATGCCGCCGGTCTTGAGCCGTCACAGTCAGCATCGGCGCTCCGCTGGATGGAAATGTAGGCGATAGGGCCACAATCTCGCCGACAAACATCTGCCGGAGCGGATCAGGTGCATAGCCTATGGCAATACTTAACTCGTCATCGAGGCGCAGCAACGGGTTATCAAGCCAATGCAGGTTCTCGTTCACCAATGTTATTTCTACTCGGTCGGCTCCCTCTAATCCGGTTTGGTAAGTTAAACTTACGATAGCAATGCGCAATGCTGCGGGCGCCGGTTGACCGTTCAGCCGCACCTGAAATTCGGGTGCATACCGACTGGCGGCGTTAGGCGTGCTCATTGAAAAACTTCTCCTGATGCAATATGTCGATAGGGTAAGCGAGGAATGAGCAGGCGCTTACCTGGTTGAAGTTGGCGGGGATGTTTAATTTCATTAACCAAAGCAATGGGACGCCATAATTTAGGATTGCTGTAAACTCGTCCAGCAATTGCACTGAGTGTTTCACCTTCTAAGACTGTGTACAATTTGGTGTAATCGGCGGTTTCGCGCTTTATTTCTTTTGCTTCCAATTCGGCATTTAGAAACTCATTGAATGTTACCTGTACTCGAGCACGAACAGGCACTCCATCTCCGTTAAACATGATGTAGCGTTGATTCGCTCGCGCCAGTACACAGGTGAAAGAAAGGCTGCCCCAGCTAAAACGCAGCATAGGCGGGGCATGGATGCTGGGTTCAATATTCATTAAATTAGTAATCGCTTGCACTTCGACACGAACATCTGCGATACCTCGGTGATTTTCATAAGTATCAAGAAACAACTCCATTTCTAATGTTTGCATGTTGCCATGTACAAATTGCAGCAAGGGTCCACTCAATCCGGGAATTGCTGTTTGTGCATAGTTAATATCGCGATTGAGACTGTATTCTTCAGGGTTAAATAAAACATCGACGGATGAACCCGTAGTTAAGTTTTCAATTTTCGCTTTAGCAAGTCCCATGACTTATATCCTTCCCAACCGTTCACGTTGAGCAATGATCCGCTGATCAAGGGCTTGCATGACTTGATCTGTGATATGGTTTATATCGACGGCAGCGGGAATCTGGGACTTGGTCGTCGGACTACCGTACAGGGTACTCGATTTGTTAAAGCCAGCCGGAGCATTGGAAATATCAGGTTCTCTTTCGGGTGTGGGTGACCCTTGACGAAAAACCTTGGAAACAGGTGTTTGTAAGTTCACCGGAACAGCCTTGAGAAGGGTATCACTGCTCTCTAGCGATGAGGGGCGCATCACCGATAATTTTGGTGTTGTTGGCATGTTTTCATTTCGTACACTTTGCCGCAGGATACGTGTAACAATCTCTATTTTTTCTTGACGAACATTGGGCAATTCTACCTGACTAGCACTTTCCCGGTACATTGGGACGTTGTGTTGCGTGATTTCTCGACGCACAGGTTGTATATGCTGAGATGCATGTTGATGACTAATGAGTAAACGCAGCAGCATTCTTGGATTAACCAATACTGATGCATAGTGTGTGTTGTTTTGATTCAATATGGAAATGCCGTCGCTCTTAGTCTGTGCTAATTCATACCCCAAAAAAGGCCAGCGTTGTTCGTAGAATTTATAGCGTGCCGCAATGGCTTCCGCCCATTGTTCAGCCTGAGAGGGAAATCCCATCCGTTGCTTATAGGATAACCAACGCTGCCGGGGGGTTGAATAACCTTGAACTCTTTTAAATAAAGCTCTACTTAGTTTCATATTCATCAAGTTTCATTTTGTCGCTTATTGATCGCCGAAATTTGTTTTACCCAGTTTCTACGTTCATGGTGTTCCAAATGCATAATTTCTTCATGTGCCCAGTGGAAGTGATACGCTATGAAGGCTACCTCCTCATACACTTCCTTGAGAGGGTAGCCTAGAACCCCCCCATTTCTGGTTTCTCCATTTCGTATACATGCTGACATTTAGGACAAGTAGTTCTAATATGGCCCTGCTCAACAAGGTTAATTTCGTTATACATGTTTTGCAGATAGGCCAGATCAGCCGCATATAAGCTCTCAATCACTTTAGGGTTGATGTGCTCCACCCCGCCCAATCGCGTAATTACCCGTGATAGTAATATCACGATTAAGTAAGCCGGATTAGCTCGCACCCGGCCGTCACGAAGGGGCGTGATCTCATCGGCTCCCGTGGCCAGCCGCATAATGCCATCGCGATGAAGCATTCCAGATTCATCCTGATAACCGATAGGTAAAGTAAATTCGTGCTCTGTTCGGATCATTATTCGCCTCTGAAAATACCTTCATGTGCAAGCTCGAGTGTTTCAATGGCAATTTCATTGCCCTTGGCGCTGAAATCAGGACCATCCCATTTAGTGGGCCAGGCTTTAACAAAATTCCAGCGGGCTTTTTCGGTAAATCCATCCACATCGTAAACCACAATACTTCCATCCCGCCGCTGAATTCTTCCCTCGATGATTCCTTGGTACCAATCCCACAAATCACGAGAGTCAGTCATGCCCCATTTCAAAACAATATTTGTATATTTCGTTCTTCCCGGGATTTTGAGCGTTGTAAAGTTACTGCCCCCTTCGTTATATTCGATAGGATCAGTGCTGGCACCAAAACCAGTAATATCCGTAAAATAACCATGGGTAACATTTTCAATTTGCAATGCGAAATTATAATTACGATAAGGATCAATTCTCTCCGCCATGTCGTTCTCCTGTTATTCAGTGATTTCCGAACCGCCTTGCCAAATTCCAATTCGCACGACGATAAATTCTGCCGGGTAGACCGGCTTAACCCCAATCTCTATGGTCAAACGGCCTAAAGCACGTTGATCGCGTGGATTAAGCGCCTCATCAATCCGTACATAAAATGCATCTTTTGCAGTTGCCCCAAATAAAGCGCCGTCACGCCACTGTTGCGTTAGAAAAGCGGTAATGGTTCGTCTTAATTTACCCCACAGTTCCAAATTATTGGGCTCAAACACTGCCCACCGTATGCCTTCCTGGATAGACTCCTCCAAAAATAGGAACAACCGGCGCACGTTGACATATTGCCAGTTTTTATCCGATTGAGTTGCTGTCGTCCGCGCGCCCCAAACAATTGGGGTGCCGCCCGACTGAAACACACGAACGACGTTAACGCCTATTTTATTAAGATCACCCTGTTCTGTATCAGTCAACGGAGTTTCTACACCCAAGACGCTATTGAGGCTTGCTTCGGTACCTGCCGGTGCTTTATGCACTCCGCGACTATTATCGGTGCGTGCATAGACTCCGGCAATATGGCCGGATGGCGGCACTATAATTCGATGATTATCATCAGACTGGGAGTTTATTTGTATCCAGGGATAATAAAATGCAGCATAACCGCCGTTATCTTGAATACTGGCCATTTGCACGGCCACACTTTCTGAACCGGCAACCGGAGCGCCTCTTCGCGAATCCAATACCGCAAAACGATCCTTGGTATGAGTGTTACAGTGCTCAAGCAATACCTTCTGCGTACCCTCATCCGTAACGCCTGGAGCACAGACGATATTAATGTCGTCGATGCGTGCCAGTGTAGCTAATACATTTTCATAATCATTTTGACCGATGTTGGCAAGATTCTCATTTTGACCGTACTGTAACGAAATGTTGTTCTGTTCCTTTGGTCTATTAAAGGGGGCAGGTGTTGTATTCGGAATCTCAAGCGGCTCGGTATTTAACAAACGGTTTGGGTCGCCGTTGATAATGCCGGCAAAATACCGGGGATGCCCAGGATGCATTGAAAGATTGTCATAGGTCGGTACTCGCGGGAAGGAGGAGCCGTTACTCTTACTAACCCACAATTTAAACTCCAATGACTTTACTGTTATTGCATTTGTGAGTGAAAAACCGGCGTTCAGTCCGCTCTGCAAGGTCACCCGCCATGTTTTTATGTTTGGAGAGATAATTTCAAGAGAAAAGCTTCTTACTACCGCAACTATAGGAGTAGTGATACCGCTTCCGGAAAGCTCTATAACACTGCCATTTGTAAGATTCGCATTTGAATCAGGCATCATACGCAACACGATTGTGTTTGTAGTAGGATCTGCTAAGCGAACTGCTGTAGCTATTACATATCTTTGCGCTTGAATAGCTGATGCTAATCGGATATAGGCTTTATTAGCCCCATTCTCTTTTTTTATTTCTACTCTTGCTACTTCTACTTGCTCTTTTAAACTACCTGACCCGATAACGATTGTATCAGTCGGCCGAAATTTGATCGCCAACCCAGGATCTTTAATTTCAATTACCGTGCTGCCTTGTACTGCTTCTGCAGCCAACTCGGCATCTTCCACTTGGAACAGTGTCGTTTTTACGGCATTAGTATGCCCAATTTTTACTCTGATAGGAGGCGTATTCGCCTTAGCTTCTAGCGCTACTAATCTTATGGCTGTTTGAGCTGTACGTGTAGGCATCATATTTGCCGCATCATCTTCTATGCTAATGTTATCAGGCCTGGCATTACTCACCCGGGTGATGTAACAAACCCTGCCGCCATTTTGAAAGAAACCTTTTACGGCATAATAAAGGTAATCATTGTCATCGGGTATGGTATCACCCGTTTTATTACCAAACTCACGTAAAAAATCATCCCAGCTAAATAATTTTATTGGTTGGTTCGGTTTATTCCCATGCTTCCATGTCCCCAGGAAGGCGGCGGTGGAAGTACCGACACCTTCGATGGGTGCCCCCGGCGTAAACTCTTCGATATACACCCCTGGATATGTAACTTGTACCGCCATAATAGCTCTCCTGTAATATTGACCTATGGAAACTGCAAATCGTAGTCGCCGGACGCGGACGGCACGACATCGAACCGTCGTGGTGGTGTCTCAGGGTAACCGCTTGCCCGTGCTGTCAGGACAAAGCCTGAACCGCGTACCGCATTATCAAAAATAAAATGTCCGGCTTGATCCGTAACCTGTATTTCCGATACCTGTGCCGAATTCAAAGGCTCCAGCCGCACCCAGGCATCAGGCACCGGATTGCCGGCGTTATCTCTCACGGTACCGCCTATCAGCAATAATTCTTCCGCGCTCGATGGCTCCCCAGTCTGAAGATAACGGGATGAAATCGTAGTCACAATCGAATCTTCCACTGCCTGATCCAGATCCATGCAAATGGTCACAATCAAATTAAAGTAAGGGCGCGGCGGAATACCCAGTGCACTCCAAAACTCCCCAGCGCTTTTTGCACCATCCATTTGCGCGACCATGGTGGGGGCGTCGAATAATTGGCCCGCCAAGCCAGCATCGGATAAGTATTTTTCCGGTATTTTTGGAAAACGCGATAACCAGAAAAAAGCTTGGCCGAGCAGGTTATGTGAATTGGCAACATTATCCTGGTCTGAAATGTTCGACCATGCCGTGACCATATAAGCGCAATCTACACGCAAGGGTGATCGGCGGTTACCGCCTTGCCCATTGCTTGAAACTCTATTTGGCGCCGTTTGGCGCAATTCACGGTTTTCTTTTACTTCGTACAAAAAGAGGTTAATCGCCAGATCTCCTTCTGTAGGTTTAAACCCCTTTTCAGGTGTGTCGAAACTGATATGGGCATTAACAAACAAATCATCCGCTACATCTGGAGGAGCAGAATCAAGTAAGTTTTTTACAGTGTTGTCGAGTAGGTGGAACATTATTAGTCTACCCTGATTGCTTCTTAAAATTTGTTTGCATTATTTTGTTATTCTTGGTTAAAGTTATAATTTAACTATAGATTGAGCTTAAACCCATACTCAATTTAACGAACAGGTAACGGCACTTTACTAGGAACACGCATTTGACGCTGAGCCCTTTCCATAGCATTATTTAACAACTCTGTTGCCTTATCATTATTTTTATTGGTTTGGTTTGGTATACGAGGAGACCTACTCGGCATAGATGGTGGAGGTCGAGATAAAAATCCTACCCCAGAAAGTGAAAAAGGGATAAAAGCGCTGGAAACCATATTTGTAATAGCTTGATTGATACCCCGCAATCTTCCTATTGCATCATCTATTGAAATATATTTTTCGACACCTTCATCATCTAATAAAGACAAAAGATTTTTATTCCACTCAATGCAAACGCTGTGTAATCGTCTAGCAAAAGCATCATCTTGCCCAACTTTTTCCGCGTAAATTTTGTAAAAAGTGTAATCCTCTGGCCATAACCGTTGCACCTCTATTACATCACTGTGCCTTGTTACAATTAATTTTGAAACAATCCCTCCTGGTAATTCAATACTCCACTTATCTATACTGAGCCCATTTGGAATAGTGCCTGACTCATACATTTCCCGAAGATTGGATGGAACCCAGTCTGGTAATTTTCTCGGCTCGTTGATGTATACCCCCGAACCTACATTAACGAACTCCCTGAATAATTGCGGGTTTTTATTCTGCAACAGAATAAATGCTTCAACATTCAGTTTCATAAATTCGAATCGTCTAGTTTTCATTTGAGCTGAAGTGTTATCAGGCATTTCTAGGAGGTAATTTGAAAATTCTCTACGTCCCCACACAAAATTTGCAGCTTCTTCTACAGTAATTGGGCTTTGAAAAACCAATATTCGCTGCCCTGTATTGCTAGATTCGATGAATGCTGTTTGTTTTAATTTTTCAGTTTTTTCAAGCGATTTATTTTCACTTTTTCGACCATTAACGGCTTTCATCGAGCTCTCTTTAGAAGATTGATTTTTGTCTTCATCTTCATGATTTTTCAGTTCTTTATATAAAATAATTCCTGGAGCACACCACATCACTCTGAATTTCCTTTGACGTCTGAATACGTCGATTACATATAAAAAATCTGGCAATGGAAATTTCCACGGTACCATTGGAATAAATGAATTTACACCAAGTAGTTTCTTAAGAGTTTCATCCGAGTTACCTTTTTCTATGTAGTGATGTAAATCTATCAAGCCAGTTGCAAACTCCTCTGGATTTGCAGACTTAATCTCAGCAATTTCCATAACACCATACTTTTCACTAAGATAAGCTATATCAGGATACCCTGCTCCCTGGCATTTTCCTCCGATCGTATATGGTTCGTCCCGCAAAGGCGCTTTAGAACCAGTAGGAAATAAAATTTTTTTTGTTTCCGATTCGCCATAATTTTGCTCAAACCAACGAAGTATTTCCTCATGAACCAGAGTTCCAGTAACACAGTCCGATTTTCCTGGTTCCATGGTAAGGCTATCGTAACACTGCTTATTTTCGCTCGATTCAAGAATCCCCAAATATTCTTGGTTACTGCCGGACTGAAATGTGGCGTTTGAAGGCGTGACCTGCTGAGGCGGTACCTTAGGCGTTTTAAACTGTTTCGGCTGAAATCCTGGTGCACCCATAATCGTATTTACTCGGCTGCCGGTGTTTGAAGCATTTTCGTTTTCAAACTGGCAAATTCTCCCGCTAGTCCGTTGGATCGACCTTCTTTTTGATACTCCCGCCTTATCGCCTCTGATAAGATAACCATATCAACTATTCCGCCTCTTTCAGCTGCATTGAACGAAGCCCTCAGGGCGATGTTTTTAATATTTCCACCGGCTAACTTTAGCCCACTAGCGAGCACTCCTCGATCTACAGTCACTGACATTGGCACTTCTTCCGGCCAAGCAAGTTGCCATAAATTCATACGATGGGTTTCATCCGGAAACGGAAAATGGATACTAAATGCCAAACGCCGGGTAAAGGCTTGATCCAGGTTGTCGCTAAGGTTGGTCGCCAAAATGGCAATACCTTCATGTTGCTCCATTTTTTGCAGTAGGTAACTGGTTTCCAGGTTGGCATAGCGGTCGTGGGCGTCTTTGACTTCTGTGCGCTTGCCAAACAGGGCATCGGCTTCATCAAAAAACAGGATGGCGTTGGCATTGGCCGCAGCGGTAAATACCCGATCCAGGTTTTTTTCGGTTTCGCCGATGTATTTGTTTACCACTTGCGACAAATCGATACGGTACAAATCAAGTCCCAATGCATTGGCAATCACCTCCGCCGCCATGGTTTTGCCGGTGCCGGAGCTGCCGGAGAACAGCACAGTGGTCCCCAAGCCATAAGAAAGTTTCCGCGCATAGCCCCACTCGTTGAGTACCTTGTCGCGATATTTGAATCGGTTACAGATCTCGTGCAATTGCGCGATCTGGTCTTCGGGCAGAATCAGATCGTCCCAGGTTGCGCGGGGTTCAATTTTGGTTGCCAGTGTTGCCAGTTCATGTCCGGTTTGGGCGCGGGCAGAGGCAAAGAGGGTTCGAGCAACATAGTCTTCCCACTCTTCTGATGAGTTGGAGTAGTTAGGCTGGTTGGCTTTTGCCGTTACTGCCGCGAGTGCGGCGGCGCTTTGGATTTGGGCATAGGTCATGCGATAACGTTGTGCCAATTCTTCGGTGGTTTCTGCATTTGTTGTTAAATCATATTGGCGTAAACGATGTTGCCACCACCGTTTACGCTCCCCGAAAGACGGGTAAGTAAAGTTAAGCGTAACAACCCCAAGAGGTTTGTTTGGAGCTGGAACCCAGACTGCTTCACCCTCAATCACACAATCGGCAGGCATGGCTTTGAGTGCTTGCCAGAGGGGGCCGAGCCAATCGGTGGTTGATTCGCCGGAGATTTCTAGCGTGTTGATATGCAGCAATGCGCTTTTGAACCAGACTTCGCGAACCAGTATGGATAATATGTCTTTGTGTAAGGCATTGGCATTGATGGCTTTAAAATCTGCCGTCAGTCTGCGTAATCCCATGGTGGTGGCCAACCATGACACGGCCTCTGCTTGACCGCACTGCGCCGGTCCCTGGAAATAAAGCCTAAGGCCGGTTTGCGGCGGCTGAGTAGCATAGGCCGCGAGTTGCTGCTGCATGTCCTGGGTTAAGGGAGCTGTTTCACTTTCCGGACTTCCGTCAACGAGTTGGCAGAATTCCGCCAATCTTGAATCCATACTGTCGTCAAGCAACAGCAAACGCATTATCTGCTCATCCAACCGGTAGTAACGGTATAGCAAGGGTGTGTTTGGTTGATACGGATTGGTAACGACTTCTATCAGCCGATGTTTAAGCAAGGGCGCATCGGATGCGAAGCGTTGGCGTTGCTGGAGCTTGTCAGCGGCGGTGGCGCAGATCAGATTGAGCGCGAGATCAATGCTTGGGCTGCGGCGAGTAACATCATCATGAAGGTAGGCGTAAAGACGTTCGTAACGCAGGTCTATTTCAGGAACCAGCGCGATCAAGATGATATCAAGATCCAGATCGGTCAAAGCAAAGACTCGTTGCAGCCATAATAGGCGCTGTAAACTCAGGGATTGGGTGATAGTCGCTAACGCAGGAATCTGTGCGCTAATTGGCAACAAGGTGTCGCCAGGAATTCGTCCTAACGCGGCGAATACATCAGCCGGCGTTATTGCTAATCCCCGATGCAGATCGCCCGCAGCCCGGGCAGCAAAAATTTGTTCAGCAACACTGATGGCTGCCGCAAGTCGCTGATCCAATTGTTGCAACATCGGCAGGAGCCCGTCATAGCTTTCCTGGTAAATTCCGGGTTCAGTATTTGTTTTGTTTTCTTGTTGTGCACTACCCGCATGTAAAGTGAACTCTTCAGCTATGATTTCGGAAAAATCAGGTTCCGCCGGAATCAATTCGTCGATGCCGGTATAACTTGGAGTGATCTGCTCTACTGTCTGTTGAGTTCCATTTTCGTCAAGCATGGGTAGTCACCATGGTGTCATACAAAAGCTGCAAGTGATGACAGGGGCATATTCAATACCTATGTCATTTAGTTATTAGTTTTTACAATTGCAATCTTCGAAACGAACTTTATTTTTTCTGGGACTTCAGTCGAGATAAAACGTACTATTTCAATTGTTTTGCTGTGCTTTATTAAAAGCCCATAGTAATATCCTAGCCGGATTCGCTGGAACGACATTACATGAGTGCATGCTGATAAAGACAAAGTTTTCTAGGTGAGATGAAGCTTCTTTCGCACCTGAGAAAAAACTTCCGATTGTTCTTTATCTGTCTAACGCTGCGACCCCATCTCCCTCTAAAAGGACTAGGTTAAAATTCCATTTCAACCCAAATATTCAGTTACAAGTAACAAATCATGACCGTGGAGGATTTAAGAACCAAAATCTCCGTGTAAGAAATTGTTAGTGTCAGTTTTCTAGTGAACGAACCCCCGACAGATTTTCATTCATTACCCATCTAAGGCCGACCCTATTTGAAAACTTATAATCAGTATTGGATTATTGGCCACTAGCATCATTATTGTTGTCAATGACGGTTTGAATAATTGATCTCAATTTTGCTCCCTAAATTTCTTAAAATCAATTTTTTTAGTTGGTAAAAATTAATAATTTTCCAGTTTATCTCAAGAAAAAGTAGAGAATTTGATGGTTGCCTGTGTCAATAAGGCGGCCCTCATTATTAATTTGGTTAAGGGTTTGTAGTGATTAGAATAAATTTCAGTAGATAAAACAAACAGTTATTCTGTACATACAAATTTAACTTCAGTAGAGTGTTTACGTAAAGATACATATATATTTCCGTTGGTGCTCTAGGAAGGTAGTCGAATTAGTCAGAGCTATTTCAGAAACACCGCATTTTTGATGAGACCTTAACGATAATAGGCTATGAACTATGAATGAATTCCACACTGTCTTTCAAATTGCTCCCGGCCCTGGAGAAATTGAAGCGGACATAACTTCTCGCCTGATCATCGGTTTTATAGTCCTCGCATTTGCAGTGAGCGCGATCGTGCTCTTCGTTCACAGGAGAAACTCGACTCAATGGAGACCAAAGCTCAGCACTGTCATCTTTCTTCCAATTTGGTCAGTCATTTGGCTCGGCGTCACAATTCCATGGTTCTTTAGCGCCAGGCACGAAAGACAAAAGCTTTTCGCTACATATCAAGATGGCCGCTACGAGGTTGTCGAGGGGCCTGTTCGCGTCATAAGAACACAACCTAAATCCGGACATGCACCAGGAGATCTTATTTTAATCAGCAACAAATTTTTCGAGATCAACTATTTTGTATCGACACATGCTTATCATCAGTCCATTGCTCACGGCGGCTACTTGCACAATGGAGTAGTCGCCAGAGTCTTTTACGTAGGTACAAACATCCTCCGAATCGACATCCTAAATGCAGAATTCCCTTTATCGCTTGGAAATGATAACGAAATTAATCCTTCTAGTGCAGAAATCTGGTTTTCTATGGGTGCTGATGAATTAGCTCGTAGAAGATTTGCCGATGCTGAAAAAGCATTTAGAAAAGCAATTGAATTTTATCCAGAACATTTTAAGGCGTGGATGGGCTTAGGAGTTGTATTGATGGAAACCAATCGAACAAAAGAGGCTGAGCAAGTATATAGCACAGCACTTTATCTTAAACCTAGTCCACCAGGAATCGTTGCCGAACTATTGACAAATCGAGGCAATGCCAGAAGCAAACTGGGCGATAAAGAGGCGGCTTTGGCGGATTTTCATTCAGCTTTCAGATCTGATCCGACTTATGTAAATGCTTCAAGGTCACTGGGGATACTAAAAATGGAAACACGTGAATATAAAGAGGCTAAAAATGCTCTCAGTAAAGTAGTCACTTCAAGTATTGTCAATGCAGATGATTGGGCCCTGTTCGGTGAGTCTCTGGAATATTTGGGTGACAAAAAACACGCCCTAGAAGCTTTGAAAGAAGCTGAAAAAATCGATCCTAATAATTTGCGAGTTCTTACAAGACTGGCGGGGTATTTTGGACGTAGTGGAGAGCCGCAAAAAGCCTTGAACTACTTAGAGCGATCGCTAAAAATTGATCCATCAAGTGCTGTTAGTTGGAGTAGTAAGGGTTATGCTTTACTTAAGCTTGGCCGCATGCAGGATTCTATCAGCGCGTTAGAAATTGCGGTCAAGCTGGATCCTCAATTTGCAAACGCCTGGATTAATCTAGGTGATGCTCAAATGCATAACTTAGATATAAGAAAATCGATACAATCCTTAGAAAAAGCATTATCCCTGGCACCGGCAGCAGTTGATGCTCGTTATTATTTGGCGCAATCCTACTTAAGCACGGGCCAGACAGAAAAAGCCAGAACACATGCGAACACCTTATTGAAATCAAATCCAGATCTTCCGCAAGCCTGGACAATACTTACCCTTTCTTATCTGATGGACAATAATGCTGAGGCCGCATTGAATAGCTATCGAAAAATCCAAGCCCAAAATCCCCAGACTGCTAAAGCAATCCGTTCTATGGCTGTTTCGCAAGGGCTGCCGGGATCTCAGGCTTTGCCTGAATGAAACGGAATATGTGGAGAGATGCAACTAGCTATCCTATTTTTAAAGAAGTGAGCAATCTGCGTGTGGGATTATGAACGAAATAAACCTGTTGGACTTTATTATCGCTGTGCTTTTTACCAAGATATTTCCAATCGGCAAAGTTTTCTTAAAAAGGTATGGATAGGATATGTTTGGAATATGGAGCTTCCCAAAAAAGATATATAAGCATCGCCTGTTTTCGCAGAAAGAACTTTCTGATTACGTCGAACCTTGGGATAAATTGCCAGTCCGATACCGATAAAATAGAAGTTTCTTGAAAAAATAAAAATCTAGCTCAAAAAAGATTTTAAGGGACTTTTTCGCAAAAATGATTTCAGTTTTGGATTTTAATTATGACTTAGTAACCGTCCGTTATGCGGAAATATAAACCAGAAAGGCGGATCTTGGTGACTGTCTTAAAAGGGTCGAAAATTAGCCTTCAACTAAGCTGAAAAACTTTCGTACTCGAGCGTCAGCTATTGAGGAGGGTCGATACTCTCAAAAAATGAATTTATCGCCTAAAAATAATATTCTAAATTTCATTTGAATGGTCGATGTTTCCTATGCTATCGTTATAGCTAGATTAACTAGCTAGATGATGCATTTTATGAAAAGCGACCAATGGTCAGTGCAAGATGCCAAAAACAAATTCAGCGCCGTCGTAGACGCAGCCGAGCACGGAAAAGCCCAGCTGGTTACCCGTCGTGGTATACCGACAGCTGTGGTTATCTCCGTAGCGGAGTTTGAAAAACTTAAGCAGTTGGAGGCTCAACAGTTGCCAACTTTTATAGACCACCTTCTTAGTATGCCAACCGATGATGGTGAGTTTGAACGTATTCCAGTCAAGCTCAGAGACCTTGACTAATGGCTTTCCTGATTGATACGGACATCCTGTCGGCGATACGCCGCAAACAACGTGACTCGAACTTGGAACAATGGTTTCAGAATAACCGAACCGCCGATTTTTATTTGAGCGTCGTGACTATTGGCGAAGTTGAGCGGGGCATCACTCGCCAAAAACAAGTCAATCCGGAATTTGCACAAATATTGGAAAATTGGCTAGAAGAAATATTAGCCCGTTACGGGCAACGGATATTGCCTTTGACGATCGAAATTGCAAAACGTTGGGGGCGTTTAAGTGGTGACTTGGGGCATGATAGCGCAGACCTGATGATTGCGGCTACTGCGCTAGAGCACAACCTTGTGGTCGTGACGCGCAATGTACGGCATTTCGAACCAACGAGGGTCAACTTAATCAATCCGTTTTTGGTTAGCCATGTTAAATCGTGAAGAGCTGCAATCCTACACTGCTCTTTCAATGCTCTCAAAATTACGATAATTGGCTCGTAGTCGTAATGATGTAAATAAATCAATCATCGCTTCGTTCAATAACATCTAAACATATTCAATAAGTTACTTCGCTTCTCGATAGCCGACATTGGCTCATATCAACCATTTTTGAAAGAACGGCCAATACCTGCCAGCCAGGAGATGGAAAATTAACACTATGAATGTTCAGGTATAGAGTTGTAAGCAACTGGCCGCAAACTTGATATTCTAATGGGTTTCCATATTTCTTACTGTCAGCCATTTACCCCTTGAACTGTTAGGGTTTTTGCTCTCGATTAACAGGCAGTTGTAAGTACAGAAATGTGCCGCTCCCCGGCATGCTGTAAACTTTCAGTTCGCTTCCCAGCCGTTCGGCTCGTCGGGTCTGGCTACGTAAGCCGCGGCCCAAAGTGACTGTATTAACATCGAAGCCGCAGCCATTATCATGCACGACCAGTTCTATGGTGTTATCTTTCTGCTGCGCCGTCAGTGTTAGTTCGGTTGCGGCGCCGTGTTTTAATGCGTTGGCGATTGCCTCCTGCGTCAATCGCAATAAATCCAACGCCAGCGATGGGTCGAGCCAGTTCAAGGCAGGCAAGTCCGCCATCTGCCAATACAGGCGCACGCCGGCCGCGTCGAGCCGATGCTGCAAGCGATAGCGCAACATGCCCAGCAGCGTGGAAATATCTTTTGAAGTGGGCTCCAATGAATCGACAACCAGCCGCAAATCGTCAACGCATTCGCGCATCACCACAGCCGCTTGCGCTACTGTCACTTCTCCTTGTTCGAGTAGAACCAGCGATGACGACAATGCTGAACCGAGGCCATCATGCATGTCCTGCATCACCCGTTGCCGTTCGAGTAACACCGATTGCTGATGCTGTGCTTCCAGCAAACGTTGCTGGTCTTGCTCCAGTTGCGCTGCTAATTGTTGCGTGCGCAGACGCTGAACAATTGAGTCGCACATAGCCCGGTTCAGCTCGCGGCCGAAGTGCAGGAGCACCGCGGCAAATATTACACAGGCAATCACCGCAAGCGGCATTTGGACGTGTAACACCAGAGCGATGCAGGTCATCAGTGCTTGTGAAATGACGGCGGCGAACACTAATCTTTCATGGCCGCTGGCGAAGGCTTCGCCAATCGCAAACGTGCCGCTGATCATGATGCCTACCAATAGCAATCCAAGTTGCTCGGCAGGAATAAAGAAAATAATCGAGCCGGAAATTAATCCGGTTAAAGCGGTTAGAAGGGTCCAAATCCAATTCCAGCGCGAAAACTCGCTAGAGCCAGGTTGTGGCAGCTTGCGTTCGTAGATCTGACAAAATACGGCTTGCAGCAAATACGCACCGGTTTGCAACGCGAGCCACCACCACAGCGCCACATTTTGCGTGAGATACAAAAAGGCGCCGCCGACCGCGGCGATCAGCGCTATCGCGCCAACGATCGCGTGCCGCCAGCGCATGAAATGCAAATGGAACAGCTCGGCTTCCGCGCGCAATTGGCATTCATCGTCAGTCGTTTTTTCGTAATTCGATGTCATCGCCACGCGCGTTTCAGTCCTTGCCTGCTGTAAAATTGCTCTACGTAAGATTACACGCCTATCGCTATGCGCGCCAGTTGATGATACGAGCTAACTCTACGGCAAACACAGAGTCGACTGAATATTTTGATTTTAGTCCTTCAGCAGTCCTTTCTTTCGCGCTTCATAGATAGCCTCGCTTTTATTGTGCACGTGCAGCTTTTGATAAATGCGTTTGACGTAGGTGCCGATCGTATGGCGGGACAAACCCAGTAATCCGGCGATCTCTTCGTAGCAATAACCCTTACTGCTCATTTCCAGCACGGAAAGCTCCTGCACCGACAGGCACGGCGTAGTTTCGAATGCGCAAGGTTTGGGCATGAAGCGCCCCAATAACTTTCGCGCAATCACCGGACTGATCGGGCTGCCACCGTCACGCAAAGCGCGTATCTGATCGACAATGTCAATGCTTTTACTGTCTTTGAGCAAGTACCCGGTAGCCCCCGCCTCGATACATTGGAGCACATTGCGCTCATCGCCGAACACGGTAACGACCATCACGTCACACGTTGGGACGTGTTGATGCGCATGGCGAATCAAGTCTATGCCGCTGCCGCTGGGCAAGCCGATATCAACTAGCAGCACGTCGGGCACGGCCTGTTCCAGCAAACGGATTCCGTCCGGCAGGTCGTCGGCGACACCGGCCAAGCGCAAATTAGCGGCACCAAGTACCGCATGGGCAAAAGCCGCGCGAAATTGCGGGTCGTCTTCGACGATAAGGACTGAATAAATCATAACGCCAAGTCTACCATTGAAGCGGCAGCGATTTGCAATGACTACATTTGTCCCGTATTTACGGGACAGATAAATCGATCACAGTTTGAGATAATCCCAGCTAATTCGGTGATAGCCCAAGATACCGTCCAAACCGATTAAAGTAATCGGATAAATACGCATGAAACCCGGTTAAATAATCGGCGATAAGAAAATGTAAGGCAAGTAGCCCGCCGGATGAATCGCCGTGTAATCCGGGATGATCGAAGCCACGTTGGCACCGGATTCCTCAAAGCTGCATCCAGGCTACTTTGCTGGTTGGTTTTATCAAATGGTTCGTTTTAATTAATTACAAAATTATCGAACTGTGACTTTTTAACGTAAAAATGGAGAAATGGTTATGTTAACTACTTTGTTAGGTTCAACGGGAAAGACGTCACACCAAGTAACAACGTCATGTTTATATATGAATAGGAAAATAGGAATAAGTCTTGTGGTAGGCATCCTCTCATGTCAACTGGCGTTGGCGGACGAAAAACATGAGACAAATTTAGGTAGCCAATGGTGGCAGTTCGTGAGCTCCATACCTGCAAAGGAAAACCCGTTGTTTGATTATTCCGGGGCAAAATGTGTCGTTGGACAACGAGGCGATATCTGGTTTTTAGGTGGATTGATGGGGGTAACCCTTAATGGAGAGGCTCAAGGTGGCGGAGTGGTGACGCGCAGTTGTTCGATTCCTCAAGGGAAAACGCTATTTTTTCCAATTATCAATAATGTGTTATTTGATACCCCAAATATTTGTGGCCAAGATAATAACAGCTTGACTTACGAGGATATGGTCACATCATTACAAGACCAAACAGATCAAGCTACAGATATGAATGTGACACTGGATGGTCGAGTGATAGATAAAATAAAACGTATTGGGCCGCAATCAATCGACATATCATTGCCGAAAAATAATGCTTGGGATACCCTCTGTAAGGCGTATGAGTTAGGTGGCGTGCCAGCTGGAATATATCCAGGAGCACAGGACGGATATTATGTGACTCTCCGCCCCTTATCTGTTGGCAATCATAAACTCACAATTCACGGAGCGTTGGCACCGCCTAATACGTTTAGTCTTGATATCGTTTATAACCTTAACGTTGTTGCGGTACCCTAACTTTTAGGGCATCTCTAAAAATGCGGCTCCCTCTCAGTCCGGATGTGCCGACGACACAATAATCAAAATGGGGTCAGACTCGAATGGCACTTACTTAACGGCTTAGTTACGACAAAACAGTTACTTACGATATCCACAAGCTGGCTGAAAACTTAGAGGAAGCCGCCTGAAACCGTAAAACATGGGCGGAGAATCGGAGGCTTTTCATCTGATTGCAACTCGGCCTTGTCTTAACCAACTGATTTTAATGCATATCGGCTTAAGTAAGTGCCATTCGGGTCAGACTCCAATACCGCTACCTTAAATTATATCCATTAAATTCATAGATTTACCTGATTACCCACAATGAACAGCCAACGTTACAAACTGTCCATACTGGCAATACCGGCACATCCGCTGAAAATCTTGGAAGCGGAGCTATGCGAAGCGAAGATTTTTAGTCCCCGATAGCCGCAGCGCCGGGCGGTTTTTCGTAGCTTGCGGAGAAAAACTGCAAGGCATCGCGATAAGGCGTAAAGTCATTGCGTAACGATGTTTCGATCCCCTTGTCGGGTCGAAACAAGAGGAGCAGGACGAATCGGGGCCGCCGAAGGCATTGGCTGCCGCGTAGTTTTTGCTGATTTTTCGAGCAGGAGCCCGGAAAAATCTTTCGCAAAAATAGCGGCACTATCGAACGAGGGAAACGTCATGAAAAACAAGGTCCAATTTCAAAAAGGCTTTAGCCTGAGAAAGAATCAACGGAAGAATCAACGTGGTCAGTATCGATTGAAAAATATTCTTTAGCTGAATGTCTGCTCTACGGAAATTTACTAATTCCTGCTGACTGTCCGTGAAGGGTCGAAATATACACTTCTAGTTTGTTCAACTAATGAAAGTGACGACGGTCTGATATCGAGA
>CXWL01011764.1_pt1 | contig 43108 bp, 40 predicted proteins | sample 590931 | NCBI WGS metagenome assembly CXWL01 (sample SAMEA3498368, study PRJEB10139) | groundwater metagenome | biome: water well; material: biofilm material | place: Germany | collected 2015-04-27 | reverse complement strand
GGCCCGATACGCGGATCAAAGAAAATCCATGTCGGTGAATACCGTGTCGCGATGCGCGAAATCCATCTTGATCCCAGCTGCGATGACGCCCCCGTGCGCGTCTATGACACCTCCGGTCCCTATACCGACCCCAGTGTCACCATCGACATCAATGCCGGCCTGCCGCAGTTCCGCCGTGACTGGATCATCGCGCGCGGCGATGTGGAAAGCTATGACGCGCGCGAACTGCGCCCCGAAGATAATGGCCAGCTCGGCCCAGACAGAAGCGGAGGAGTGGCGCCCTTCCCCAATGTCCGCAAGACGGTACTGCGTGCCAAACCCGGCGCAAACGTGTCGCAGATGCACTATGCCCGCAAAGGCATCATCACCCCCGAAATGATCTATGTGGCCGAACGCGAGAACCTCGGCCGCGCCCGCCTGAGCCACTATAACCGCGACGGGGAAAGCTTTGGCGCCAGCATCCCCGATTATGTCACGCCAGAGTTTGTGCGCGATGAAATCGCGCGGGGCCGCGCGATCATCCCATCGAACATCAACCACCCCGAATCCGAGCCAATGGCAATCGGCCGCAATTTTCTCGTCAAGATCAACGCCAATATCGGCAACAGCGCGGTCGCATCCGACGTCGCCTCCGAAGTTGACAAGATGGTCTGGTCAATCCGCTGGGGTGCGGACACCGTCATGGACCTCTCCACAGGGCGCAACATCCACGACACCCGCGAATGGATCATCCGCAATTCGCCCGTGCCCATCGGTACCGTGCCGATCTATCAGGCGCTGGAGAAAGTCGGTGGCGTCGCCGAAGACCTGACATGGGAAATCTTCCGCGATACATTGATCGAACAAGCCGAACAGGGCGTCGATTATTTCACCATCCATGCCGGCGTGCGCCTGCCTTACGTGCCGCTCGCTGCAAAGCGCATGACCGGCATCGTCTCTCGCGGCGGGTCGATCATGGCAAAATGGTGCCTCTATCACCACAAGGAATCGTTCCTCTACGAGCATTTCGACGACATCACCGAGATTATGAAGGCCTATGACATCGCCTATAGCTTGGGTGATGGCTTGCGCCCCGGCAGCATCGCCGACGCAAACGACGAAGCGCAATTTGCCGAGCTTTACACGCTTGGCGAGCTCACCCACCGTGCGTGGAAATCCGACGTGCAGGTGATGATCGAAGGGCCGGGCCATGTCCCGATGCACAAGATCCGCGAAAATATGACCAAGCAATTGGAGGTGTGCGGCGAAGCGCCCTTCTACACGCTCGGGCCGCTCACCACCGACATCGCGCCGGGCTATGACCATATCACCAGCGGCATCGGCGCGGCGATGATCGGTTGGTACGGCACCGCGATGCTCTGTTACGTCACGCCCAAGGAGCATCTGGGCCTGCCCGACCGCGACGATGTGAAGGTCGGCGTCGTGACCTACAAGCTCGCGGCGCACGCGGCAGACCTCGCCAAGGGTCACCCGGCGGCGCAAGTCCGCGACGACGCGCTCAGCAAAGCGCGGTTCGAATTTCGCTGGCGCGACCAGTTCAACCTGTCGCTCGACCCCGACACGGCGGAGCAATATCACGACCAGACGCTGCCAGCCGAAGGCGCAAAGACTGCGCATTTCTGTAGCATGTGCGGCCCGAAATTCTGCTCGATGAAGATCAGCCAGGAAGTGCGAGACTTCGCCGCGAAGCAGAACCAAGGCGTCGATGGCTTCATCGCCAGCGGCATCACCGGCGCAGAAGCGGCAGCAGTCTCCAAAGCCGCCGCCGAAGCGGGCATGCGCGAAATGAGTGAACGCTACCGCGCAGGCGGCGACCTCTACGTCCCGGCGGAGTAGCAAATATGCCAACTATCTTGCGCTTGAACGGCTTTCGCTTCTATTTTTACAGCCACGAACCCAACGAACCGCCACATATTCACGTGGATAGGGGCGATGCTACGATCAAGGTCTGGTTGGTTAGCTTGGAAGTCGCCAAAAGCCGGGGCTTTCGCGCGCATGAAATTAGTGGCATAGTTGATATGGTCACGGATCATCAGACATTGTTTCTGGAGAGATGGCATGAATATTTTGGCTAAAGTCACCGATGCCAACATGAACGATGAACGCGTTCTTGATGTGCGCTTTGACGCGCACAGCCTCATCGTTGACCTGAACGATGGGCGCAGCATCTCCGCGCCGCTCGCTTGGTACCCACGTCTTGCGAAGGCAACCGACGAACAACGCGCGCATTGGGAAAAATGCGGCGGCGGCTATGGCATTCATTGGCCCGATGTTGATGAAAATTTGAGCACAGAGGGGCTGCTGCGAGGCGCACCCGCAGCCAAGGCGGCTTGAGTTTGGGGGTTTACGCACCTGTCACCTTAATTCCATCACCGGACTAGCGAACTGGCTCAAAATCTACCGGGGCTGAAACGCTACCCTTCAACTCGTTTGTCAACTTACGTATTGTAAAGTCAGCCCTAACATCATCCATTCCAGCAAGCTGAATCGCCGTTTTAACTGTCTGATTGAACACGTCTTTCTTCGCCCTATGAGACAGTCGAACGCCTAACTTGGAAGGGAACACAGTCTGAAAACGCTCGCGAATCTGCGCGAGCTTAGGCGCGTAGGAAACGTAGCCTAACAAGAATTCAGGACGCATCAAATACTTCCGACCGCCATTGTTACTTACTAAATATTTTGTTGCCCGGACAACAGATGTTTCCTGAGTCAGCCACCAAACGCTGAATCCATATGGGTTGTCCGGTGAATTGTCATTCTCCACATGTCTGCGTTCATAGACCCTCAGTACTTGAAGTGCATCATTTCGAGCCAATATATTCTGGGATTTGCTGGCTGCTTTTCCTTTTTCAGCCAAAATAATACTTGCAAGATTGTCAACATCATCAGACTCAATGCCTCGCTCCATTTCAGCGGCTCGCTCGAATTTCATATTATAGGTTTTCATAATAAAACCTTGGAGACTGTCCGGTGATCGGGAATTTCTTAGATCAGATATGTCAACAAACTTATTTAGATAGTCACCGAAGGACTTTGGCCTATCTTTAGATGGTAAGATTTCCCCGAGGCGACAATACATATATGACCTCATCAATATTCGAGGAAAATGCTTCGCGCTTTCGATATCAAAGTGACGTTCAGCTTGGCTATATTCATTCTCGAAATGTAACAGATCTGAACGCATATGTGTCCATATTTCTTCCAAAGTCTTTTCTGTTAGTATCAATTTTGCACCACACTCATTCATTATATTCAATAAATTTGTAGTTGCTTGATCATCCGGTGATATAAAATATTCAGAAATGGCTCTAATTATTATATCAGCACCGACATAAAGTAATAGCTTACTGGACATTTTTGAAAAATATTCAGCTATTTTCGGCTCCGCTTGTAGAGCGAAAAGCATCATGTAAGTGCGCGATAGTCGGGCAAGATATTCCCTCTCTATATCCGTGCTTTCATAGAATAACTTTCTGCACACATCAATAGATGTGTGTCTTAGTTCACTAGACACCAAAACTAATGATTCCATTGACTCTTCAATACAATCTTGTACTGTTATATTTAGCTCTGCTCCCGGATCATTACCAGATATAAAGCAAGATATTTCTAAACCTTGGTATTCAAACATCTTGTGAAGAGCATTTTTGCAGATTCGAACGGTGTTCAATACATCTTCGTCCGAACCATCTGGAAGCATTAGCATAATTCTTTCACGCAGCGCAGTTTCAAATTGATGCTCTTCAATATTATCGGATATATTCTGTTCCTCTATCAGGCATCTCGTATCATATGGGAGACAATATCCTGTAGATGGGTGATAATTTATTTCTCGCCTAGAATCATTGCCCTTTCTTTTGAGGGCGTTTAATCGAGCTTCAAGCCGCCCTTTAATGAGATTTTCTGCCGTGGGCAGTTGATCTTTTACTTTATCGATTATCCCCTCTTTCGTAAGAAATATTTGCTGATCAGGATCGGTACCCTCCAACGCCCAAAGTATGAGAGAATCGCATACCGAATCAGCCAGCGTGTTTGTATTTCTTCGACGTTCTATCTCTTGAGTCAGAAAAACTGACAATTCTCGTCGATTTGACAGAACATTTTTTGGAGCCGTGTCATTATTTGTGAGATCTTTTAGATAATCCAGAGATGGCAACAGATATTCTTTTGCAGCTAAAATCGCACTTGGGTAATTATTTGTATTTTGACACAAATAATTCAAATCTCTAGTTGAAAGATATACGCCGTATCGGTCGAACGTCCATTCACGAAGCTTGTCTGAATCGACTATTGTCTGAGATGTGTATAAAGTCAGTTTATTGACGTTTCGGCCGTACTCTCTCAATCTTTCTATGGTTGATCTAATTTTGTCTTTTGTACCTATCTGCTTAGTGATTTGTACAAAGGACGTAGTTTCACTTTCCGTTTCGAAGTAACCATCTGCCCCGCCGTCATGCATCCCGCCTAGCGGCAAAAATTTGGCCGATCCAGAAGATCCGGCAAAGACTTGGCAAAATCGCTCAAAAGCGTCCGGAGGGCTCTTCTCGATAGCCAAGGATATTAGCTCGGTACGCAACATTTGGTTGCCCCTTCTGGCGGATCGATACGTCGTCTGGATCGGCTTACACAGTCTGAATAACAGATGGGTGAAATGCAAGATATGTTAAATCGATGGATATTGCCAATTTCGGCGACACAATAATAATTAGGCATTCCCCAATCCCCGCCGTCATACTCAGGATTACCTTGGGTCACGGTGACAGTGCACTAATTTACCGGCACCAACTTCTCCACCAGCCGCAACTCCCCCGCTGTCGTGTGGATTACGGTGGGATTACGGTGACAGGGATTACGGTGACAGGGGATTACGGTGACAGGGATTACGGTGACAGGTGCGTAAACCCCTAAACTCTCCGCTTCTTCCCACCATTCAGCACCGCTTTCCTACAGGCATTCGGCCATGGTAAGATGCGCGCGGGGCGTTCCTTTCTGCCCTTCCCCTAGCCAAGGCTAGCGGGCGCTCTTTTTACATTGTTGATCGGCACCACTTATTCCCCTCTCCCCCTTGTGGGGAGAGGGATATTCTCTCTCCGCGCCTCTGCGCCTCCGCGTGAAATATCTTCTCTCTTTCCTGCGCTCCGGATTTAGTCCGGAGCACAGGAAGGCAGGTGTATTAAGTTGACACCACAGCCCGAAACAGCCCGCAAACCCGCAGGCGACCGTTGTTTTACCCCCTGTTTAGTGTCAACTAAACCCCGTTCTCAGGTCAACTTTGGCTGTGAGAGGGGGTATGGACAGCAAGGCGTTTTCGCGCCACTCTCCGCCCATCCTCACCAACAAAGGAGCCCCCATCATGCCTAAAGTCATTGGCCTTGGCGGCCTGTTTTTCAAATCTGCGGATACCGATGCAATGCGTGAATGGTATGGGCGTGTGCTCGGCCTGTCGTTCGAGGACTGGGGCGGGATAGTTTTTACCCCTGATGCTGCGGCTGCGCATCTGGGTGCCGCGACGGTGTTTTCGCCCTTTGCCGACGACACCGGCTATTTCGCGCCATCGGACGCGGCGTTCATGTTCAACCTGATGGTCGATGATCTCGACGGCATGCTCGCGCGATGTGCTAAACATGGCGTTACCCCGATCAAGACCACTCCCGATGAAGGCATGGGCCGCTTTGCCCACATCATGGACAATGAGGGCCGCAAGATCGAGCTGTGGGAGCCAAGAGCGATTTCGAGTGAGGTGTAAACACCGAACGGCTCGGAAATCGCGGTGGAAAATCAGCCGATGGAATGAGGAGTTATCGTAACGCGGGCGTCAGCGATAGAGCAGCGCCCGTGCACGTAGCCGCATAAACTGCTCTAATGCTGCTTTGTCCCGCGCCTCTATGGTCGACCAATCCTGCTGGCTCAATATGTCCCACCACAACCAGCCATTGCCCGCCAGCCTGTCGAAAAATGATTGGCTCCCTCCCTCAATTCGGAAGTCAACAGGGTAGAGCCGCGCCACCGCTTGTAACAGCACCACCGCCGTCCGCACGGGGCGATAGCTGCCTCGGTCGGTCACATGCACCTGCACCCCGCCGATTTGCTGGCCCGCATATTTGGACGCGGACGGGGTGAACCAGATGGGGCGAAACCGCACACCGGGCAAAGCCAGCGCATTCATCGCCGCCGCCAGCGCCGCCGGGTCGATATAGGGTGCGCCAACCACCTCGAACGGGTGCGTGGTGCCGCGCCCTTCGGACAGGTTGGTCCCCTCGACCAGCACCATGCCGGGATAGACGATCGCGGTATCGGGCGTCGGCATATTGGGCGACGGCGACACCCACGGGGCGGTCTCCCCAGTGCCATCGCGGTGCCATCCACGCATCGTCACGACGCTCAGGTCGGCATTGATACCCATTTCCGCGTTGAACAGCCGCGCCAATTCGCCAATCGTCATGCCGTGCCGCATCGGCATGGGGAATGGCCCAACGAAGGACGTAAAAGCGGGGTCAAGCATCGGCCCCTCGACCAGAACGCCGCCTATGGGATTGGGGCGGTCGAGCACCATCACGGCGATATTTGCGCGCTGTGCCGCCCGCAGCACGCCCACTAGGGTCGCCGCGTAAGTGAATGTCCGCGCGCCAACGTCGGGCAGATCGACGATGATGAGGTCGATGCCCACCAGCATCGCCGCCGTCGGCTCCCTCGCTGCGCCATAGAGACTATAGACGGGCAGCCCTGTCGCCGCATCATGCGCATCGGCGACCTGCGCGCCGGCTTGCGCATCGCCGCGCACCCCATGCTCTGGCCCGAACAACGCGACCAATTGCACCCCCGGCGCGCTGGCCAGTCGGTCAATCGTCCCGCGATACTGTGCATCGACGGCAGCAGCGTTGGTGACAAGGCCGATATGCTTGCCCGCCAGCACTTCGCTCTGTTCCGCCAGCAATATGTCGATGCCCAGCTGCAAGGGCTGCGTGGCGGCGGGCGCGGCGGCAAACAGCAGCGTCAATAGGGCAAGCAAACGCATCATCCCGTTCATGATGCAACAGCATAATGCCAAGCGCAACAGTTGCGACTTGGCAAAGCGACATAGTTCATATCTAGTGACTCTAGGGGGTGCATGTGGCGTACATCAGGGCGATTTTCGGTGCGAAGAACATGGCCTCTGCGCGCTCGCGGCTATTGCCCCGTCAGATCGACCTTTACCTGCTCAAGACATTATTCACCCCGCTCCTGTTGATAGCAGGCGGTATTTTCCTGTTCCTGGAGCTCGAGCGAGCTTTGCGGCTGGTCTATGAATTATCGGCAACAGGGGCGGACATGCGGTATTTTTTGCCGCTATTGGTTGAGTTTGCACCCTATTTCATCACTTTGAGCCTGCCCCCGGCATTCTTCCTTTCGCTGATCTTGCTCATCGCGCGATTGGACGACAATCTGGAATTACAGGCCATGCATGTGATGGGCCTTTCCTTGTCGCGCATTGCCTTTCCGCTGGTCATAGGCGGTGTGATAATCAGCGCAATCAGCATCATAACCAGCGGGTGGCTGGAGCCATATGGCCGCCATGGTTATCGCACCATGCGGGTAGAAGCTATCACCAGCGGCCGGATCGCCCGCGTGCAGCCGGGGAGCTTTTACCAGCCCGGAAATGCTCTATTCGTATCGGTTGGACAGGTGGTCGACGGGCAGGCGTCGGCCATATTCGTCTGGCACCGCACGGCCGAAGGTCAGGAACGGATCGCGACAGCGCGTTCGGCTGATTTATCGCTCAATCCGAACGACACGGTGCTACGCCTTTCGCTACACGATGGCGAACTGATCAGCGATGAGACGGTTGCCGGTAGGGCAGATGTCGCCGCCCTCTCCTTTCGGAACTTGCTCCTCACAGAGCCGTTGACGCTCAGCGATGCTCATTGGCGGCGGGGGCGTGATGAACGCGAACTGACATTGCCGGAACTTATATCCCCCAGCGCAGACCATGTGTCCCGGCTGGGCATGCATGCGATAGCCGCCGAACGCACCAGCCGAATTGCTAAAGCATTGACGCTCCCTTTGTTGCCCTTTCTCGTCCTGCCGCTCACCATTGCTGTCGGTCGGCGCGCACGATTACCCGGCACTCTCGCCAGTGGGTTGATTTTCGTTGTCGCCCAGCATGGGCTCAATTTTCAGCGCCAGGTCGCCGCCACCGGACAGATTGATGCGCTCTCTGGCATGGGAATGGTTGCCGGCTTGTTTGCGCTCATAGTGGCAATTCTGTTTTATGCCGGCAGGCATCTCCCGAGCCACAGCCCGATGACGGGCCTATTTGATGCCTTGTCACAGGTGATGCACCGCCTGACCCCGCGAAAGCAGAGCGGCTTGCTGTTGAAGGGCCACATGCTATCCACCTATCTGATCGGGCATGTCCTGCAATGGACGCTGGTTGCATGGCTGACGCTGACAGCCTTGCTTGAAATGGCTGAGATATTTCTGCGCGGGAACGCCTTTGTCCTTCGCGGCATGGGTTTTGCCGATGTCATGCTGTACGGGTTGCTGCGCTCGCCAACGCACGCGCTGTCGTCGCTAACAGCTGCTGCGCTGGCGGGGCCGATACTGTCCTTTTTCTTGCTCAGTGAACGACGTGAACTGATGAGTATCCAGCTTGTCGGCATTTCAAAGGCCCGTCTGCTGGCAATGATGCTGCCTGTGCCGTTGCTACTCGCCATGGCTGGTTACACGCTTGCCGAGCATGTGATTCCGGCCAGCCAGCAACATTTCGTAGCGTGGTGGGGGCAAGACCGGGCGGAAACCGAGGCCGCAAGAGCCAGTTGGTTCCGGATCGGTCCTGATCTGGTGCGCGTGGATCATCCCAGCGGTGATGGCCGTATATTGACGGGATTTAGCCTGTTCCGCCGCGATGATGATGGGCGGTTGACCGAGCGCGTCGATGCTGACCGCGCGGTTGCCGGAGCGCATGGCTGGCGACTGGAGAATGTGCAGCAAATACAGTTGGTCAATACTATGTTTGTGCGGCGACAATTACCAGTCATCGATTGGGCAACGCGGCTCAGGCCGGATGATCTGCAACGACATTTATCTTCCCGCCCCTATTTTTCGGCCGCGTGGGCAAAGCAAGCGCTGCGCGGCACCGTGCCAAACGATCTCAGCGAAACAAGCTATCGGGTCAGAATGTCGCGTATGATGGCAATGCCGCTTGCGCCCTTCATCATGCTCCTGCTGGCAATGCCAACCATTTCATCAATCCGCAGGCGGACATGGCCCGTAATGGCCTTTGCGATTGGCGCTGGGGCGGTTTTCATCGTCGTCGATAGCCTGCTCGCCGTGTTGGCATTCATCGGGATGCTGCCGATACTGACCGGGGTATGGGCCGCATCGATCCTGACATTATTCACTGCATTGACAATATTTGTTTATAGCGAGCGTTAGTGCATAACGCGCATTTGACATAGATCATTCTGGTTAGGCGGCACTATCGAATACAAGACGCAGACAATGTATCAAAATGGGGGTTTTGATGGCAAGTGTTAAAATTGAACGTTCAGATTATTTCGTGGCATTTAACACGTCGCTGTTTCTGCTCATGTGTTATGCGGTCTATTATGATCGCGTAGTCGCCTATCGTGGACCAGCCAACATCCACGAATTTTTCCTCTATGCCGTTGCGATATTCATGACAATTGTCACAATTTGGGTGTTCCTGCGCCGTTTGAGTTACCCCGTCTGGCTACTGGGTGTCATCCAACTCGGCATCTTGCTCCATTTTGCTGGGGCATTCTTCCCCATCGAAGGCGGACGGCTTTATGACGCGCATTTCTTGACCCTGCGTTTTGACAAATATGTCCATGCTATCAATGCCTTTGCCGGGGCTGCCCTCGCAGGGCATCTGCTGCCGTCGATGGATAAGCGTCCACGACTCCGTTTGGTGGTGATTGTCCTTGCGACGCTAGGCGGTGGTGCGATTGTCGAAATCGTCGAATATCTTGTGACGCTGACCCTCGCGCGCAATGGCGTCGGTAATTACGATAATAATATGCAGGATTTGATCGCCAACCTTGCAGGGGCACTGCTGTTTGTCCTTGTCTGGGAACTGGGATCAACGCTCGTTCGCCTGGCACTCAGACGCGAAGAAAAGCAGGACAGCTTTGACGAAGCAGTTTTGCTTCACAGCGGATGAGTCCTGTATACCGCCCGCTTCGTGGCATCGGCGAAATCGCGCTTGTCGTGGCGATTATTGAATATGTCATGTGGGGACTTGGGCCGTGTTTACGGGGCCAACCGCACCTCATTTTGCTCTATTGGCTGCTAGTGCTTGGTGGCGCTTTTTACATGATCTGGCTGTCGCCGATCATTATCAATCGCGACCCGCCCGATATACGCGGCTGGGCTTGGCCAAAGCAGCGCCGTGACGACCCCGGCAGCTGGAAAAAGGCCTGGCGCTCCTATCTCGCTTTAACTTTGACGATAGCAGCGCTGCTCACGCTCGGCAGCATTATGTTTCGCCCCGGTGTAATCGCGGCGATTGACCCGGAAACATTCGCGCTGCGCCTTGCCGGATATATGGTCTTTGGGCCCGTGCAGGCCTTACTCTTTTTCGGATTTTTTCAAACCCGCCTGCGTACCATACTGCCTGTCGGTCGGGGGCCCTATGCGATAAAGCGTCATCAAATGATGGTGGCTTCAGGCACAGCGACAATTTTTTCGCTCGTCCATGCGCCTAATCTACCGCTGATGCTGTTCACTTTTATGGTCGGTCTAGTGTGGTCAATATTGTTTTACCGCCGCCCCAACATTCTGCTCTTGGGGATGAGCCACGCATTCCTAGGCACATTATTGCACCAGTTCCTGCTGCTATATATGCGCATTGGACCCTTTTATAACAATCCCGAAGCGCGCATTTTTCGCGTGGTCATCCCCGGCTTGGCGGAATTGATAGGCAAGCGTTTCTGACGCCGTAAAGAGCCGCCTCAATTCGCCCAGTAGATATAATCCTGACCTTCGCGCCACGGCGCATTGAGCGGTACGTCGATCCGCACTGGCCCTTCGAGCAGTCCGGGCCAAAGAGGAGCGGCCATCCCTCGATTATGCGCCTCCAGCATCGCGCGCATCGCCACCACCCGTTCGGGCTGGCTGGCCGACAGGTCAACATGCTCCAACGGATCATCGGCTAGGTTATAGAGCCGCGCCTGTACAGGCCGCGCTGTCACTTGTAATTTCCAGTCGCCTTGCCTGATGACACGATAGCTGCCCGATCGCCAATACATCGCTTCACGCCGGGCTGGACCCGCCAACACATTCTGGCTGTCGATGATGCGGTCGGTTGGAACACTCGCGCCGCCCGCTGCTGCCATCGTTGCGAATAAATCCAGATGCCCTGTCACGTCGCTGCGGCGCGTGCCCGGTGCAATCCGCGCTGGCCAGCGCATCGTCAGCGGCGCTCGTATCCCGCCTTCGAAAAAGGTCGCCTTCCACCCGCGATAGGGCGCATTGAGATTTGGGATCCCAGTGTACCACGCGCCGCCATTGTCACTGGTAAAGATAACCAGCGTATTTTCAGCCATGCCTAATTGGTCTAGCCGCGCCATCAAATCACCGATGCGCCGATCGAGTTGGCGCACCATTGCACCATAAACGCGTGTCTTGTGATCGGCGATACTGGACAGCGCATCATAGTCGGCGCGTGTCGCCTGCAACGGCGTGTGCGGCGCATTATAGGCCAGATACATAAAGAACGGACGTTCGCGATTGGCCGCAACCGCGCTCATCGCCTGATCGGTAAAATAATCGGTCAAATGTCCCGTTGCCGCAAATCGCGGGCCGCTGTTCCACTTAACGGCATAGCGCAAGTTCGCCCACAAAAAGCGATCAATCGGATCGAAAGGCAGCTTGGCATCAACCCCTGACGCATCGCCTTCTGGCAAAAATAATGACGCACCGCCGGTAATCTGAAGGCTTTCGTCAAAGCCCTGCGCAAGCGGTGACAATTCTGGTGCCTCGCCCAAATGCCATTTGCCGATGTGCATCGTATGATAGCCTTGCGCGCGCAATAATTCGGCAATCGTCACCTCAGATTGCGGCACACCCATTTGCGGATAGTCGATGACATTATCCGCCAGCTCTTCATGAAAGACGGGCGGATACGGCCCTACACCAGCCCCGTGCGAGAGGTTCTGGGCAAATTGCACGGGTACAGCGGTATATTCAAATCCGAACCGCGTCGGGTAACGCCCTGTCATCAACGCCGCTCGCGATGGCGAACAGGTGGCGTTGGCAGCATAAGCGTTGGTGAATTGCAAACCTTGCGCCGCCAGCCGATCAATATTGGGGGTCGGCACGGTGCCACCCGCAAAGCCCCCGCCATTGGTGCTGATGTCGTTGATCCCCAGATCATCGGCGACGATCAAGATGATGTTCGGAGGACGCTGATTGGCGGGCGTAGCGGGCGTTGCCGGACCAGCAGCCCACGCCACAGCATGATTTGGCTGCACCGGGTCGTTCCAGTCGGACAGCAGTCCTGGAACGTATAGCCAGTAACGCTTCCAAGCCAAAGCGCCTGCACCAAGCAACAGCGCCACTATGATGACGCCCCACATCAATCTGCGCTTCATTGCCGCTCCTCCCCTCATTATATGGCACTGATACTGTCATTATTTTTATCTTCAGTGCAAGCACCAATTGACGCGGGCACATGACTGGTGCAGCACAGCGCCATGACCGCAACCATCCTCCCCCTCTCGCCAAAGGCATCGCCACAGCCCGCACCCGACGGGCGGCGCGAACGTAGCCGCTCCAGCCGCGCCAAAATCGTCCAGGCAATGTTTGACCTTGTGGCGCGCGGTGATGTCGCACCCAGCGCGGCGCGCGTCGCCGACCATGCCGGGGTGGGATTGCGCACCGTATTTCGCCACTTTGACGATATGGACTCGCTGTATCGCGAAATGTCCGAACGGATAGAGGCGCAAGTTCGCCCGCTGGTCACCATGCCCTTTACGGGTGCAACTTGGCGCGAACGATTGCTCGAACTGACGGAACGCCGCGCGCAAGTGTTTGAGGCGATTCTGCCGCACCGCATCTCCGCCAACCTCAAACGCTATCAATCGGCGTTCCTGATGCAGGATTATGTGCGGCTGTTGAAGTTCGAGCGGCGGCGCGTTGAGGCGCTGCTCCCGCCCGCCATTTTGGCCGACAAGATTGTGCTGGAATCGCTCCATGTCGCGCTGAGTTTCCAAAGCTGGCGCCTGCTTCGTCACGATCAAGGCTTGCACCCGAAACAGGCGGCCAAGGTGACACGCCATCTGGTCGAGGCCGTGTTGGCACAGTTGGAGGAATGACCCCATTGCCGCGCATCATGGTGGCTGTGATGGTGCTCCTGCTCTCCGCTTGCGCCCCAACTGCACCCGACGTAGCTGCAACACATCCCTGCCCAACGATTTCTGGCCCCGCCTATGTGTGGGTGCCGCCCGCCACCGTCATACTCGGCGAAGACAGTGCGCTAAGGCCCGAGGAAGGTCCAGAACGCCAAGCCCATGTCTCGGGGTTCTGGATCGCTGCGCACGAAGTGACCAATGCCGAGTTCGCCGCCTTTGTCGCCGCGACCCATTACCGAACGCTGGCCGAGCGCGACCCGCCGGTTCTCCCCAATGCCCCGCCCGAAATGCTTGAGCCTGGATCGGCGGTGTTCGCCGCGCCCGACGCCAGCAACCCGATGTGGTGGCGCTGGGTCGTCGGGGCGCAGTGGCGGCGCCCGCGTGGCCCCGCCAGCAGCATCGTGGGTAAGGGCCGCCATCCGGTCGTGCAAATCGGCACTGCCGACGCGCTGGCCTATGCGCGCTGGGCAGGCAAAGCGCTCCCAAGCGAGGAGCAATGGGAATCCGCCGCACGTCAGGGCGGTGCCAATCTGCGTGAACCTGTTGATGCCGCTGGCAATCCGACCGCCAATTATTATCAAGGGGCATTCCCACAGCGCGACTTGGGCCTCGATGGTTATCGCGGCACCGCGCCAGTCACCTGTTTTCCGCCAAGCCGTATCGGCACTTATGACATGATCGGCAATGTGTGGGAGTGGACACGCGACGCCGCCCGCCCCGGATCGGACTCCAACGTCATCAAGGGCGGATCATATCTGTGCGCCTCAAATTATTGCGCACGGTACCGCCCCGCCGCCCGCCAGTTTCAGGAACGCGATCTGGGCACCGACCATATCGGTTTTCGCCTGATCGACCCCAACCGCCCACCACCATCCTAGGAGCATCCCATGAACGTCACCAACGCCGTGAACCCCACACCCGAACAAGCCATGGCCTTTTTCGCCGCGCCCGATGATGGCCCGTTCGTGATGATCAACCTGCTCAAGTTCAAAGAACGCGCCGAATATCCCGACGGATCCGACGCCCATCTGACGGGGGCCGAAGCCTATGCGCGCTATGGCGCTGCGGTGCAGGCCGAACTCGCCAAGGTTGGCGGCAAGGCGCATTATGCCGGACGCGTCACGGGACTGATGATCGGCGCGGTCGATGACAATTGGGATATGGTGGCTTTGGCCGAATATCCCTCGCTCGCCGCGCTCAAAACCATGGTCATGTCCGAAAGTTATCAGGCGATTGCGGTCCACCGCACGGCGGGGCTGGCGGGACAGCTCAACATCCGCACGAAGCCGATGGGTGCGCGGCGTTAAACCGCTCTCCGTATCCGTCGCCGCCGCAGCCACCACGCACCGGCAAGGAACGCCAGCACCCCTGCAAACCACAGCCCTAACCGGATCAGTTTGGGCTTCATGATGCTATTGAACGCATTGGCGTTGATTTGTGCATCCGCCGTATAGCCAGCGGGCATGGCGAGCACGCCGTCGCGCTGTGCATAGGCCGCATAATCGGCATGCATCTGCGCAAACAGCGCAGGCTGTTCCGCTGCCAGATTGCGCGTTTCGCCGGGGTCGCTTTCTATATCGAACAATTGCCAGCGGCCGTCACCAATGGGGGGGAGATTCTTGACCAGCTTATACCGCCCGCGAAACAGCGCGGCATTGCCCGACAATTCATAACCCAGCGGCGCGTCATCGCCGTGGATGCTGTCCACCGCCCCCGTCAATGCGGGCAACAGGCTGTTCCCGATCATCGGCTCCACTACCCTGCCCTGCCAGTTCGTGTCATGCCCCGCCACACCTGTTATGCCAAGCAGAGTCGGCACGATGTCGGTCACATGCGTCATCCCGTGCACTGCCGCGCCGCGCCGGAACGCCGGATTGCCCGGCCATGCGATAATCATCGGCACGCGAAGCCCGCCCTCGCCTGCGCTAAACTTATACCCCGACAGCGGAGCCGCCGCCGCGCTCGCCCATGATGGTCCCAGATCGGTAAAACTGTTCCGCCGCCCGATATTTTCCGCCGACAGGTCATATTGCCAGTTCAGATACTGTCGGTTGCGCCAATGCGCCATCGGGTCCAGCGGCTCTGGCCCATTGTCCGACAGGAACACGAACAGCGTATTGTCGAGGTCGCCCGTGCTGCGCAGCTGCGCGATCAACCGCCCGACCTCGCGGTCCATAGCGGTGGCCATCCCCGCATAGGCCTGCATCACCCGTGTCTGCGCAGCGCGCTCATCGGGGCTAAGCACTGTCCAGTCGTGGTCGCTCGTCATGGTGACGCGCCCTGCCCCCGCCGGAATAACACCGCGCGCAACCGCCTGTTCGCTCCGGCTTGCGCGGAGTGCCGCCCAGCCATCGCGATACTGCCCGGCATAGCGCGCAATGTCGGCATCGGGCGCCTGCACCGGAATATGGTTGGCGAGGAAGTTGATCGACGCAAAAAATGGTTTTCCGCTCGCCCGGTCCGCCTCGATATAGCGGATCATCTGATCGACGACGAAGGTCGAGCTATAGAAACGCGCGGGCAGCTGCGCGGCACGGCCATCCTCGGTCCATTCGGCGCGCGCGTACATTCCCTCAATCGGGCGTTGCTCGAAATTATCCGCGCCTGCGTCGGCGAGGCTGAAGGCATGGTCATAGCCGCGCGCGGTCGGCAACCGCGCCGCATCCTTGCCCAGATGCCATTTGCCGGTCAGGTAGGTGCGGTATCCACCGCTGCGCAGCATCTCCGCAATAGTAACAGTGTTAAGCGCTAGGACAGTGTCATAACCCGGCCGCCCGACATGCTCTGGCGGGATCGTCTCGGGCATATTGCCGAGGCCCGCACGGTGATTACCGACCCCCGTCTGCAACATCGCACGCGTCGGTGAACATGACCCCGCGACGTGGAAATTGGTGAAGCGTGACCCGTTCGCGGCCAGCCAGTCGATATTCGGCGTCGCTATCTCGCTCCCGAACGCGCCGACGTCGGAAAATCCCCAATCATCGGCGAGCAGAATGACGATATTTGGTGGGCGGCGTTGCTGTGCGACCTGCGGCGTGGCTTGCGGCTGGGCAGGCGTGGCTATGGCCAGTGCGGTTGCCGCTATCAAACCGCCAAAGCGCTTCTTCATATTCCCCCTCCACACTTATTGGCACTTATAATGCCAATAAAATTGCGCCCGCGCAAGGGCTTGCCAAAGTAAGTGTGGAGCGCAATGAACGTCGCCGCCAACAACTGGGCCAACAACTTAGGAAATACCCATGAAAACCCGCGCCGCCGTCGCCTTCGCCGCCAAGCAACCGCTCGAAATTGTCGAACTCGACCTTGAGGAACCACGCGCTGGCGAAGTGTTGATTGAGATCATGGCGACGGGCATCTGCCACACCGACGCTTACACGCTCGACGGCTTTGACAGCGAGGGCATTTTCCCCAGCGTGCTCGGCCACGAAGGCGCAGGCATCGTCCGCGAAGTCGGCACGGGCGTCACCAGCGTCGCTGTCGGCGATCATGTCATCCCGCTTTACACACCAGAATGCCGCCAGTGTAAAAGCTGCCTGTCGGGCAAAACCAACCTGTGCACCGCGATCCGCGCAACGCAAGGCAAGGGCGTAATGCCTGATGGCACATCGCGCTTCAGCTATAAAGGGCAGACGATTTATCATTATATGGGCTGCTCAACATTCAGCAACTTCACCGTATTGCCAGAAATTGCGGTCGCCAAAATCCGCACCGACGCGCCGTTTGACAAGGCGTGCTACATCGGCTGTGGCGTCACCACCGGAGTTGGCGCGGTGACCAAGACAGCCAAAGTCGAACCGGGCAGCAACGTCATCGTCTTTGGCCTTGGCGGCATTGGCCTCAACGTCATTCAGGGTGCGCGGCTGGCGGGCGCGGACATGATTATTGGCGTCGACATCAACGCTGCCAAGGAGGCGTGGGGCCACCAATTTGGCATGACCCATTTCGTTAACCCGACCAAGGTGGCGGGCGATCTGGTCGCACACCTCGTCGCGCTGACCGATGGCGGTGCCGATTATACGTTTGACTGCACCGGCAACACCGATGTTATGCGCACCGCATTAGAAGCGTGCCATCGCGGTTGGGGCACCAGCATCGTCATCGGCGTTGCCGAAAGCGGCAAGGAAATCGCGACCCGCCCGTTCCAACTCGTCACCGGACGCAACTGGCGTGGGTCGGCATTTGGCGGGGCCAAGGGCCGCACCGATGTCCCCAAAATCGTCGATTGGTATATGAACGGAAAAATCGCCATCGACCCGATGATTACCCATGTGCTGACCCTTGATGAAATTAACAAGGGGTTTGAGCTGATGCACGCCGGGGAGAGCATAAGAAGCGTCGTGGTTTATTGACCTGAAGATGCCAATGAAAACGTCGTTGTCTATTGACGCGAGGGCAAGACAAGATAAGTATCAATCTGAAACCAATTAGGAGGATTCCCCCATGTTTTCGCATATCATGATCGGCGGCAATGACATCGCCAAAGCCAAGGCATTTTACGACGCAGCGCTGGGCGCGTTGGGCGTGCGCCCCGGCATCGCAACCGACACCCGCGTTATGTATCTCCACGACAATGGCGTTTTCATCGTGACCCTGCCAATCGACGGCGCGCCTGCGTGCCATGCCAATGGCGGCACCGTCGGTTTTGCGGCCAAATCGCCTGAGGAAGCCGACGCATTCCACGCGGCGGGCGCGGCGGCGGGCGGCACCCCGTGCGAAAACCCGCCGGGCGTGCGCGAGGGCAGCTTTGGCAAACTCTATCTCGCTTATTTGCGCGACCCCGACGGCAACAAGATTTGCGCCATGCAGCGCATGTAAGCCGAACGTCGTTTGAGGAGGACCGCATGATCACGCTTTACACTTCGGCGACGCCCAATGGGTGGAAAGCGTCGATCACACTCGAAGAGCTGGCGCTGCCATATGATGTGCACGCCATCGAGCTGTCGAGCAATGTGCAAAAGGAGGACTGGTTCCTCAAAATCAACCCCAATGGCCGCATCCCTGCAATAGTCGACTCTGACGTTCCCGGCTCCGCCGGTGGGGGCTTTCCCGTGTTCGAATCGGGTGCGATCATGATGTATCTGGCTGAAAAAACGGGTCAGTTGATGCCCACGGATGCACAGGGACGCAGCCGTGTGGTCCAATGGTTGATGTTCCAGATGGGCGGCGTCGGCCCGATGATGGGGCAAGCCAATGTGTTTTTCCGCTACTTCCCCGAAAAAATCCAGCCCGCCATCGACCGTTATCAACGCGAAGGCCGCCGCCTGTTCGAGGTGCTCGACCGCCATCTGGCCGACAATGAATATCTGGCGGGTGATTATTCGATTGCCGACATCGCCAATTGGTCGTGGGTCCACACTTACCCCTGGTCGGGGATCGAGATAGAGGGGCTGGACAACCTCCAGCGCTGGGCTGCGCAGATTGCCGCACGCCCGGCGGTACAGCGCGGTCGCGATGTGCCCACCCCGCGCGAAATGCCGCGCGACGAGGATGAAAAGGCTAAATTTGTCGAGGGCGCGCGCAAGATGTTGAGCTGACGACATGACCCTTACTACCATATCTACCAGCCGCAGCCATGGCGGCACGCAGGGCGTTTACAGCCACCAGAGCAGTGCGACGGGCACAGTCATGACCTTTGCTATGTTCGTCCCAAACCATGCGCCGGGAACACGCCTGCCCGTGCTCACCTATCTTTCCGGCCTTACCTGCACCCACGCCAATGTTATGGAAAAGGGTGAGTATCGCGCCGCATGCGCGGCGCATGGCATCATCTTTGTCGCACCTGACACCAGCCCGCGCGGTGACGGCGTTGCCGATGATCCTGATGGCGCTTATGATTTTGGGCTAGGCGCGGGATTTTATGTCGATGCAACGATGTCGCCATGGGCGGCGCATTACCGGATGCGATCCTATATCGAGAGCGAATTACCCGCATTGCTCGCGGCGCATTTCCCGGTTGATATGGGTCGTCAAGGCATAACCGGCCATTCGATGGGCGGGCATGGTGCACTGGCTATATCCTTGCGCAATCCGGGACGCTATCGTTCAACCTCGGCCTTTGCGCCCATCGTCAGCCCGCTGAACTGCCCTTGGGGGGAAAAGGCACTGGGGCTTTATCTCGGCGCGGACCGCGACTCGTGGCGAGACTATGACGCCTGTGCGCTGATTGCCGATGGCGCGCGCCTGCCTGACCTGTTGGTTGATCAGGGCGATGCCGATGTCCACCTCGACACTCAGTTGAAAACGCAATTATTGGTGGATGCGTGCGCCGCCACTGGCCAAAGCGCCACCATCCGCATGCAGGCGGGCTATAACCATTATTATGATTTCATTTCGACCTTTATGGCCGACCATGTTGCGTGGCACGCCGAGCGGCTAAAGGCGTAAGGAAAACAAAAGGGGCCCCCGAACGGGAACCCCTTTTCGTTTCACAGCCCCTTGGCTCAGCTCTTTTTGAGGGAAAGTCCGCCAAAGCGCTTGTTGAACTTGGCCACCTGACCGCCCGCGTCGAGCATTGTGCCCTTGCCGCCGGTCCAGGCCGGGTGCGCCGTCGGGTCGATGTCGAGCGTCATCGTGTCGCCTTCCTTGCCCCATGTCGAACGCGTTTCAAACTGCGTGCCGTCGGTCATCTGGACCTTGATCATGTGATAGCCGGGGTGGATATTCTGTTTCATGTCATATGCTCCATACACGACTGGTTTCCGACCAGCCGCAAGAGGTGATTCCCGTGGGGGGAGAAAGCGAACGCAGCCGTTAGCGGCCTTGGGCAGATAAATCAAGCAAAGCTCAATCCGCAGGCGGGTCGGCGCTTTGTCTGCGCCTTACTCCGCAGGCGGATCGGCGATCATCGCGGTAAAGCTGCATTCGGCGGCGAGAGCATCATCAAGCATGGCGCGCCCGACAAATTTGCATATGGTGCGTTTGGTTTGAACAATTTCAGCGTGCAGATGCAGCAAACAGCCAGGCTCCACCGGCTTGCGGAACTTCACACCGTCAATCGCCATGAAGTAAACCAGCTTGGCGCTGCCCGCCAGACCCATCGATTCAATCGCAAGGATGCCAGCTGCCTGCGCGATCGCCTCAACGATCAACACACCGGGCATGATTGGGCGGCTGGGGAAATGCCCCTGAAAAAAAGGTTCGTTCATCGTCACGGCTTTGATCGCGTGGATGCTCTTGTCTGGGACAAGTTCGACCACACGATCAACCAGCAACATGGGGTAGCGATGCGGCAACAGGCTCAATATCCGGCGGACGTCGAACCCTGTCGCTGCATCGCTCATAATTGCCCCCTAGAGTGATTTCGAGTTTGATGGAACATTAAACGATTCGGAAATCACGTAAATAAAAAGAGAAAAGAGTCTGATCCGATTCAATGTGAAGCGGGCAGACTCTTGCCCGATTTAGCGTGTTTGCGGAACGGCTGGTGTAGCGGTAACAGGGGCAGTCGCGGCATTTGCCTGTTGTGCACGCAGCAACATGCCGGGCTGATACCCTTCTGGCGGCACGATGGCGACATTCGGCACCAAGCGGTTAAGCTCAGTGACGATAGCCGGCGTCAAATCGGCGGTTTCCGCACGCCAGATGACCGCTTCGTTATTGAGCAGCACATCAACGCGGCGCGCCGTGGTGGCGGCACGAACTGCATCTGACAATTTCAGCGTAATCTGTTCGCGAACATAAGTGACGGCGAGATCAATCGGTGCCGACAAAGTTTGCAATTCCTGTTCCGCCGCCTGTTGGCGTGTCTGGAACGCCGTCACAGCAGCCTGCAATGCAGCGGCATTCTGCGGTGTGCGCCCTTGTTCGGCGATTGCAGCGGTACGCAGCGTAGTCAATTCGGCTTGCAACGCCTGTGCCCGCACGGTGCGGTTATTGATCTGTGCAGCATAAGTTGTCTGGATCTGCGATGCGGCAAGGGTGAATGCAGCTGACTGCTGCACTGCGCCGTCGACATCAGCCGTAGCAACAACAGGGGCTGCAACTGCGGCGGCACGTTGTGCAAGCGCAGGTGTTGCGGTGGCGGCAGCAAGCGCAATGGCCGAGGCCATTATTTTGAATGTTTTAGTCATCAGAATTGGGTTCCTACGTTAAATGTGAAGCGTTTAGTATCATCGCCCTCTTGGCGTAACAATGCGTGGGCAAGGTCGATGCGGAATGGTCCGAATGGCGAGTTCCAGTTAACGCCGATGCCGACCGCCAAACGCGGGCTCACCGAATCGCCAAAGAAACGCTCATCAAACGGACGGATTCCCGCAAAATTTGTTGGGCACTGATTGAACTCACCCACTGGCACCATGGCCGTGTCCAAGGCCTGCGTCCCGAACTGCGTTGCCCCTGTGGTCTGGTTGCGGCACAATGTTTTGTAATTGCCATCGGTGTCGCGGAAACTGGCGAGGTTGGTCAACGTCGGGCGGCGCACACTGAACACCGAACCAATATCTGCAAAAATTGATGGGCGCAGGCCCAGTTCGCGCGCTCCATTGCCCAGCGGCAAATTAACTTCCAATCGGCCCTGATAATAGGCGCGCCCGCCCAGAGCGTCGTCGGTGGTGGCGCGGCGGGTTTCATCGACAACGGGCGCCATATTATCGGTCAAATCAACGCTGGTGTAACGGATAACGCGCGGGCCAACGCCGCGAATGTCAAACCCGCGCATCTGTGGTTCGCCCAGAAAGAAACGGTCGGTCAGGCGGATGCGGTCCGACCCGGCGACATTGCTGTTATTTCCGAACGGTAGGATGTAACCACCCTCCGCCGATATATCGAGGATGAAGTTGCCGAACATACGGATATGCTTGCTGGCGTTCAAACGGGTGCGCAGATACCGTACACTCCCCCCCAGCCCAGCCAGATCTTGGCTGAGTGCAAGCGATTGCCCGCGCGTCGGGCGGATGCGATTGTCGGTATTGTCGAACGCTAGCGTATAGCCGATCAGCGATGTCGTGCGTTGACCAATCGCATCGCACAAATAGCGCCCCGCGATCAACGGATCGCACTGCCCGTTGAAAAAGAACTGGTTCTCATCGAGCGTCACATCATCATAATTTAGTGAATAACGCAGCAACAGTGTCGAAAACTCGTTGAGCGGCACGCCCGCTTGCACTGACAATCCGGTTGTCACCTGCTGGAATGTCGTGTTGCGGTTATTGTTGATGAAGTTGAACGAGTTAAGATCGCGGCGATATAGGCTGCCCGCGATGGAAACATTGCGGTCGAACAGGTTAGGCTCGGTAAAACCTAGTTCGATTGATTTTGAGTAACTGGAATAATTAACCGACGCCGACAAAGTCTGGCCCAACCCGCGAAAATTACGTTGCCGGATCGACCCTTGGAGCAAGAAATTCTCAATCGAAGAGAAACCAGCCAACAAGGACAATTCACCCGTCGGACGCTCCTCGACATTCGCTGCCAACAGGATGCGGTCGGGCGTCGAGCCCGGCGTTTGTTCAATCTCCAGATCTTCCTGGAAATACCCCAAAGAATTGATCCGGTCCTGTGACCGGCGAAGGAGGAAGCTGTTGAACGCATCGCCTTCGTTCAATCGAAACTCGCGGCGCACCACCTTGTCAGCGGTGAGCGTATTGCCGTTGACGTCGATCCGCTCGACATAAACGCGAGGGGACTCGGCAATTTGGAATACAATGCCCATCGTCCGCGTTTCAGGATTGCGGGTGAACCGGGGGCGCACATCTGCAAAAGCATAGCCGAGCAGGCCTGCTGTTTGCTCAAGACTTTCGACCGTGTCCTCAACCTTTTTGGCGTCGTAAAAATCGCCCTCATGCATCGGCAACAGGCTTTGCAGCCCTTCGGGTGTAAAGTCGCGCAGGCTGCTTTCAACCGTAACAGGCCCGAAATGGTAACGCTCGCCCTCTTCGACCACATAAGTGATGATGAAATCCTGGCGATCACTGGTCAGCTCCGCGACCGCCGAAACCACGCGGAAATCTGCATAGCCCTGTGTTAAATAAAATTGCCGCATTTTTTGTTGGTCATAGGCCAAGCGATCGGGGTCATAAGTGGTGTTTGACGACAACATCGTGGTCAGGCGGCGTTCCTTGGTCGCCATTTCGCCCTTCAAATCGCCATCGGAGAAGGCCTCGTTGCCGATGATATTGATCTGGCGAACGCGGCTGCGCTCTCCTTCTGTAATTTCATAGACAATATCGACGCGGTTCTGATCGAGCCGCACCAGTTGCGGCTCCACCGTCGCGGCGTAACGACCCTGACGCCGATACAGTTCCAATATGCGTGACACATCGGCGCGAACGCGGCTGCGCGTATATATCTGGCGCGGGGCAAGGCGCAGTTCAGGCTCGATCTTGTCGTTCTTGATCCGGTTGTTTCCTTCCAATATCACGCGGTTGATGACTGGATTCTCTGTCACCTGAAGGACCAGCGATCCGCCATTGTCGGTAATTTGAAAGTCGGAGAATAATTCGGTTTGCGACAGTGCCCGCAGCGCCGCATCCAGCGTGGAACGTGTATAGGCCTGGCCCACACGCAATTGCGCATAGGCGCGCACCGTGTCAGGTTCCAGCCGCTGGTTACCCACAACCGTAATCGCGCGGATAACCGTCTGTGCGGCGGGTGCTGTCGGCGCAACTGCGGGCGGCGGCGGCGGCGTCGGCGAAGCTGTCGCAGGCACTGGCACGCCTTGGGCAAAGACCACAGCAGTTTGGCTAGCGAGGAACGACCCCGCAAGCAGCGTCGAGACGCATGAACGAAATACCCGTCGGGTTGCTGTCACGAAGCTTCATCCTTCCAAATCATTACCATGTTCATGGGGCGCCCAACCCATCAACTTTCATTATGGCAGCGCCCCTCTGCCCCAGCTAGCTCATCCAATCAAGTCAGCCAGATGTTGCCAGAGCCCAAAAGACGATAAATCGTTAAATGTCACGACAATCATCAATGTAATCATCGCGGCGAAGCCAAAACGAAACGCCATTTGCTGTGATGGCACGCTCACTGGGCGTCGACGAACCGCCTCAACCGCGTTGAACAGCAAATGCCCGCCATCGAGCATCGGCATGGGGAGCAGATTGACGAAACCGAGGTTGAGCGAGATGAGCGCGGCGAAATAGAGGAACGGTGCGATGCCCAGCGACGCCTGCTGCCCCGATGCCTGTGCGATTTTGAGCGGGCCGCCCATATCTTTTATTGAACGCTGTCCAGTGAGCAATTGCCCAATCACTTCGGCCATTTGCCGTGTGATGCCCCACGCCATCGTCGTGGCAACAATTGGCGCCCTAGCAATGCCGACAGACTCAAAGCTGATTGCACCGGGGCGTATGCCAATAATCGCGCGGTCCACAGAATTGCCAAAACTGTCATTCTCACGAACGATGGTCGGCGCAAAGCGCAGCGTCATCCGCCGTCCGCCCCGGTCCACAACAAAATCCATCGCCTCGCCCGGGCGGTGCATCACCGCCATCGGGATGTCTTGAAATGTCGTCATCACGCGGCCATCGACCGAAACGATACGATCCCCCGGGACAATTCCGGCTGTGTCAGCGGGAGAGCCCTGTTGAACCACACTGGCAATGGGCGGCGTCGTCATTGTGCCATAGGCCAGCGCAAAGCCGGTCAAAATAACAATAGCGAGCAGGAAATTGGCGATGGGTCCAGCCGCCACTGTGGCGGAGCGTTTCCACAAGGCGGCTGCGGCAAAACTGCCCGCCGGTTCATCGCGCGTCAGCTCATGCGGGGTTGAAACCGCATCCTCATCACCCGCGAATTGCACATAGCCGCCCAATGGCAACCAGCCGATTTTCCACCTAGTTCCACGCCTGTCGGTCCAGCCAAAAACTTCGCGGCCAAACCCAATCGAAAAGACTTGCGCACCAATGCCGCACCAGCGCCCGACCAAATAATGGCCCAGTTCATGGAAAAACACCAATGGCCCGAGCAGAGCGATGAACGCCAGCACGGTCCAGACAAAGGACGGGGAATCAAGCATGGGCATGGGTAATCATTTCCTCCGCACGAGCGCGACTTTCCCGATCCAGCGTTAACACGTCATGAAGCGATTGTGGCGCATCTGGGGCAAAGCTGTCCAGTGCGCGCTCTACCAGCATCGCGATGTCGAGGAAACCGATCCGTCCAGCAAGGAATGCGGCGACCGCCACTTCGTTTGCCGCATTGAGTTGCGCGGGGCGACCACCGCCTTCGGCCACCGCAGCGCGGCACAGCCGCGTCGCTGGAAAACGTTCTTCATCAATGGTTTCGAATGTTAATATGCCAATCATTGCTAGGTCAAGCGGCGCACATGGTGTCGTCATGCGTGCGGGCCACGCCAGTGCACTGGCGATCGGCACCCGCATATCGGGCGGTCCCATCTGTGCGATTGTCGATCCGTCAACATATTCGACCATCGAATGCACCAGCGATTGCGGGTGAATGATAATGCCCAGCCTATCAAGCCCGACAGGGAACAGATGATACGCCTCAACCAGCTCCAGCCCCTTGTTGAACATCGTCGCCGAATCAACGCTGATCTTAGCCCCCATGTCCCAATTGGGGTGCGCCACTGCCTGCGCCGGAGTCGCGGCGCGCATGTGCGTCAGCGAAGCGGTGCGAAACGGCCCGCCGCTCGCGGTCAGGGTGATTTTGGCCACGGCATCCAACGGCCCCGCCGACAGGCACTGAAATATCGCATTATGCTCGCTATCGACGGGTAGCAGCATCGCGCCAGACGCACGCACCGCCGCCATCATCAGCTCGCCCGCGCTGACCAGCGCCTCCTTATTCGCGAGCGCAACCATCTTGCCGCACGCGATCGCCGCCATCGTCGGGGCAAGTCCCGCGCAGCCGACAATCGCCGCCATGGTGACGTCTGCGCCCAGCTTTGCCGCATCGACCAGCGCGTCGGCTCCAGCGGCAATGCCTATCCCCTCACCCGCCAGCGCAGTGGCCAGCGCGGCTTCGCACGCGAGGTCCGCGCACACCACCAGCTTTGGCCGAAACTCGCGCGCGAGGCTGGCGAGGTCCGCGACATTGCCATTGGCGGTCAGCGCTATGACCTCCCACTCCGCCCGGTTCCTGCGCACCAGGTCGAGCGTCGATTGCCCCACCGATCCCGTCGCGCCAAAGATGGAGAGGGTGCGGGTCATGCGCAGCACCTCCCCATCATGGGGAGGTGGCAGCCCGCAGGGCTGACGGAGGGGTTTGGGGAGGCAACAACCTCTCCACCGCCTTTGGCGGTTCCCCTCTCCGTTTCGGGGAGGTTCTGGAAGCGGCCCCTCACCGCCCCACCCACAGCATGACGCCGAGCACAAAACACACCGCGAGCAAGCCGTCGACGCGGTCGAACAGCCCGCCATGCCCGGGGATGAGGGCACCGCTGTCCTTGACCCCCGCGCGCCGCTTCATCCAGCTTTCAAAAAAGTCGCCGGCCTGGGCGATGATGGCGATGAGAGCGCCTGCCGCAACAAACAAACCAAGAAGAGCAGTCTGGTAGCTATCATCGAGCACCATCCACTCGGTCGAAATCGCAGCGACGGTCGCGGCCATGACCATGCCGCCTACAAGCCCAGCCCATGTTTTCGACGGACTAATTTTCGGAGCGATTTTGGGGCCACCAATTGTCCGGCCTGCAAAATAAGCCCCAATATCAACTGCGGTCACCGCAGCAAGAATGAATGCTACTGCTCCGAAACCAATGTCTGCTCGACGCAAATCGGCCAATATCGTACACGCCACACCAACATAGACCACGCCCCCAGCCAGCCACAGCGCTCGTGCCCACCAGCTTTGCGTGATCTTGCGGGTTAAACCCCACCACTCCCACAGCACGCCAAGCCCAACCGCGCCAACGAACGCAGCCCACACCCAGCCGCCATGCCACAGCGCCGCCCCCGCCACCGCGACCATGACGATGGCCGACGCGGTGCGCACGGCCAAATCAGAGGATTTGGGGTCCGATTTTTTGGGGGGGGCTTCGGTCACCAAATCCTCTCCCCTTGAGGGAGAGGATAGCGCAGCTTGCGGGCTGGCCCGCTAGCAAAGCTTGGAGAGGGGGGCGGTAGGGTTCCTGGCTCAGCCCCCTCTCCAACTGCGGCTAGGCAGACAAGCTGCCAAGCCTTCTTATCCTCCCCCGCGAGGGGGGAGGAGCTTATACGCATACCCCTACCGTCCGCCATAGCGCCGCTCCCTACTGTCAAAATCGGCCAGCGCCTCGGCCAGATGCGCAGGCGTAAAATCGGGCCACAGGACATCGGTGAACCAAAATTCGGCATAGGCGGCCTGCCACAGCATGAAGTTGGACAGGCGCTGCTCCCCCGACGTGCGGATAATCATATCGAGCGGCGGCATGTCGGCACTGTCGAGGTGCGCCTCAATCGCCTCCGCGGTAATCTCACCCTCCTGCGCCGCAGCCTTGGCCGCACGGACAATCTCGTCCTGCGAGCCGTAATTGAGCGCCACCGCCAGCATTACCCCGCTGTTGTGCGCCGTCCGTGCAATCGCATCCTCGACCATAGCCCGTACATCGGGCGCAAAGCGCGACAGGTCACCAAGGATTTTCAGCCGCACATCATTGGCGACAAATTCGTCAATGTCCGACGCGATGAAGCGTTTCATCAGCCCCATCAGGTCGCTGACCTCATCCTCTGGTCGTTTCCAATTTTCGGATGAGAAGGCATAGAGGGTGAGCGCCTCCAGCCCCATATCGCGCGCCGCGCGAACGATAGTGCGTACCGTATCGACCCCCGCCTTGTGCCCCGCAACGCGCGGCAACAGGCGCTTTTTCGCCCAGCGGCCATTGCCGTCCATGATGATGGCGATGTGGCGCGCGGTGGTCATGCGGGGCGGGCGAATATCAGGGTCAATTCCCCAATATTTCCTGTTCCTTGGCATGCGATGCCGCGTCGATGTCGGCAATCGCTTTATCGGTCATCTTTTGCACTTCGGTTTCAAGCTTTTTCTGCTCGTCCTCGCTGATGTCGCCCTTTTTCTCATCTATTTTGAGCATTTCATTGGCGTCGCGCCGCACGTTACGCACCGCAATCCGTCCTTTTTCGGCATATTGCCCCGCCAGTTTGGACAGCTCCTTGCGCCGTTCCTGCGTCATGTCGGGGATCGGCAGGCGCAGCGTCTGGCCGTCCATGATCGGATTCAGGCCAAGACCGGCGGAGCGGATCGCCTTGTCCACCGCGCCGACATTCGCCTTGTCCCACACCTGTACCGACAGCATTCGCGGTTCGGGCACCGTCACCGACGCGACCTGGTTGATCGACATGTGCGCCCCGTAAACTTCGACCGTTACGGGGTCGAGCATCCCTGCGTTGGCACGGCCGGTGCGCAGGCCGGCAAGGTCGTGCTTGAGCGCTTCCACGCCGCCCGTCATCCGGCGCTCAACGTCGCTCTTGTCATATTTTGCCATGGGATTTGCCCCTTCTTATAAAATTACGCTGTGCTGGCCCCGTTGCGCGTTTATGCGCTACTTACCAGCGTGGACACGCCCTTACCCGCCAAAACCCGCGCCAAATTGCCCGGTTCGCGGATATTGAACACGATGATCGGGATATTGCTGTCGCGGCACAACGCGATTGCGCTGGCGTCCATAACCTTAAGATTCTCTGCTAATACTGTGTCATACGTCACTGTATCATAACGTTTTGCACTGGGGTTATTTTTTGGGTCGCTGTCATAAACGCCGTCAACCGACGTCCCCTTGAACAGCGCATCGCAGTCCATCTCTGCTGCACGCAATGCGGCACCGCTGTCGGTGGTGAAGTAGGGACTGCCAACCCCGGCGGCGAAAATGACCACGCGTCCTTTTTCAAGATGGCGTTCGGCGCGGCGGCGGATGACCGGTTCGCACACCGCGTCCATCTGGATTGCCGATTGCACCCGCGTATGCACACCCAATTGCTCCAGCGCATTTTGCATGGCGAGCGCGTTCATCACCGTCGCCAACATGCCCATATAGTCGGCCTGTGCGCGGTCCATCCCCTTGGCCGCGCCTGCGACACCGCGAAAGATGTTGCCGCCGCCAATCACGAGGCACATCTGCAGGCCGCTATCGCGCGCCGCCTTGACCTCTGCGGCCATGCCAGCGACGGTCACAGGGTCAATGCCATAGCCCTGTTCGCCCATCAGCACTTCACCCGACAGTTTCAGGAGGATCCGGCGGTAGGGTTTTGCGGGCATGGTCTACCTGTCAATCTGGGTTACGTCGGCGCGGACATTAGCGGCGCTGCACGACAAAGAAAAGGGGGCCGAAGCCCCCTCAACCTTCGCCGGTCAAACCCCAGCAGCAGCAGCGACTTCTGCGGCGAAATCGCTCTCTTGCTTCTCTATGCCCTCGCCCAGTTGCATACGCACAAAGCTGGCGAGCGTGATCGTCGCGCCCGCTTCCTTGCCAGCGGCGGCAATCACTTCGGCAACAGGCGTCTTGCCGTCCATCACAAATGGTTGCGAGAGCAGAGCATTTTCCTTGCGGAACTTGGCCATGCCGCCGTCGATCATCTTGGCAATGATGTCGGTTGGCTTGCCGCTATCGGCAGCCTTTTCCTCTGCAATCGCCCGTTCGCGGGCCATCAAGACGGGGTCAAGACCATCGCCGGTCAGCGCGAGCGGGTTGGCGGCGGCGACGTGCATCGCCAATTGCTTGCCAAGCTGCATGAGCACGTCTTCGCCAGCCGAGCTTTCGAGGCCGATCAGCACGCCGATTTTGCCCATGCCTGTGGTTGCGGCATTGTGGACGTAGGAGATGACCGCGCCCTGTTTGACTTCGACAATAGCGATACGGCGCAGCGCCTGATTCTCGCCGATTGTGGCGATATTGTTGGTCAGCACCGCTTCAATCGTGCCGCCATCAATCGAGGCCGCTTTCAACACATCGACATCGGCCACGCCCTTGGCCAGCGCCACATCAGTGACCGCGCGGACGAAATCCTGAAACTGTTCGTTCTTGGCGACGAAATCGGTTTCGGAGTTGACCTCGACCAACGCACCGCGCGTGCCGCGTGTTGCTACGCCAACCAAACCTTCGGCGGCAACGCGGTCGGCTTTCTTGGCGGCGGCGGCCAGCCCCTTGGTGCGCAGCCAATCGACGGCGGCCTCGGTGTCGCCACCCGTTTCACCCAGCGCTTTTTTGCAATCCATCATGCCAGCGCCGGTGCGGTCACGCAGATCCTTGACGGTGGCGGCGGTAATTTCAGCCATTTTGATTTCCTTTAACTAGCGGTCCAGACACGCTGGACCAGCATAAAATCCGTTCGCTCTGAGCTAAGTCAAAGGGCTGTCCTTCTTGTGTGTTTCAAGAAAATGACAGTGCTTCGAATATCTCAGCACGAACGGCTATAAACGCGTCGAAGGGCGCGATTACGCGTCCGCAGCGGGTTTCTCTGCGGGTGCAACTTCTTCAGCCGCGATCTCGGCTGGAGCTTCCGCTACCACTTCTACAGCAGCTTCCTCGGCAACTACGGCTTCGACAGCAGGTGCTTCTTCAACGACAGTCTGAGCAACTGGCGCTTCTTCCACTACCACTTCAGCCACAGGCGCTTCCTCGGTTGCGGCAGGCGCTTCTGCCACTACCACTTCAACAGCGGCAACGAACTCTTCCGCCGCAACCACAGCAGCTGGCGCTTCGTCCGCTACAGCAGGGGCCACGACAATCTCTTCGATCAGCGCTTCTTCGACCGGAGCGACGTCCATCGCACCCAGGTCAACACCGCGCGCCGCCGCTGCGCCCTGCCCGCCCTTGGTCGCGGCCGTGGCAATCGCTTCGCAATAGAGGCGGATGGCGCGGCTGGCGTCGTCATTGGCGGGAACGGGGAAAGCGATGCCGTCTGGCGACACGTTCGAATCGAGGATCGCGACGACCGGAATACCCAGCGTGTTGGCTTCCTTGATCGCCAGCACCTCTTTGTTGGCGTCGATGACGAACATGACATCGGGAATACCGCCCATGTCGCGGATACCGCCTAGGCTGGCCTCTAACTTGTCGCGCTCACGCGTTAATTGCAGCACTTCCTTCTTGGTGATCCCGCTCGCGCCGTCAGCCAGCTTGTCTTCGAGCGCCTTCATCCGCTTGATCGAATTGGCGATGGTCTTCCAGTTGGTCAGCATCCCGCCGAGCCAGCGGTGGTTGACGAAATGTTGGCCCGATGCGCGCGCAAAGTCGGCGACGGGCTGTTGCGCCTGGCGTTTGGTGCCGACGAACAGCACTTTGCCGCCCGCTTGAACGGTCGAATGCACAAACTCCAGCGCGCGTGCGAACAAAGGCACAGTCTGCGACAGATCGAGGATGTGAATGCCGTTGCGCTCGCCGAAAATATACGGCTTCATGCGCGGGTTCCAACGGTGGGTCTGGTGACCGAAATGCGCGCCGGCTTCGATCAAATGCTGCAAAGTAACGACAGGTGCCGCCATAGGGTAGTTCCTTTCCGGTTGATCCTCTGGCGGGCAAGAACCGAAAAGCGAAAGCTGCTCGGCACCGGGATGTGCGCCCACCATGTGGAATGAAGGCGGGCCTTTAGCGGGACGCGCAGAATATGGCAAGGGGGGAGAGAAGCAAGGAACCTATGTGCTCCGCACTTGTTGCGCAAGCGTTGGCCGGTTTACCCCCCTACGTCATTGCGAGGAGGGCCGAACTTGTTTCGGGCCGACGCGGCAATCCATGATGCAGGCCCGACACTGGATTGCCACGGGCCTTGCGGCCCTCGCAATGACCATGGAGGAAACAAGAGGTGTGTTGCTGTATTAAGTTGGAACCACACCTAGAGGAGCTCCGCAAAAGTGGCGCAAAACCGTAGATATGCCTCGATTCACCCCCCTGTTTCGTGTCAACCGCCCGCTAGCGGAAGCTAGGGGAAGGGCATGAGGAAGCCGCTAGGCTTGTCTGGGGAGGGGCAAGGGGGAAGGCGGCGCAAACCGCCTCCCCCGCTCCGCCGCCTAATCAGCCACCATGTCCCGCATGACCACTATGGTCCACGCCTGCTGGTGCGCCCGCGGCGGCAGGGGCCTGACACGCCGCCATTTGTGCGCCATGCGCGTCCCATTCGGCGCGGCTGATGCTGCCATCATGGTCGACATCAATCGAAGCGAACATTTCTGCATGATGGCCAGCGTGATGGCCACATGCCATGCCCGCATGATGCGCCATTCCGCCAGCGGGTGCGCCTTCGACGGGGGCTGGCTCCTCCACGACATTCGGTCCCCGGTGAACATGACGCGGGGGCGTAGCGGCATCTGCTGCGGGTGCTCCGCCATGCGGAACCGCAGCATGCGGCGGTGAGGCTGGCCCAGCTTGCGCGGCCACGGGTGTGGCGATGGCAAAGGCCATCGCGGTCAAAATCAGTTTCATGATAATACTCCACGGTAAAATTGAAAAAATGAATGGGATAGTCATCCCAATCACCGTGGAGGGGGTGGTTCAACCGCCAGTGGCCCATCATCAAGCGCGGCCACCAGCGGTACCACGACCATATCGCTTTGTATCTGCACGCTCGCGAGCGTTGCGGCGGGCAGCGACAGGATCATCGAGCAGGTCATCGAACAGGCTATGGCACAGGCGCGGTGCGACATGTCAGGCGCGGATTGCGGCCCAGACTGCGGCGATGAGCGACCATCCAAGTCCTTACCCACATCCTGACAATGCATGGCCGACATTGCTTCAGCCGCAAAGGCTGGAGTCACTGAGACCATCGGCATCAACGCCAGTGCCAACAAGGCAAGCATTGCGAAAACGCGGTTCCACATAGGCAGGAACATAAGGCGCCGCCAGATCATTCACAACCCCTAGGGCTAAAGCCAAAGGTCACCTTGGTTGATCTGCACAAAAGGGTCATTTCGACCGCCTGAATCGTGACAAAGTGTTGCTTACCACGGCTATGACAAATCCTGCCCACGCACCAAACACCAGCGACCAGCACAGCCCTTCCGCCAACGCGGTTGTCGAAGCAACCGGCGCAAGCGTGAATAGCGGGATGAACGCATGGGTCACAGGCATGGCTGTGAAGGTGCCAAGCCAGCAAGCGACGTAAATGATGCCCAACGAAATTGCACCCGTTGCGGCGCTATGGATGACGCCCAGCCTGCCGCACGAGCTCTCCTTGTGGTATTCCTCGGTCATAGCTTTATCCTCTTCCCGTAAGGCAGCGCATAGGCAAATCGCCACACTAGGTCACAAGTCATTGCGAAACGATAGCAATCTTTGACCGATCGTCATTGATAGAAATCAATTGCGCGCGGCGCAGCAGATGACCCCGCTCAACCTTCGCCTCTTGACACGCCGAAAGAAACGGAACATAAAGTGAACATAGAGGCGAAAGCGACGGAAATATAAGGCTTCTCGCTTGGCATTGATGGAGGATGAAAATGGCTCACTTACTGACTTCGGCGGCATTTTTGGTGTTGGGAACAATAGCGTTGGCGTCGATTGTTCGCGACCTGACCCGCCCTCTTGCGGTGTGACGGGAGCATAGAGCGCTTTCCTACACGGTGAACCCCGTGGCATAATGCCACCCCCATTCCTCCCCGCTTTCGGGGAGGAGGACCATCCGCAGGATGGTGGAGGGGTCGGGGAGTGGAGCGGCGGTGATGCAAAAATGTTCACGCGAAGACACGAAGTCGTGAAATTAAATAGGGCCAGTCGCTATTTATGAAGTTTACACCACAGCCATGCTTCGCACGTGTTGCAAAGCACAGATGGCTTTTGCTTCTTCGTGGCTTTGTGTGAACTCTCTTCTTCGTCACCCGCGAGGAGCGGAGTGACGAAGCAATCCATGGATTGCCGCGCGACCTGTGGCCGCTCGCAATGACGGTTATGAGAGGAACTGTATTAAGTTGACACCACACCTAAAATATCCCCGCAAACCCGCAGGCGGCCGTTGTTTCACCCCCTGTTTCGTGTCAACCGTCCTACCCGCGCCGCGCGCGTTTCACCTTGCGATACGATACTATGCTCAGCGGAATCGACCCCAGATAGGCGGTGGTAATGCCAAGCAGCGTCGGCCATGGTGCGGTGATGAGCGCAGCGCTGGTCAGCCCGACAAAGGCTATCGCGGGGATGCGCCATTCGCGGCGCAGGCGAATACTGCTCCAATTATAGGTCGCAACGCTCGCGATCATCAAAAACGCAACAAATGCCACCCACGGCATCACCAGCCACCATTCGCGCCACAACGGCATATCGGTGACGAACCACAGATAGACTGGGGCAAATGCTAACCCGGCACCAGCGGGCGCAGGAACCCCGGTGTTATAGCCCGCCGACTTGTGCGGTTGGTCAGCCACGTCGATATTGGCGTTGAACCGCGCGAGGCGCAGCGCACAGCAGACGGTCAGCGACAGCGCCGCCGTCCAGCCGAACTTTGGCGCGGCGGCCAGCGACCATAAATAGATGATAACCGCAGGGGCGACACCAAATGCAATCACATCGGACAGCGAATCCAGCTCCGCGCCGAAACGGCTATTGGCCTTGAGCAGCCGCGCGATCCGCCCGTCAATGCCATCGAGGCACCCGGCAAAGATGATCGACCCCAGCGCCAATTCCCATTGCCCAGCCAAGGCAAAGCGAACCCCCGACAGGCCAAAGCACAGCGCCATCGCGGTGATCGCGTTGGGGACAAAGGCGCGCAGCGGAATGCCGCCGACGCGGCGAACGGGGCGTGATACGCCCTGCCCTTCACTCTCTATGTCTTCATTGTCCAAAACCGATGCGCCTCACGCTGTCGCCAATTTCTGCGATGATGGTCTCCCCCGCCACGGTGCGCTGTCCGCTCAGCACGCGCGGCAATGTTCCTGCGGGCAGGTACACATCAACGCGGCTGCCAAAGCGGATCAGACCGATCCGCTGTCCCGCCACGACGATGTCGCCGGGACGCACATGCGCGACGATCCGCCGCGCCACCAGTCCCGCAATCTGCGTGAAACCGACTTTCAGACCATCGGCGCGCTCAATCAGGAAATGCTGCCGCTCATTATCCTCGCTCGCTTTATCAAGGTCGGCGTTGATGAATGCCCCCGCGATATAGTGGCGGTGCGTCACAGTTCCGGCAATCGGCGCGCGGTTGATATGGACATCGAACACATTCATGAAAATCGACACCCGCGTCACCAGCGCGCTGCCCAACGCGCCGTCCATCGCCAGTTCTGGCGGCGGCGGCACTTCGGCAATTTGGGTAATCAGGCCATCGGCGGGCGCGATAATCAGCGCCTCATCCTGCGGCGTCACCCGCACCGGATCACGGAAAAATGCGGCGACCCACACGGTGATACCCAGCATCGGCCAAGCCAGCGTCTCCCATGCCATCCATGTGAAAAACAAAGTGATGACGGCGGAAATCAGGATGAACGGGCGCCCTTCGGCATGGACTGTCGGCCATCGCCATTTGGCAACGGCACCCGGGGTATTGGCGCTGGTGGGTAGGGTCATGAGCTCTTTCTTGGCGACTTATGGCTATTGCCCTCTCTAGCCCTTCCACCGCGCTGGCACAACGCCTTGAATGTGCGCGCTGATATTGCGCGCCCCGCCCGCATTGCCTAAGGCAGCTACACCATCCAGCATGATACTAAGGAAAAGGTCCGCGTATATGGCCAAGATCAAGGTTAAGAACCCCGTCGTCGAGATTGATGGCGATGAAATGACGCGGATTATCTGGGAATGGATCCGTGAACGCCTGATCAAACCTTATCTCGACATCGACCTGCATTATTATGATTTGGGCATCGAGCACCGCGACGCCACCGCCGACAAAGTGACCGTCGATTCGGCCAATGCCATCAAACAGCATGGCGTCGGCATCAAATGCGCGACCATCACCCCCGATGAGGATCGCGTGATTGAATTCAACCTCAAAAAGATGTGGAAATCGCCCAACGGCACCATCCGCAACATCCTTGGCGGCGTCGTGTTCCGCGAACCGATTGTAATCAAAAACGTCCCCCGCCTCATCCCCGGATGGACCGATCCGATTGTCGTTGGCCGCCATGCCTTTGGCGACCAATATAAAGCGACCGACTATCTGGTTCCCGGCCCCGGCAAGCTGCGCCTGATTTTTGAGGGCGACGATGGCACCGTCATTGACGAAGAAGTGTTCCGTTTCCCCTCCGCTGGCGTTGCACAGGCGATGTATAACCTTGACGATTCAATCCGCGATTTTGCCCGCGCCTCGCTCAATTATGGCCTCAACCGCCAATGGCCGGTCTATCTTTCGACCAAGAACACCATCCTCAAGGCCTATGACGGCCGCTTCAAGGATTTGTTCGCCGAGGTGTTCGAGGCCGAGTTCAAAGCACAGTTCGACGCGGCCGGCATCACCTACGAGCATCGCCTGATCGACGACATGGTCGCATCCGCGCTCAAATGGTCGGGCAAGTTCGTGTGGGCGTGCAAAAATTATGATGGCGATGTCCAGTCGGATCAGGTCGCGCAAGGCTTTGGCTCACTCGGCCTAATGACCTCGATCCTGATGACCCCCGATGGCAAGACGGTCGAGGCAGAGGCGGCGCACGGCACCGTCACCCGCCATTTCCGCATGCATCAAGCGGGCAAGGCGACATCGACCAACCCGATCGCGTCAATCTTTGCCTGGACCGGCGGCCTCAAGTTTCGCGGCAAGTTCGACGAGACACCAGACGTGGTGCGCTTTGCCGAGACGCTCGAACGCGTGTGCATCCAAACCGTCGAACAGGGCAGCATGACCAAAGACCTCGCCATCCTGATCGGCCCCGACCAGCCATGGCAAACCACCGAGCAGTTTTTCGAGAGCGTCCGCGCCAACCTCGAAACCGCGATGGGGGCGTGGGCTTGAGGGGTTATTGCTGCATTGGGGAGGCATGATTTGACGCAGAACGAGCAAGCACAGCCAGCCAGCCAGCCAGCCAGCCAGCCAGCCAGCCAGCCAGCCAGCCAGCCAGCCAGCCAAAATAATTTAACCGCCCCGAAAAACCAGCTTTATTATGGCGATAATTTGGATGTGCTGCGGCGCAAGATTCCATCGGAAAGTGTCGATCTGTGCTACATCGACCCGCCGTTCAATTCGAAACGCAACTATTTCCAGATTTACAATAACCAAGGCGGCGAGTGAAATTTGACATTGCTCACAAAAATACTTAATGTTCACTTAATGTTCTATATTGGGGTGACGTGATGGTTGTGCAGCAATTTGGCAGTGATCACACAAGAAGGAAGTTAGAGACTGTCTGGAAATACCTCAATGCTTTCACGACAGCATTGAAGAAGCAAAGTTTTGAGCTTTATTATGTGGACGCATGCGCTGGCTCCGGAGCCTCGACTCCCAAATCAGATGACCGTCAACAACAACTGCTTGAAACAGATGACATTATTGTCGGGTCGGCCGTAAGAGCCTTGAGTGTCAACACCCCATTTGATCGTTATATATTCAACGATCTTAAGCATGCGAATGTAAGATCGCTCCAAAAGATAGTTCAGAATGATTTTTCGCACCTGCAGAGTCGTGTCACTGTGACTCAAAAAGACGCGAATGTTGCCTTGTGCGAACTATGTGATAGTGTGAATTGGAGAAGCTCACGTGCGGTTGTTTTTCTTGATCCATTTGGTTTGCAAATAAAATTTTCGACTCTCGAAAAGCTCGCGGCTACACGGGCAATTGACTTATGGTATCTCGTTCCTGTCCACGCGATGAGCCGACAGGTGAAAAATGATGGTGTAGTCTTGGACGATGGGGGCAAAAGTATTGACGAGGCGCTTGGCTCCAACGAATGGCGCAATGTCGTTGCTATACAGGAAGAAGCGCCACCTGACATGTTTGATTTTAGTGAGCAAATGGGGAAAAAAGTGGTCAATGCCGCGTGGTTTGAGCAATTTGTAAAGCAGCGGTTAGCTTCAATTTTCAACGGCGGTGTGGTTGATGAGACACTTCCCCTTGGAAAAAATGGGCTTCATGAATTTTCGCTGATGTTTGCGTGGGCAAACCCAAGTAACCCGGCTAAACTTGCCGCCAAGCTTGCAAAGGCGGTGTTGAAGTAGATGGCGACCATATCAGAAATTGAGTGGACTGATGTAACGTGGAACCCCGTGGCGGGTTGCACCCTAGCATCTGCGGGTTGCACAAATTGCTATGCTATGCGGATGGCTGCACGACTACAGGCTATGGGCCACAAGAAATACCGCGGAACCACGCGCAAGAGTGGGGGGCGCTACGTCTGGACCGGCAGGGTCAACATTGATGAATCGAGCCTATCTGCGCCCTTAGAATGGCGGCGAGGTAAACGTATTTTTGTTAACTCTATGTCGGACTTGTTCCATGAGAGAGTGCCAGGGGAGTTCATTTCACGAGTTTGGGAAGTGATGTCAAACTGCCCTCAACATCACTTCCAAATTCTAACGAAGCGACCTCAGCGCATGGCAGCGCTCATCGAAAATGAAATGCTGAAACGCCTTGAAAATGTATGGGTAGGCACTTCCGTTGAAAATTCTGAGGTTATTGATCGGATTGATCATCTATCGGCCATTAGTGGGATGACACTATTTGTCTCATTCGAGCCACTGATTGGCCGGATCAGCGATGTTGACCTGACCAAAGTGCATTGGGCGATTGTAGGTGGAGAGTCAGGCCCGCGAGCGAGGCCAGTCGAAGAGGAGTGGGTTGACCGTTTGCACGAGATTTGCCGCCGTGACGATGTTGCTTTCTTTTTCAAACAATGGGGTGGAAGGAATAAGAAGACTGCGGGTCGTGAACTCCATGGGCAAACATATGATGAATATCCAATCGAAATGGATGTATGACTTTTATCGAACCCCCAATACCTTCGCCAACTTAGCCTAACCCCTCATCACCATCGATCTGCCAATGGCCCGCGCCGACGCAGTGAAGAGCGCGGCGGCAGTTGGCGATGCGGATAAACAGGCAAAACTGCTTTAGGGTGCAATGACCCACCCCCAACCCCTCCCGCCTGCGGGAGGGGAGCGAGGCTTACCAAGTCCTGAGCGAGCCGAAGGACGAGGGTAGTCGCAGCGGGGTGGGTTTCAATCATCGGGATTTGGTATAAACCCCCCGCCATGGATAGCGGTTTTGCCAATACCAGTGTCGCCGACGCGCTGATCATTCTCGGCGCGGCGGGGATCGTCATTCCCGCATTCACGCGGCTGCGGATCACCCCCGTGATCGGCTTCATCCTGGTTGGCATCGCGGTCGGGCCGTTCGGCCTGGCGCGGCTGGCGGGCGATTATCCGTGGCTGGCGCGGATCACCATATCCCGCCCCGAAGCCATCGCGCCCTTTGCCGAGTTCGGCATCATCCTGCTGCTGTTTTCCATCGGGCTGGAGCTGTCGTTCAAGCGGCTGTGGGCCATGCGGCGGCGTGTGTTTGGCATCGGCGCGGGCGAACTGTTTTGCGGCGGTATCGCGCTCGCGCTCGCGCTCGCCATATCGGGCGAAGCATGGGGCGCGGCATTGGGCCTTGGCTTTGCCCTCACTTTGTCCTCGACCGCGATAGTGCTGCCGATAGCGGGAACCAAAAGCCGCGTCGGCAAAAACGCCTTTGCGATGCTGTTGTTCGAAGATCTGGCGTTGGTACCGATCATCTTTGTCCTTGGAGCATTGGCGCCAAGTGCGAGCGGGAACGCCGCGCTGTCGCTGTTCACAATCGCATGGCAGGGGGGCCTGATGGTGCTGGGTCTGGCGCTGGTCGGCTGGTTTCTGCTGCCATCGCTGTTCGCACAGGCCGCGCGCGCCAAGAATCCCGAACTGTTCCTCGCGGCCAGTTTGCTGGTGGTAATTACCGCCGCGTTCGCCACCACCAGCGTCGGCCTGTCGCCCATCGTCGGCGCGTTATTGGCTGGGCTGATGATCGCCGAAACCGATTATCATGCCGAGGTCGAGAATATCATCGCTCCGTTCAAAGGGTTGGCGCTTGGCGTGTTCCTGTTGACGGTTGGGATGCAAGTTGACCTCGTGGCAATCATCGCCAACTGGCAAACCATCGTCGTGGCCGTGATCGGCGTCGTTACGATCAAGGCGGTGGTTACCGCAAAGCTCCTGACATGGGCGGGGGCGCGGCGCGGCACAGCGGCAGAGGTTGGCGTGCTGATGGGCAGCCCGTCGGAAACCACGCTGATCGTGCTGGGAACCGCGGTTCAGGCGGGCGTGGTCGCGGCTGACACAGCAGCCTTCTGGCAAGTCGTCACCGCCATCGGCCTCACCATCACGCCGCTGCTCGCCAAATTGGGGCACAGCATTTCGCGGCGGATAGATATGGCGGCGATGGAGGAACCCGCCGTAGAGACACAGACCCCGCGCGTGCTCATCATCGGTTTTGGCCGGGTCGGACAGATTATCGCCGATATGCTGGACCGCCATGACCGCCCCTATCTGGCGGTTGATGCCGATGTCGATGCCGTCGCGCGGCACCGTGCGCAGGGCTATAATGTCAAATTCGGGGATGCTGCACGGGCGCGGTTTTTGGATCGATTTTCGTCAATGGCGATGTCCGCCGCCGTGCTGACGATGGACGACCCCGCGCAACAGCTCCGCCTCGTTCGCAAATTGCGTGCGCGTTACCCCGATTTGCCGATCATCACCCGCGCGCATGACAGTGCCGAAGCCGCTGACCTCTATCGCGCCGGAGCGACCGACGCGGTGCCCGAAGCGCTCGAAGGATCGCTCCAAATGGCCGAAGCGGTGCTGGTTGATATTGGCGTTGCGGTTGGCCCGGTGATTGCATCGGTCCATGAACATCGTGCTGCGGTGCGCCGCAACATTGTTGAACAAGGTGAACTGGACGCGCCGCCACGCCCACGCCACGCCAGAAGGCATAGTGCATCCTAATTACCTTACTGCGGCGACAGGCGCGCCGCCAACCAATGACGGCACGGGCACATCACGCGGCAGGATGAGGATAGGTATCGCACGTTCGGGCGTCAGGTAAGTTTGCGCCAGCGCCTGCAAATCTGCCGCCGTGACACTGTTGAGGTCGGTCAGATATGTCCGCAACGCCGCAAAGCGGCGCGGGTCGCGCGTTGCCCCTTCGGTGTTATACATCCAGAACACATTGCCCGACGATGCACGCACCACTTGTTCGGTGGCGGGGCCAATCGCGCGTTGTAATTCGTCGTTCGATACCGGCTGCGCGATCAACTGTGCGGCAATCTCGCGCGCCGCCGTGGCCATCAGATGACTGTCCTGTGGCCGGACCATTCCGCCGACGAACAGATAGCTGCCATGCGCGAAATCCTCGGACCAATGGCTGGACACTGCCTGACTATAACTGGCCCCCGCTTGATCGCGCAGCCGTTCATAAAGGCGGTCGTTGAATATCGCCGCTAAAATGTCGAGCTGCCGCGATGCGCGGACCGAATCCGGGCCGCCAATCGTAGGATAAGCCAGCACCAGCGCCGCCTGGGTTTCGCCGCCACTATGCCGCGCGATAATCGGTGCACTGGGAACTGCCGTCAGCCGCACGTCACCCCCGCCCGACGGTATCGGTGCGGCGCGGCGTGGTGCCAATGATCCGAAACTGTCGAGCAGGACGCCTTCCAAATCGACATGCGATAAATCGCCGAAAATCTGCACCTCTATTGGCCCTTGGCGCAGCAATGGCTCCCAAAATGCCCGAAATGCCTGCGGGGTCAGCGCCTCTACTTCGCCGCGTGTTGGCGGAGCAAAGCGGCGGTCGCCCGAATAGATTAGCGAATCCAGCTCGCTCTCCACCACCGCCATCGGTGAATTGCGGATCAGGTCATAGCTTGACAGGCGGCCGGCACGGATGCGCTGGACGGGTGTGGACTGCCACCCCGGTGACGATAATTTTGCCGCGAGCAAGCGCATTTGATCGGCGAAATCCTCGGGCCGCGTTTCGGCGCTAAACTCGAACGCGTCGTCATCCACCTCAAAACCCATGCCGATCTGGCGGCCATTAACCAGACGGTCGAGCGCAGACTGATCGAACGGGCCGACGCCGCTTTCAACCAAGGCCGCCTCGCCGGTCCACAACAGGTTGGGCCTGGCTGGCGACAGCGCGCGGCGCCCGTTGCCCCAGCGCACCAGAACGCGAATCTTGTTCGGCTCTATATCAATGTTGCGCACCAATGCGGTAACGCCATTCGACAATTCAATCCGGTCCATACCGAACCGCTCAACGGGGGTGCGCGAGACCAATGTCCCGCGCCGCCCCAGCGCCGGCAAATCGGCAAAATTCAGCTGCCGCGCAGCATTATCATTGGCCGCCAGCAGCGCCGCCGGGCGTGCCGCCGCTGCGGCCAGACGCTGTTCACCATTGGGGATCGCCGCCGGGCTAATCAGTAAAAACCGATGCGTATCCCCTTCGAACAGCGCGGCTATACGCCGTTGCATCTCGCTTGGCGTGGCCAACAGCCGTATCGATTGCCAGATGCTTAAGGCATGGTCGGGCGACGTGGTCGTCTCGCCAATATCAACGGCATGCAGTAAATCTTCTGCCTGTTTGGTGCCCGGCTCATTTTGCGCGTTGGCCAGTTCGCGCGTCAGAAAGGTCACGACATCCGCATATTCACGCGCAATTGCCGCTTCGCTCGGCGGCGTTGCCATCGCTGTCGCAATGACGGAGCGCGCATCATTCAGCCCGCCTTCCCAATCGCCGTCCAGCGGAACCACCGACAGTCCCGTCACATCCGCCGAACGATTAGGCTTATCTTGGCTGAGTTGCGCGGCGAGATAGTGGCCGCCGCTACGTGCGCGCTCTTCCAACTGGCGATTGACGATCTGGCTGGCTAGCGAATTGAGCATCAACCCTTGGGTATATACGATACTGTCGGTTACGCGCTGCCATGGGCGAATGGTGAGCATC
>CXWL01003615.1_pt1 | contig 43181 bp, 32 predicted proteins | sample 590931 | NCBI WGS metagenome assembly CXWL01 (sample SAMEA3498368, study PRJEB10139) | groundwater metagenome | biome: water well; material: biofilm material | place: Germany | collected 2015-04-27 | reverse complement strand
CAAGGCCTGAGAAACGCGACCGTCACAATACGGGACGCAAACGGACAAAGCCGAACCGCCACCACAGGCACCTTTGGCTTCTACCGCTTCGAAGGCCTCACCCCCGGCGACCAATACACCGTCACCATATCATCACGCACCTACCGCTTCACACCACGTCGCCTCCAAGTCGCCGACAACCTCACCGGCATCGACTTTACGGCGAAGGAATGACGGGCTCGATAACCAAAAACAAAAGTGCGGCCTTCGGGCCGCCTTTTTTATTAATTTCTGAGGATAATTATCCGATGCGGCGGCAGGCCGAGCATGCATTCGTCGCCGATATTGAGGCCGACGACCTTGAAGACCCGTGTTTCGAGTTTGAGGCCGCCGATGTCAAATTCGACAAGCGACGTTGATCCGCGGAATTTGATCGCGGTAACAATACCCTTGAGTAGATTGTCTTCAGGAAGGGATGAGCCGATCGACATCGAGATTTGTTCCGGTCGTATGGCGAGCGTTACGTTTTGATTTATCGCACCAAGTCGGCCTTTTTCGATGGGTTGGGCGAATATCCGGTGGGCACCGTCGATCGTGTAAAACTCCGGAATTTGGTTGTCCGACGAGGAGAGCCTGCGAGCGGGAATAAGATTGCAATCACCGGTTGCACGGGCGATCTTTACGGATTCGGGCTCTTCATAGATCTGCTGCGGCGTGCCGGCTTGGACGATCTCACCGCGATCAAGCACGGCGACCTCGTCGGTGAGATCGATGAGCTGTTGGAAATCGCTCGATGCAAAAAGGACGATGCGGCCGCCCTCTTTCGTACTTTTTCTGATCTCGGCAAAAGCATGTTCACGCTGAGCCGCGTCCATTTCGGTGAAAGGTTCGTCCAGCAGCCAGATCGCGCCAACATTTTTTACCGTCGGTTTAAATCGCGAAAGCTGCGTCTCGCCGCCGGAGCCTTTTTTAAAGAAGCTGCCAAAAAGGCCCTTTACGCCGCCGTTTCCCTGACCGGCATGCAGCGAGACCTCTCGGTCCTTTGCCTTCGCTTTCGAGATATCGACGTCGTCGAGGACAATCGTGCCGCCGTTTGCCTTGACCGCACCGGCTATCACATTCAGCAGCGTCGATTTACCGGAACCCGATGCACCAAATATGCCGATCACACTGCCGTTGTCGACCTCGAATGACACATCTTTGAGGGCCCAAGTGTTCCCGAAACGCTTTGATAACTTATTGATCTCGAGCGCCATAAAATGCGTCAAAATGGAACTTTTAACCTGTTTTTTCGTGCAAAGGAAAGTATGCACGTTGTCATCAAAGTAAAGCAAGTATAGACTGAACTACGATGCAGGACGGGCCGACAATAAAGCGAAAATTGCTGCACGCCGGTGGCTGGCAGATGGCAAAACGGATGGCAAAGATCGTCCCTTTTGGCGGCACGGCGGTCGCGGTAGTGCTGGTTGGCACGGATATCAGGAATAAAGGTGTCGTCAAAGGTATCGTTAACTCCGGCATCGACGCGATCCCGTTCGTGGGACTTGCCAAAAATGCTGTGGAACTGGTCAGGGGAGACTTTATCCCAGACAAGAAGAAGAGGACGAAATGAACAGATTTAGGATCTCAGCGTTGGTTTTTGCACTTATCGGTGTCTTTACGTTCTCGGCGCAAGCTCAACCGACGAAAACAAAAGCAAAACCGCTGGCTACGCCTCCGCCCACGCTTTCTGGGGCCGAGATAATCAGTCGTGCCGACGATTATGTCGAAGCAACGCTGGGGATAAAAACGGATGAGAAAGGAACAGAGAAACCTACCTCTTCTGCCGGTGTTTCCGAACTAGCAGAACGTGTAAAGAAGCTCGAAACGTCAAAAAATAACTCGTACGACGAAAAGCAAAAGCGTCTGCTCCTGAATCTCGATATTCTCACCCGGGCCGAACAGCGTAGTGAGAGCCTTAGAAAACAGCTTTTTGAGATGATCGAAAAGGAAAATGCGGTCAAGTCGCGCGTTGATCAAATCGAATTTGACAGCCGTCCGGAGATCATCGAGCGTACGCTGCAACTAGCTGGATCGATGAAGCCTGAAGATATCCGCGACAGCCGCCGCCGTAGTCTGCTCGCCGAAAAAGCAAATCTACTTGCATTGCTGGCAGAAATTCAAGCGACCCGCTCAAACCTTGCTTCGAATCTGGTCAAGTCTGACCTGATGGTTGAGAAACTCCGAACAAAGCTTGAAAAGGATATTGACGATTCGTTTCTGAAGGACGATGAGCCCGACATTCGGGTACCAGATTTCTAAGAAGTTTTTCAACCTGATCAACAAAGGGTACATTCGGTGCCCTTTTTTTGTTCCCAAGCTAGATTTGCAAGAACATGCAACTTGCATCGTTCCTTTAAACGTCAAACAAAGCACTGGGTGTGCTCGAAATCATTTTCCGGAGATTTATTATGACGTTTAGATCGATCGCAATCGTGTTTAGTGTGGCCGTAGCTACGCTTTTTTCGGCATTTACGGCAAGAGCGCAGGGCGTGGTCGTACCGATAGTTTGTGATTTTCGCCCCTGTAGGCCGACAACGCGGCCGATGCCCCAACCGTTGCCAAACGCTCTGCCGGTCAAATCGATCCAGATCGACACGAAGATCAACGGGCAGGTCGCAACCACGCATGTTGCGCAGGTATTTCGCAACGATACCCCGTACACCCTTGAGGGAACCTACTTTTTTCCGATCCCGGAGACCGCATCGATAGTTGAATTTGCGATCTGGGAAAATGGTAAGAAACTCGTAGGCGAGGTGCGTTCGCGTGAAGAGGCGCGGCGAATTTACGATGAGATCGTCAGGCGACAGAAAGATCCCGGCCTTTTAGAATATGCCGGCAAGGACCTTTTTCAGGCATCGATCTTTCCGATCCCGCCCAATTCGGACAAGAAATTGGAGATGACCTACACCGAAGTGCTTAAGGCCGAATCCGGAACGGTTGGTTATCGATATCCGCTCGGGACGGGACGCAATCTATGGCAGCGGCCGATTCGGCCGATGATCGAAGATACACGTGGAACTGGACCCAAGCAGCAATTTGGCACGGTTTCGGGAACGATCGAGATAAACGGAAGGGAAGCCTTGCGGAATATTTACTCGCCGACCCACGAGGTCGATGTCAAACGTAAAGGCGAGACGGGGGCGAGCGTTTCGTTTGAGACAAAGAACAACGACACCGACTTTCAGCTATTTTACGGCCTTTCGAACGGCGATTTTGGGATGTCGCTCGTCACTTATCGCGAACCCGGCAAGGACGGCTACTTTTTGCTGATGCTTTCGCCGAAGGACAACGTGTCGGAACGGGAACTAGTCAACAAAGATGTCGTCTTTGTGCTCGATACAAGCGGATCGATGGCTGAGGAAGGCAAGATGGAAAAGGCTCGAAAGGCGATGCTGTTCGGCGTCAGAACATTGCGAGATGGCGATCGATTTAACATCATCAGTTTTGCGGGCGAAGAGCATTTGATGGAACGGGGACTGGTCACGGCTGATACCGGCGGCAGAAAGCGGGGCGAGGAATTCATCAACAAATTGCAATCGAATGGCGGCACGAATATTAACGATTCGCTGCTGGCATCCCTAAAGCAGTTTGAAAAGAGTGATCGGCCTAAGATGCTGGTTTTTATGACCGATGGGCGGCCGACTGTCGGCGAAACAAACACCGACAAAATCGTGGCGAACCTGAGAAATGCCAAGAATATCGACGTTCGCATTTTTCCATTTGGCTTTGGCTACGACGTGAATACTACGTTGCTCGACAAGATCGGTTCCGAGAATTCGGGCATATCCGATTATGTACAGCCAAAAGAAGACCTCGAAGTTAAGGTTTCGAATTTCTTCTCGCGAGTCAGCTCACCGGTTCTCTCTGGTCTGGAACTCGATCTTGGGCCCGTAACGACCGAATTTACATACCCGCGAAGGCTAACGGATCTCTTTCGAGGAATGCAGATGACGATCATTGGGCGTTACAAAAATCCAATCGATCTCAGGAACATCACGCTCAGGCTGACAGGCAAAGCAGGCAAGGAAAGTCGCACGTTCAACTATGCCGATCTTGATTTTCCACTGCGGGCTGAGGACAACAGCTTTTTGCCGCGTCTGTGGGCCAGCCGCCGGGTCGGGTGGCTGCTCGAGCAAATACGTGCAAATGGCGATACCAAAGAGGTTCGCGATGAGGTCATCGATCTCGGAACCCGCTACGGTTTAGTGACTCCGTACACGTCGTATCTGGCGACCGACGGTAGCATGGCAAACGTTCGCCGTGATGTTCCGATGGATCAAAGAGCAGCATTGCCTGCGGCAAAATCTATGCGCGAAAGCAGCGGTGCCGATGCCGTCAGAATGAGCGTACAACAAAACACTATGCAAATGAATGCAGGAGTTTTCGCAGCTGATGGCGTGGATGAGAAAGATCGGGTTGTCGTTAGAAACTCGGTCAACAATCAATTCGTAGCTAACCGAAACTTCATAAATCAGAACGGTGTGTGGATCGATTCGGACTTTACGGCAACCTCTCGACTGCCTGAGACAACCATAAAGTTTGCGAGTGACGAGTATTTCCGCCTTGTTACGGCGGAGCCTGCGTTGGCACCATACCTATCACTTGGTGAACAGGTAGTCGTCATTTGGAAGGGCAGGGTTTACCGGATCACGAACTAAAGGTAAACCCTAATCTTAAGATTGCCATCCGAAAAGGTGATTTTTGGCCATCGAAACATTATTCTATTGGTCAGGGATCACCTGTTTTGGCTTTTCCGGAGGAATATTTTGGGATACTTGCTTGTCACTCTTCTACTGACCTTCACCTTCACGTCGGGGTTGGTTGCTCAATCGGGCTGGGTTTTGCAAAACTCTGGCGTGAAAGGTGATCTGGTCGCAGTATTCTTTACGTCGTCCGACCGCGGCTGGGTTGCAGGTGATAACGGCTTTCTTTCATCGACCCGCGACGCCGGCAGGACATGGACCACGTTTCCACTTAATACGACCGAAGACATTAGCGAGATCTACTTCCGCAACGAAGACAATGGATATCTCGTCGCCGGACGAAAAATGTTTATCACACGTGATGCGGGCAAGACCTGGCACGATACCCGTATTTATCGCTCGGGCGAATTTGGGGCCGGACGACCGGAGTTTCTTAGTATTCGGTTTTCGGATAAGAAGAGAGGCTACGTGATCGGTTCTGTTCTCCGAACGAGCGGCGATGACGAGGTTGTCATCGATTCATTGCTCATGCGAACCGAAGACGGCGGCGATACCTGGCGGCGGATCGCGGTGCCGACCAAGACAGAACTCTTTCACATTGATTTCAACGATAATTCTCACGGGTGGATCGTTGGCGATGAAGGTGTGATACTTGCGACGACCGATGAGGGCAATACCTGGCAGAAGCAGGTTTCTGGGACATCATTGCCGCTTTACAATGTCGATTTTCGTGACGATCACGATGGCTATGTCGTCGGAAAGGCGGGCACCATCCTCCGTACCGAGAACGGCGGATCGACCTGGGAAAAGGTCGAGACAAACTTCAAAGAGACCTTGATGCGTGTCGATTTTGCAGATGACAAGAACGGCTGGATCGTCGGGTACGCCGGGAACATTCTGCGATCCATCGACCGAGGCCAAACTTGGGTTCGCCAGGAAAGTGCCACGCGCGAACGCCTTTACGGCCTATACATGGACAAGAAGTACGGTTGGGCGGTCGGGGCAAAAGGCGTGGTCCTTCAATTTAAAAAATAAATCCTCCAAGAATTGGTTCGCTATGGCTGTTGGGGTTAACAGTTTTATGAAACTGTGTTATATTGCATAAGAAATTCCGACATGTTTTCACACATTTATCAGGTTTGGTGATATTAACCAATTTCTTTGGAGGAAAAAGTACGATGAGAAAGCGATTTTTCAGAGCGTTCGGCATATTTACATTTTCGTTTGTCCTCACCGGCGTTGTTTTGGCGCAGGGAACAACTTCTCGCATCACTGGTGTTATTAATGACGCTTCAGGTGCAGCCGTTGCCGGGGCGGTCGTTACGATCAGCCGCGACGGCACAGGAGCTTCTCTAACGGCCCAAACCAGCAATGACGGATCTTATCTGTTTGACCTGATCCAGCCAGGGACTTACACCGTAACGGTTGAAAAGGCTGGATTTAAGAAATTTGTCTCGACCAACAATGCTGCGCTTATCAATCAGCCGGCAACCGTAAACGTTTCGCTCGAGGTCGGTGCTGTTTCCGCGATCGTCACAGTTGAAGGTATCGCCGAACAGGTGCAGACCTCAACGTCTGGAAATGTTGGTTCGACGATCGAGCAGAAGACGCTTGAAAGCTTGCCGATCATCGGCCTTCGCGGGCGTAACCCACTTGATCTGCTCAATTACCAGCCGGGCGTTGTTAACGGCGCCAATACCGGCGGCGGAGTTCATGTAAACGGGTCACGCGACCGTGCATTTAACTTTACGCTTGACGGCATCGATATTAACGAATCGACGGCGGGCGGTTCTAATTTTACCCCTCTCCGACCTAATCCCGATTCGGTCCAGGAATTTCAGATCGTAACCAGCAATTCGACCGCTGAACTTGGTCGTAGCAGCGGCGCCCAGGTCACATTTGTGACGCGTTCGGGTACGAATGATTTTCACGGTAATCTGTTTGATTACTATCAGACGCCACGATTTATCGCGAATGAATTTGAAAGAAATTTGCTTGGCGTATCCCGAGGTCAATTTGTTCAGCACATTTATGGCGGCAGCTTTGGCGGGCCGGTCGTCAACCCGGGTTTTGGCGAAGACACACCTCTTTTTCACCCTCTTCGAGATAAAGCCTTTTTCTTTATCAACCTACAGAAACTGAGTGCGTCAGAGACCCGCCTCGCACAGAGAACGGTCTACACATCGACGGCACGAAGCGGCATCTTTCGTTCGGTTTTTGGTAATGTGGGTGGAGTGCCTGGGCGAAATGCTCCGGCGGGCACCGTGGCATCAGCCGCCAATCCACTCGGTGCTTCGGTCACGACCAGCGGGGCGTCGGTCTACCCTGCATGTGTCGGGACACCGCCAACCAATGCTCCTTGTGTCCAGTCATACAATATTAATACTGGGTCGCCGATTTCGCCCGATACGTTTATTGTGTCACTGCTGAATACTTATCCACTGCCAAATGACTACTCGAGAGGTGACGGCCTGAATACGGCGGGCTTCAACTTTAACGCTTTGCAGAACGAGAAACAATGGGATTTTGTCGGGAGATTCGACTACAAGATCACCGACAAGAACCACGTGTATTTCCGATACGCGCAGGGCGAGCAAAATACGATCGGTGACAGTGTTAATGGTGGTTTAGCGCCATTTCCAGGATTCCCTAATCTGGTCAATACCTATCGGACGCCTAAGAACTATGCGATCAACTATCGGTGGTCACCTACTCCCAGATTTACGAATGAGTTCATTTTCGGTCTTAGTAAGTTTGGATTTAGTTTCGCTACTGAAACACCAAATCCTCAGGTCCCGTTCATTCTGAACTCGGTTACCGACGCTTATACGAATTTCGCCTACAATGCCAGACAGGCGCGTACCGTCCAGTTTGTCGATAACATAACGATGGATTTTTCTCCGCATACTCTTAAGGCGGGCCTTAATGTTCGTTTCGGCAGACAGGTTGATGACCGTTCATCCGCTGGGGGTTCTATCGAGGGATCGGTCGGATTCGGAGCCGGATCAAGCAGTTTTACCGGATTTAACTTGCCGACAACGGCGACTAGCACCGTTCCAGGGATAAACTCAACTGACCTCACGCTACTACGAAGTACGATCAACAATTTTATTGGGCGTATTGGCAGTTACAGCCAGGGGTTTGTGGTGAGCCCAACTAATCCCAGTGTCTTTGCCCCTGGCGGTACACGATGGAATTGGACTGCCACTTATCCAGAATATGATTTTTACTTTCAGGACACTTGGCGGGCACGGCGCAACTTGACGCTGGATCTCGGCCTTCGATACGAAGTTAAGCTGAGTCCGGCTTCTCCCGATCTTCCGATCCTCAGGGCAAATCAGCCTTTTACGATCGGAGCCGCTCCTTCCAATACTCTTCGTTGGGAGGAGGGCAGCCTTTTCGAGAACGACTACAATAACCTATCACCTTCCGTAGGTTTTGCTTGGGATCCATTTAAGGCGGGTAAAACTTCGATACGAGCCAATTATCGGCTCTCGTTTGATAGGTTTCCGTCGCAGGTTTTTGCAAACAGCATCTTTCAGAGTGCGCCCGGTAATACGTTTGCAGGATCGGCCACGGGAATCGCCCAGCAAAATCTGCTGATCCGTAACGGCTTGCCCAATCTGACACCGACCCAGACGCCGGCCCAACTGAGGCAGCCGCCAGCGTTCTCCACCAATTCAATAACGCTTGTTGATCCGAATACGGTTTACCCGGAGGTTCACCAGTGGTTTTTCGGTTATCAGAAAGAGCTTTGGTCGAGTAATGTTCTTGAGGTCAATTACATAGGTAAGAAGGGAGTTCATCTTTTTGGTGGCTATGATTCGAACCAGGTGAATATTCTTGCCAGTGATTCGCGCTGTCCCAATGAGAATTTCCTTCAGGCGTTCAATACCGTTAGGAATAGCACGAGCGCCAATTCATGCTTGATCAATCTACTGTTTACCGGCAACACCGCTGACAATGCTGGTACCGCTACTTTCCGCGGAATCGCCGCGGTACAGACAACACTTGCTTTGAATAATACCGGTGGAAGTGTCGCAAATGCCGCCTTGGCGGTGTCTCAGCGAACAACGGGAGCAAACCAGATGATCGCGACGACGATCAACAATCCGTTCTTTTTCCAACGATTTCCACAATTCTCGGGTGCCTTAAATGTTCTTGACAGTGAAGATAGGTCGAGATATGACGGACTGGAGGTTATTTTTAAGCGCCGTTTGTCGAAAGGGCTAGGATATCAGATCGGTTATACCTATTCGCTTTCAAAGGACACGCGTTCGTTTGATCCAACGTTCACCATCGTCTCGCGTGCCAATAACCAATCGGCTTCCAGCACGCCATTCGATATCAACAATCGCGACCTCAATTATGCATACTCGGATTTCGACCGGCGGCATGTATTGCAGGCGACATATATCTATGAATTACCCTTTGGAAGGGGACGTAGGTTTGGAAAGGATTCGCCCGGTGCAGTTGATTGGTTCATCGGCGGATGGCAGATTGCCGGTACATTTAATCTCGCTTCGGGGCGTCCGTTTACCATATATTCCGGCCTAAACACATTTAGCAATGTAAACCAGTCATTTGCTAACTGTAATGGATGTACACGTGATCTCGGATCGCTCGTTGAGCGGAACGGTACGAATTATTGGTTCACAGCACAGGCTGAAGCTCTGTTTTCTCAGCCATCGCCCGGCGAAAAGGGGAACACGACACGAAACTTTTTCATCGGACCGCAACAGTTCCGCACCGACGTTTCTCTATCAAAGAAATTCAGGATCACGGAACGTGTGAATTTCGATCTCAGGGCAGATGCACAGAATTTGACCAACACAGCGTCTTTCGGTTTGCCGACAGCGACGCAGAATTCGGCGGTTTTCGGTCGAATACGTGACTCAGTTACCAGCTTTGCCAGGCGTATACAGTTTTCGGGCAAACTGAATTTCTAGGTTTCGTTTTTTACGGAGAAGTTACCTCGGCGAAAGCGGACTCGCCGAGGTTTTTTTTCGGCCATAGCTTCCCAGTTACCACTTTTGAAAAACTATGATATATTGCATAACAATTTCCGCTTGTTTTTCGTATTAGCATAACGTTTCTTGATATTGATCGATTCTATTGGAGGTAGAAATGGGTAGAAGAGTTTTCGGCACTTTCTTGGTTGCCACTGTTTTTCTCTGCATGAGCATTAGTGTCCTCGCGCAGGAAACCACTGGCGGTATTGAGGGAACAGTTCAGGACGCGGCTGGATCCGTTGTCCCCAATGTTACCATAACGATCACTAATACGTCGTTGAGTTCGGGCTTTAGACGAACGATCACGTCGAATGGGGAAGGCTTTTTCCGCGCGATACAGATCCCGCCTGGAATGTACATCGTTACAACTGCGGCAACCAGTGGATTTGGTGCAGCCAGGTACGAGAATGTCGTGGTCTCGATCGGGCAGAACACACAGATGACGCTGACGGTTAGTCCCGGCGGAAACGTTACGACGGTAGATGTTGCGGCATCAGATCTTCCTCCCGTAGACACAACTAACAGCGCGATCCAGACGAGCATCAGTGCACAAAAGATCGAGTTGTTGCCAAAGGGTACCGGTTTTACCAGTATCTTGAAGTCCATTCCGGGTACCAGGCCAGAGCGTCAGACCGGCGGGTTCACCGTCGATGGAGCCTCGGGGGCTGAGAACGTCTTCGTGATCGATGGCCAGGAAGTAACAAACTATCGTACCGGAACATTGAACGATTCGTTCAGTATCCCCACTCAGTTCGTCCAAGAGGTTCAGGTCAAGTCAAGTGGCTTCGAGGCCGAGTTCGGCGGGGCCACGGGCGGCGTGATCAGCGTCGTTTCAAAGGGCGGCACAAATGAACTTCACGGCGAGTTTGGCGTTCAATTTGAAACGCCGGAGTTAAACGGTAATCCACGGCGCTTACTTCAGCGGTTCACTACCGGAGCGGTGGTTACGACTCCGCCCGCCGGGCCGGGCACTTTCCAGCAATTCACCGAGTACTTTCAGCCCCAGAAGGCCGGTGGAGTGAATTTCTTTCCGACAGCGAATCTTGGCGGACGGATCATTAAAGATAAAGTTTGGTTCTTCGGGAGCTACACTCCGCAGATCTTTGAAACGAATATCAACACCCAGTATTTCACTAGCGCTCCAGCGGCAACCCGAACCTTTGTTGCATCGGCGCCCTACACCAGCAGCGTTCGCAATGAATATTTCTTCGGGCGGATCACAGCGAACCCTTTTAGTTCGCTTCGCGTTAACGGCTCGTATCTTTGGAATCCGGTGATACAGAAGGGAATTATTCCGACGACTTCATTCTCTAACGTTGCGAGTTCCGCAATTGGATTTGGATCCGTGCCAACCGCGAACTTCGGTCCGGGCGTCGGCGTTCTCGCGGCCCCGGATTTTAGGCCGAGGCAAGGTGGGCGTCAAAGCTCGAATTTTGTGACCCTCGACGCAGCTTACACGCCTACTAGCAGCCTCGTATTCACGGGTCGTTACGGACGTGGTTTTCTCAACGAGAAGATCGGTAATTACTTCTTGCCGCTCGCGACAGCCACGGGTATTGCATGCAACGCCTCTGGCAATGTTCCTATCCCGGGATTTCCATGCACTAATCAGACCGGAGGTTCACAAACGCTGCGAGACGTCTCGATTCGGGAATCCTATGACTTCTCCGGCACCTATATCTTTAACGGCGGTGGGCGACATGAATTAAAAGGCGGCTACCAGCGAGCCACTGTTACCAATGACGTCGCATTAGGAAACAGTTCGGTGGGAGGTATCACATTTTTTCCAGGTCCCATACCAAATGTAACGCCCACGCCCGGTGCGATCGGTTATGGTCAATTTCGACGTCAGGGCACGAACGGCTTTGGTTCGAATCTGAGTCAATCGATTTTCATCCAGGATAAATGGCAGCCTTGGAACCGACTCACCATGAGTCTTGGTATAAGGATCGAGAAAGAAAACCTGCCGACGTTCAATGGTATTCCGAGCGGCGTCGATTTTAGCTGGGGTGAGAAGGTCGCTCCGCGGCTTGGCTTTGCACTCGATGTATTTGGCGATGGCCGCACCAAGCTGTTTGCCAGTTTTGGCCGTTTCTACGATCGCGTAAAATTTGCTCTTCCTCGTGGACTGTTTGGCGGCGACATTTTCCTCGATGACTTCTTTGAGGTCTTCCCGGGAATGACCGCGAGCCAATTCAACATTGGCAACATTTTGGGCAATTTTACTGGGCCAAGTGTTTGTCCGACAACGGGTTTTATCATCTCGGGGGCCTTAAGCCGCTGCCAACTGAATCGACGCGTTAACGCCAATGAACCGAACGCTTCGCCTTTCAGTAACGGAGCCGTCGACCCGAACCTCGATCCGTTCCGTCAGACCGAGTTCACAGTTGGCATGGAGCGCCAGATCGGACGAGACTACGTCCTTCGTGGCCGTTACACATATAAGAACGTGGACGAGGCTGTCGAAGACGCAGGTATCGTCAATGCTGCCGGTAGTGAGGCATACATCATCGGCAACCCTGGAAAGGGCTTGCATCTTCAGACTCTTCAGGCGCTGGGCTACCAGAGGTCGACCCGGCCGCAGCGTCGTTATGACGCGATGGAGATCGTTCTCGAGAGACGGCTGGCGAACAACTGGTATTTCAACGCAAACTATACGTTGAGTCGACTCTACGGCAATTACTCCGGACTAGCCAGTTCGGACGAGCCGCATCTGCTCAACGGCCGATTGTCGCCGGGTGTGTCACGTGCGTTCGACCTTCCGTTCATCGGTTTCACTGCTCGAGGTGAGTTTGATAACGGACGTCTGCAGACCGATAGGCCGCATGTGTTCAATATTTACGGTGCGTACCTTATTGATTGGGGATCGAGATCAAATTCGACCGAGATCTCGGCTTTCCAGACGGTCACGTCGGGCACCCCGCAGACGACCTCGATTTTCGGAGCGTCGGGCATTACCCCGCAGATATTCCTCAAACGCGGGGATCTTGGCCGCAGCCCGACCCTTTCGCAGACCGACTTCAACATTACGCATCGATACAAATTCGGTCGCGACAATCGATTTACGGCAGCATTCGATTTCAACGTCCTAAATTTACTCGATCAGGACACCGTGACGGGCATATATCCGACGCTCAACGTGACCGGGGCCAACGCGAATGCCGCTAATCTTACGGGCGGCAGCCAGCAGCTTTATGTCAACGGCTGGACATCGGGCACCTTGCTTCCTGCGATCAACGCATTCTTGGACAACCCCAATCGTCCCGATCGTAAGGATAACCGCTACGGACAGCCGCAGATCTTTCAGGGGCCACGTACAGTGCGGTTTGGAATGAGATTCCTTTTCTAGGGAAGATCTGATCTTAAGAGGATAGTGCTCGCCCGGAGGAATCAGGGCGAGCCTATTATTTTTGGCGCGATCTGGTTCGCCTGGCGAGTTCGGCAAGCTGTGCGGACCGTGGAAGGGTTTCAACGGCCTTCGCAACCTGTGGATCGTCCTCGATAAGCACTTGTGACGCTGATACACTTCCAAAAGATGCCATTACGATATAGTAGCGGAGTCGGAGCTTTATGAAACTGGATTCTCTATTTAGAGTTGCGGCTGGAATGTCCTTGGTCCGTGCGAATTGGAGGAATTGTGTCACTAGCCGCTCTGTAGATGGGAAGTCGGCGGAGGATATGCGCGATCCGAATTGAGCGGTCCTTAACCGGTAGTCATCGAGTCCCTCGACCCTGCCATTGACGACTTCGCGCGCAAATAAGAAGAGCGGGTCAATCAGGCCGGCCTGGGCATCGTTCAGCCGCTCATAGTTGACCATCTCGTCCGGTTGAACTCCGTCACCGCCAAATACTTTGCGGTCTGTTACGGTGCGTGCTTCAAAGAACGGTTTGGCGATCGCGGCTTGTGAGGTTTTGTGGTTGAAGTAATCATAACGGTCGAGATCTGCATATTCCCGCTGGATCGAGCGGCCCGAGGGCGTCAGATATCGAGCCGTAGTAAGTGTCAATCCAGTCCGTGACGGTAGATCGATCACACTCTGCACGAGTCCTTTGCCAAATGTTTTTTCGCCTACGATCAACGCCCGGTCGTCATCCTGAAAAGCTCCGGCAACGATCTCGGAAGCAGAAGCCGTATCTTCATTGACCAGAACGACGAGCGGCATTTGCTCGGGATTCGAGTTCGTCGAACGCCACGTCCGGTTGTCGATGCGACTGCGGCCGCGTTGGGTCAGAATCAGCGTACCGGCGGGCAGAAATCTTTCGGCGATCTTCACCGCCTGATCGACAATGCCACCACCATTGCCTCGAAGGTCGAGCACCAGCGAACGCATTCCCTGACGCTTTAACTCACGAATCGCGACATCAAATTCATCAGCCGTTGTGTAATTAAATCCGTCGGACAACTCAATGTAGCCGATACCCGGACGCAAAATGTAGGCATCCGGAATCGATGGCTGTGGTACGCGGTTGCGCTTGATCTCGATGACCTCGTTGCGGTTTGTTGACGATCGTTCGACGGTTAGTCGAAATACCGTGCCGGACGCCCCACGGATCTTATCACGAACGAAGTCGGAGTTCTTGTTCGTCATTTTTTCGCCGTTGATTGCAACGACCTTGTCACCAAACCGCAGTTGGGCACGTGAGGCCGGAGAACCCGGGAATGTTGATAGCACGTAAGTTGCGGTCTCACCGTCTCGTTCGAAATTTGCGATCGTTGCTCCTATTCCGGTGTATCCGCTTCGCTGTTCGTCAAGCAGATCTTTCCATTCAATTGCGTCATAAAAGCTTGAATGCGGATCTAGCGACAGAAGCATGCCCTCAAGAGCAAATTTGGTCATATCGCTCGTGCTGATCCTTGGCGTATCGAGATAGTTAGAGGTAATCAGTCGCTGGGCTTCGAGTATCTCGGCGGCAATGAGGGATGGTTTTTCGGGCGCCAATTCAACGTCGGGACGGGCATTCGGCGAACCGCCCGAGGCTGAGAATGTGCTGCCGCGTTTGATGGTGAATGGCTCGGTGGGCGGATTTAACGGCGCCTTTAGTTGAGCAGATGTTGCCGAAGCAGCGATCGCCACGAGGATACCGAGTGAGATCGACTGTTTCATTCGCATATAAAAATACAATAGACACGGCCCACGCAATTCCAGAGCCTACAGCAAAAAAGACCGGCGGTATTGACGGCACTCAATTACCGCCGATCGCACATTTAGTATGCCTATTTTATATACCGAAACCAGTCGGATTTCCAAATAAAATCGCCGACTTGAAAAACCGGCGTTCTTTTGATTTTTCCCGTTCGAAATGTTTTCATAAAAACAGAAAAAATATGTCCGAAACATTCAAGTTACCAGCTCTCGACATCGAAGAATACAGCCTTGCAAATGGCTTGCGTGTTGTGCTAAATCCGGATAGCGCGATACCGGTGGTGTCGGTCGCCGTCTATTACAATGTCGGTTCACGAAATGAGCGCGATGACCGCACAGGTTTTGCCCATCTGTTTGAACACATGATGTTCCAGGGCTCTGAGAATGTGCCTAAGGCCGGCCATTTTCAGTTCGTTATGAAAGCTGGTGGTACGATGAACGGCACAACGTCAAGCGAACGGACCAACTATTACGAAACGCTTCCAGCGAACCAATTGCCGCTTGCTCTGTGGCTGGAATCCGACCGAATGCGTTCCCTCGCGGTCACTCAAGAAAATCTCGATAATCAACGCGAAGCCGTAAAAGAAGAAAAGCGGCTTAGATACGACAACCAACCGTATGGCCAAATATTCGATCTGATCAACGAGATGATCTATAAGAATTTTGCCAATTCGCACTCGACGATCGGCTCGATGGATCATCTTGATGCGGCATCGGTCGAGGATGTTCAGGAATTTTTTAGAGTTTATTATGCTCCGAATAATGCGGTCTTGGTGCTGTCAGGAGCATTTGAAACGAACAAAGCAAAATCGCTGGTCGAGACGTATTTTGATGATATTCCGTCCCAGCCATTACCGCCGGAGTTAGACGTAACGGAACCTGAAGAGGTCGCGGATAATTATCGCGAATGGCATGATCCTCTGGCTCCTTTTCCCGCATTTCTGATCGGTTGGAAGATACCAAAGAGACGTTCCCCCGAATTTAATGCCCTGTATTTGGCAGGGAAGGTATTGTACGACGGCGACAGCTCGCGATTGTATCAAAAGTTGGTCAAGGGCGAGGAATCGGTCATTCAGCTCTTTGGATTTACCGACGAGCGCCGTGGCCCTTCGAGTATTTTTGTCGGTGCGATCCCAAAACCGGACAAAGATCTGAGCAAGATCCGCGAGACGATTATGAACGAGATCCACGACCTTGCTGCGCACGGACCGACTGCTGAGGAAATGGAAAAGATCGAGAATCAACTCATTAACGACTCCGTTCGAATGCGGCAGTCGTCAATGTCCCGTGCCCAGGCGATTGCTGAATATGCCCTTTATGATGGCGATCCGATGCTCATTAACAACGATCTCGATGAGCTATTGGCTGTAACCGGGGACCAGATCCGGCATGCGGTCGGCGTATATCTCAACACGGAGAATCGTTCGTTGCTTGATGTTATTCCTGCCGGGCAAGGCTAGAAATTTTTATGACACCAGAACTAAGAAAGTATCCGCCGGCTCCTCTGGCCCCGGTATCGTTTGATATTCCACAGCCATTTCAAACAACGTTGGACAACGGCCTGCGGGTGATCGTTTTCGAAGACGATCGAGTGCCGCTCATCAGCTATCGGCTTGCTTTTGATTCAGGCGATATCCACGACCCGGCGGGCTGGACCGGCCTGACCTCGGCGATGACTGCGATGCTGACGGAGGGAACTGAGAATTATACCAGCGTGCAGCTTGCCGAAAAGATCGAGCGACTCGGAGCGAGTATCGGAGCGAGTTCGTCGGATGATTTCACTATTATCTCGTCGTCGTCGCTTTCGCTTTATGGATCCGAGATCCTTTCACTACTTGCGGAGGTCGTTCTGCGACCGTCTTTCCCGGAAAATGAGCTTGACCTTTACCGCCGAAATACGGTCGAACATCTAAAATTTCAGCGCTCACAACCGCCATTTCTTGCTGGCGAACAGGCCGCTCGCTTGATCTATGGCAACCATCCGTATTCTACAGTCTCTCCGAAAGCGTCGGATGTCGCAAAGCTGGATCGCAACGACCTGACGAAATTTCACCGCCAGCGAGTGATCCCTAATAAGGCGACGATGATCGTGATAGGCGATGTTCGCAAGGACCAACTCCTCGATGAGCTCGTAGATCTATTCGGTGATTGGGAAGCAGGAAATGCTGAAGCGACTAGTTTTGAAGCACCGCCTGTTCGTAGCTCCCGCAGCCTCACAATCGTCGATCGTCCGGCCTCGGCACAATCGAACATTGTGCTGACCAATCTTGCCATCGAACGTACAAATCCTGATTATTTCCCTGTGATCGTGATGAATCAGGTGCTCGGTGCCGGGGCATCATCTCGGATCTTTATGAATCTGCGTGAAGAAAAAGGTTTTACCTACGGGGCATATTCGCGGTTGAGCACAAAACGGCTGGCAGGTGATATCGAGGCAACTGCCGAGGTGAGAAATGAGGTGACGGGTGCCTCGCTGAAGGAGTTTTTCTACGAATTGGAACGCATCCGTGAGGAAGAAGTCGGCGACGATGAGATCGCCGATGCACAGAATTTTCTTACCGGCGTTTTTCCGATCAGGGCCGAAACGCAGGAAGGCCTGACAAATCTGATCGTGAATCAGTATCTCTACGGCCTGCCCGATGATTATTTGCAAACCTATCGGAAAAATGTGAATGCTGTTACCGTCGATGATGTTCTGCGGGTGGCGAGAGAGTACGTTCGACCCGATGAAATGGCAATCGTGATCGTTGGCGATGCCAGCGAAGTGCTTCCGCAGGCCAAAGAATACGCAGAAACGGTCGAGATCTTCGACACAGACGGAAATCGAAAATAGATTTTGCCCGCTAAATACGCGAAAGATACTAAAAAACGAGATCCTATTTCAGCATTTTTCGGGCACTTCGCGGGCAAAAAACTATCAGGCCGGCGGTGCGAACTGAATGATCGCGAAGTCGGCACCCGACGGATCGGCGACCATCGCCATTCGGCCTACTCCGGGAGCGTCAAACGGCGGAACACGGACGCTGCCGCCATTTGCCGTTATTTTCGCGGCGGTTTCGTCTGCACTATCGACCGCAACGTAATTTGCCCAGTGCGACGGTGCGTCGCCCCAATCGTCCCCTTCCATCGGCATCATTCCGCCGGCAGCGGTGCCATTGAGAACGATCTCTTTGTAATCCATCGGCGAGATCTTGGTCTGGGGCAATTCCCAGCCAAAGAGTTCCGAGTAAAAGCTCATCGCCGCCGGAAGGTCTTTTGTTCTTAATTCGCGCCAGCATATTTCGCCGGCTTTAGGTATATCAAATTCAGCCATTGTTTTTCTCCTTTAGCTCGCCATTTTGAATGTCGCAAACACCGCCCCGGTCGGATCCTGTATGACGGCAAACCGTCCGGTATTCGGTATGTCCATAGGTTCTCGAATGATCGTCCCACCGAGTTCGACGGCGCGTTTGGCATTTGCGTCAACGTCGTCAACCGCGATATACGTCATTAAATGCGGAGGCGGCAAAGGTTCGCCGGGGGCGCACATTTCAGGTGTGATCTGATACAATCCGCCGGCCGGATAATCACCGCCGGTCGAGAATTCATGATACGCAAACCCGTCAGTCGCAGCATTGTTGTCCTGAAAGGTCCAGCCAAAAACCGTGGAATAAAACTCTTTCGCCTTCGCCGAATCCTTGCTAGCGATCTCAGTCCAGCAAAATTCGCCGTGTCCGGGGCCGGCATAGCCGGCCATTTCACTTGCTTCTTGTGACATATTTCTACTCCTTAATTGAAATGAGAAAAGTATTCTGTGCGAATACTTGATTTTACGCAAGCATCGCTCGTTTTGTTCAAAAAGAAGGTTTTGAGTTGTGATGTAGGAGTGTTTCACGCGTTTATGTAGGTTGTGAGGATGGATCACAACTCAAAACCCTTGTATTGCAGGGAAGCCGTCATCCGGCACGCCGCATTGGCTCGACGTTATTCCGCTGCAAATTCTGTAAATGCTCGATAAGGTCGGATGCCGCACGCTTCGAAAGCTCTTCGATTCGGCAATGCATTAGATTCGAGCATTCTCGTGCGGCGTCGATGTTTGCCTCGCGGCCGATCGCACGGATCATGCCCAACTGCTTCGCCGTCACCATATCGCTGAGGCTTTTTGCGATCGGATCGGAAATGTTCAGTGTTTCCTCCATTTGTGGCAGCTCTTGCTGGACGACAGCGTCAAATTCCTTTTTATACAGCTCGCGTGCGATGCCGAATTTTACAGCGGCTCGCTTCAGAGCATCGTGCTCGGCCTTCTTAATGCCAGTCTCGCTCGCAGTCTTTCCGGTGCCAACGCCTTCGCGGGTGACGCCATCGATCGTGATCGCCACGGTTACCGTGATGATATCGCCGATCGGACGGATGTCCTTGACAGTGTGCCCCCAGTTCGGAGCGTGTTCGTCGAGAATGTCGGCAACCGTGTGCCACTCGACATACTCGACCATATGAACGACGCCGTTTCGGTCGCGGCGTCCGGCCCGCTGACGTATCAAATTTGGATCGACGGTCTTTCGAAGTTCCTGCAAAGTAGTCGAAAAATCGAGGACATTATTTGAAATTTCCTGCGTGTCAAAAAGTTCCGGCGTCTGGAATTCATGCGTTTCGTTATTCGTGTTGCGTTTCATTCTTGTGTTCTCCATTGTGTTTGTAAGGCCGCTCTATCTGCTGTTCTGATCTCGACATGTCTGAGATGCCGGTAAACAGGCAGCTTCGCGGGTTCTGTACGCCGCGTGTCAGACCACGTGACTCAGTTTTTGCTTGTCAATCAGTTACTCGATTCCTACGAGAAATGTTGCAACTGTGCAACAGTGTACCAGAATAATTTTTTTGTTGCAAGTGTGAAAATTGGTGTTGCAATTAAAAATCACGTGTGTTATGTTTTATCTGTGAAATCGAAAGTGCATCTATGACACTTGATAATTCATGGAGGAAAGAGAAAATTATGGGCTTCAAAAATGAGAGTTTGATCAATACCGCCGATCTTGGCGCCGCTATCAAGCGACGCCGCGAGGAGCTTAAACTTAGCCTGCGAGACGTAGCGGACGTGGTCGATGTTTCGGCCTCGACGCTGTCACGCATCGAAAACGGAACGGGCCGCCCCGACGCTGACAATATTGCGCGTCTAACGCAATGGCTCGATATCCCGGTCGATCGCCTCTTCAAACAGGCAGACGGTGACGTTGAACCGGTGATCTATTATCCGCACGAGGCGACGCCCGAGATCGTCGAGGCTCACCTTCGTGCCGATAAGAATCTTGACGAGCAGACGGCAAAGGCCCTTTCTGAGCTTTTCCGTGTTGCCTACAAGCAGTTCAGCACACCTGGCGTAGGCAGGAACAAGAAATAACCGACGTTCGGGGATCAGAATACAAAAAATACACGAGACACGATATGAGACACAGAAGCGAAAACGGAGCAAGGGGTTTTGGTATGTTTGGAGCGGATACTGCCGCCGTGCTGTTCTTTTTGGCACTGGAATACGGCCGTGCGGTCCGGATCTTTTCCATTGACGGCATCTTGATGGCGATCACGATGGCGATGGTCCTCGTTCTGCCGTACTTTCTGCCGTCGAACTGGAATGCACCAGCATTTGGTACCTGGATGGTCGCCAGAACGTCGATCGTTTTGGTCGGCCTTGTATTTGGAGCGGTATTCAACTATAGCCTAGGAACAGTTTTGCCGTCTTCGCTCAAGTCCATACCGATGACGTTTCTGATCCTCGCCGGAATGGTTAGCTGTTACATTCAATTTTATGGTTTAATGAAACTCCGCTTGGCCAAATAGGCAAAAGGCGTCAAGTGAGAGAAAAAAGATCCGCGCATGTTCGGGAACCTGCGCGGGTCTTTTTTTGTTTTGTTGAATTCCTGCCTATGCGGACGCCGGTTCAAAGTGATATGTTTCTGCCAGCGCATTCTTTATGGCCGACACTTGACCGACCAATTCTAGGTATTGGGCTGGCGTTAAGGCTTGTGCCCCATCGCACATCGCTTCCTCAGGTTTTGGATGGACCTCGATTATCAGACCGTCTGCACCGACCGCTACACCGGCTCGGGCTAAGGGCGTGACCATGTAATTGTGGCCCGTTCCGTGCGACGGATCTACGATTATCGGGAGATGCGTCAAACGGTGGACGGCCGGAATTATTGAGAGGTCGATCGTGTTCCGAGCATGATTAGCAAAGGTGCGGATGCCGCGTTCGCAGAGGATCACGTCGTAGTTGCCCTCGGACATTATGTATTCTGCGGCGAGCAGAAGTTCGTCGAGAGTCGCCGACAGGCCGCGTTTTAGCAGAACAGGTTTTCGCGTCTTTCCTGCGTAACGAAGCAGCGAAAAATTCTGCATATTGCGCGCTCCGATCTGGATGCAGTCGCCATACTCGACGACAGCATCGACACCATGCTCGTCCATCGCCTCGGTCACGATGTTTAGGCCAAACTGTTCGCGGACCTCGGCCAGCATTTTTAAACCTTCGACGCCAAGGCCCTGAAAAGCATAGGGTGAAGTGCGTGGTTTGAAGGCGCCGCCGCGGAAGAACTTTGCGCCGCTCGCCGCAACCGTTTCTGCTGCCGCGAAGACCTGCTCGTGCTTCTCGAGCGCGCACGGGCCGGCGATGATCGCCAGTTCGTCGCCGCCGATGGTAGCGTTTCCGACCTTGACGACGGATTTCTCCGGGCGAAGATCTTTCGAGATCAATTTGTACGGCTGCGTGACGCGGATCGCCTGGGCGACGCCGGACAGATTTTCAAAATGTCCGGGATCGATCGAGCCCGGATTACCGGTGATGCCGATTGCCGTTCGATTTTCGCCCGGCATCGGGTGTCCGCGGTAGCCCAGAGCGTCGATCGTTTCGAGTACTTTTTCTATATCCTCCGCTCGCGCGTCGGATGTCATTACGATAAGCATAAAAAGCGTGTTAAACCAAAATTACAACTCTAAATTTCAGGAGCCTCATTTGCAAACCGCGGTAATAGCGAGCGGACGAACGAATCGACTGCCGCGACCGCATCGTCGGGATGTTTCTCGATCTCAGCCACGATCGCCGAGCCGACAACAGCAGCGTCGGCGTATCGCCAAACCTCGGCGATCTGCTCACGGGTGGAAATGCCAAAGCCGACCGCGATTGGCAGATCGGTAAATTTCCTCGCGCGATTTACCAATATTTGGGCCGCATCGCCCGTCGATTCTCGAGCACCGGTCACGCCTGCACGCGAGACGGCGTAGATAAAACCAAGAGCGTTTTCGCAAACCGACTTTAGCCGTTCGTCCGATGTCGTCGGGGCGATGAGTGAGATCAGATCGACGCCGCGTTCGGCAAAGCTCCTCGAAAGCGCCGCGGCCTCGCCTTCGATAACATCGGTAAACAAAAGTCCATCGATTCCGGCTCCCTGAGCGGCCACGGCAAAGCGTTCTATGCCGTAACGCAGTACGGGATTTAGATAGCTAAACAGCACCAATGGAACATTCGATCTCGAACGAAAGTCTGCCGCGAGATCGATGACGTCCTGTAGCCTCGTGCCGCCCGCCAACGCTCGCTGAGACGACCGCTGGATCGTCGGTCCGTCAGCCATCGGATCGCTGAAGGGAACACCAAGTTCGATCACATCAGCACCGAGTTCGGCGAGCTTGAGAATGATCGAAAGGGAAGTCTCACGGTCCGGATCCCCCGCGGTGACGAAGGGAATGAATCCTGCCGGACCGCAGGATGCCAGTCTGCGAGTGATCAAATTTGAGTTTTCCGAAATTTGCATTTTGTGATTTAAGACACACGCAGGCTCGCAGCCTGCGGTCCGGCGGATGCAACCGTACCAATATCCTTGTCACCGCGTCCGGATAAATTCACTATCATGACTGTACCTTTTTTCATCGTTGGAGCGATCTTGATCGCGTGTGCGACGGCATGCGACGATTCAAGTGCTGGAATGATGCCTTCGGTTTCCGAGAGTATCTTGAACGCTGCCAACGCCTCGTCGTCATTCGCCGACACGTATTCAACCCGCGAAAGATCGTGCAAATGTGCATGTTCCGGCCCGATCGAGGCATAATCGAGTCCCGCAGAGACGGAATGCGTCAACGCTATTTGTCCATCGTCATTCTGCAAGAGATAACTCTTCGTTCCCTGAAGCACACCGACCGAGCCGCCGTCCATAAATCTTGCTGCGTGTTCGCCCAGCTCGCTGCTGCGTCCTCCCGCCTCGACGCCTATCATGCGGACATCGTCGTTCAAAAATGGATGAAACAGGCCGATGGCGTTAGAACCTCCACCAACGCACGCGATAAGAACGTCAGGAAGTCGCTCTTCTCTTTCCAGTATCTGCTCACGTGCCTCGCGTCCGATCACTGACTGAAAATCACGAACCATCAACGGATAGGGATGTGGCCCGAGCGCCGAGCCAAGCAGGTAGTAAGTTGTATCTACGTTTGTCACCCAATCGCGAAGAGCCTCGTTTATCGCATCTTTCAGCGTCCGCGAACCTGAATCCACACCTCGAACCTCAGCCCCGAGCAGACGCATTCGAAACACGTTGACTTCCTGCCTCTGCATGTCTTCGGTGCCCATATAGACGACGCAATCGAGGCCAAACAGAGCGCAGACGGTCGCCGTTGCGACGCCGTGCTGTCCGGCACCCGTTTCGGCGATTATGCGTTTCTTTCCCATGCGACGAGCCAGCAGAATTTGTCCGATGCAGTTGTTTATCTTGTGCGCACCGGTGTGGTTCAGGTCTTCGCGTTTGAGATATATCTTTGCTCCGTCGCACATCTCCGTCAGCCGCTTTGCAAAATACAGCGGCGACGGCCTTCCCACGTAATTCGTCAAGAGATCGAGAAATTCCGCCCGAAAGTCAGGATCATCACGATAAGCAAAATACGCGCTAGTCAGCTCATCAAGGGGCGCAACCAGCGTCTCGGGCACAAACCGCCCGCCGTACTCGCCCCAATAGCCTTTTTCATTCGGTTCGTAGTTCATCTGTTGTCGGACCGCCTCCCTGCCAGCCTGCCGGTATTTAAGTATCGACAGAGCGTACCGCCTTGATAAATTGTTCGGTCGCCTCAGCATCCTTATTTCTCGGATCGATCTCAACTCCGCTAGCGACATCCACCGCAAATGGTCGCACCGTTTTGATCGCCTCGCCAACGTTTCCAGGAGTTAGTCCCCCGGCAAGATAAACTGAGTCCGGCCGCCAAAGTACGATCTCTTTTGCAATACTCCAATCGAATGTTTTCCCTGTTCCGCCAAATCCGGCCGACGAAATAGTATCCAAAAGAACCGCGTCGGCAGAACTGTCAATGATGTCGGTACTACCTGCTTCTGGCCCGATGCGAAAAGCCTTGATCACCATCAGACCACAACTGTAGCGAACCGCACGGATCATTTCACTCGTCTCGTCGCCGTGAAGCTGCACGGCATTGAGGCCGGTAAGGTTTGCTGTCGCGAGGATATTCTCGACCGTTTCATTGACGAACACGCCGATCTTGAACTCATCTCCTCGCAGACCCTCTACGATCGCTCGAACCTCGTCCGGGGACACGAATCGCTTGCTTCCGGCATAGAAGTTAAATCCCAGCTGGTCCGCCCCGAGATCGGACGCCATTTTCGCATCTTCCAGGTTCGTGATCCCGCAGATCTTTACTTTCGTCATTCGATCAGCCCTCGCAGTGTTTCGGCGACGTTCGCGCTCCTCATTAATCTCTCACCGATCAGGAACGCGTCGAAGCCGAGGCCGCGTAGTTCGTCGATCTCGGCGCGTGTTGTGATACCACTCTCGGCGACCATGACGACGTTGTCCGGTTTGCCTTCGATCAGCCGTCGCGATGTGTCTAGCGAGACCTCGAGCGAATGCAGGTCGCGATTGTTGACGCCGATGATGGATGCACCCATGTCGATCGCGGTTCGCATTTCGGCGGCGTCGTGGACCTCGACCAAAACATCGAGGTTGAGTCCTGCAGCGGCCTGTTGAAGCGAATTCAACACATCGGTCGACAATGCCGCGACGATCAAAAGGATCGCTGAGGCCCCTGCCGCCGCGGCTTCGATGATCTGGTATTCATCGACGATAAAATCTTTACGAAGCACAGGCAGATCGACTGCTTTCGCGACGATAACAAGATCCGAGATCGACCCGTCGAAATATTGCGGTTCTGTCAACACAGATATCGCCGCGGCCCCGCCCGCTGCATATAGACGTGCGGTTTGAGCCACATCGATTTCGGCTTTAATTACGCCTTTAGACGGCGAAGCACGTTTGATCTCGGCGATGATATTGACGCTTTTTTTGCGGAGTGCCGTGCGAAAACGATTTGGCGCTCGCCGAGTGGCAAGTTCCTCGGCAACTCGCGTCAGCTTTGGCAGGTAGCCATTTGATCTCGCTGCGGCTACACGTTCGCGCGTTTCGACGGTTACTTTTTCCAGAAATGTCGTACTCACTTCGTCGTCACTCCCCTTAGATCATTTAATTTTTGTGCTGCATTGCCGGTTCTAACGCTCTCCTCGGCTTTTGCGTACGCGTCAGGCAACGTCTTGGCCTGTCCGGCAACGTAGATCGCCGCCGCTGCGTTTATCAACACAAGCCGCTCGGCATCGCGGCCCGCCAATTCATTGTTCAAAACGGCTTTGATCACCACCGCACTTTTCTCCGGCGAGCATTTCTCAGGAAGGTCATTGCCCAAAGTAAACACATCAAAATCACTCGCTGATATTTCAAAGACACTTACCGCGCCATTATTGACCTCCGCGACCAGTGTCGTTCCTTTCAAGGCTATCTCGTCTAAACCATCTTCGCCGTAAACCACCCAAGATCTCTTTACTCCGAGCCGGGCGAGCACATTAGCCGTGCTCTCGAGCAGATGCTTGTCCCAAACGCCGATCACAGTGTGCGGAGCGAGTGCCGGATTGCAGAGCGGGCCGAGATTGTTGAATATCGTCGGCATCCCAAGCGAACGGCGAGCGGCGGCGAGTGTTGGTGATAATGAATGAAACCGCGGGGCGAACATAAAGCAGAGCCCGTGATCGTTCAGATGTCGTTCGGACTCCGTTGGATCAATATCGACGTTTATGCCGAGCGTTGACAGGACATCGGCACTGCCCGAATTGCTCGTCGCCGCACGATTTCCGTGTTTTGCAACCGGCAAACCGAAACCGGCGATAACAAACGCAGCCGCTGTCGACACGTTGAATGTTTTTGACCCGCTGCCGCCGGTTCCGACGATGTCGGTATATGTCTCGTGTTTTGAATTGACACGGTTCATTCTTTCACGCATTAGCGACGCAAACGCGAAGAACTCATCTTCCGTTGCGCCTTTCTCGTTCCACGCTTTCAGAGTTTCAGCCAGCAGGTTCTGATCATCACTCCCGATCAGCGCGTCGAACAGCGTCTCAGCCTCGGCCGCGTCAACGTCAAGGCCGTGCCGGAATTCTTCAAGATAATGCTCAAGTATTCTGCTTTCCATCAGTTGGTTGCGCTGAAGCCCAAAGTTCAGCTACGGTGCTCGTAAACCGCTCGCCAAAGCGAACGGCAATTCAGAAGAGCGGCCAGTTGAATTGCCGTCGCCTTTAGGCGACGGTGCCAGTCAAAAAAAGAGTCTCAGGCTTTAGCCCAAAACGCTCGCGACTTTCACATCTCAGCACCCTCTGCAATCTCGACCGCTCTCAATAACCCTTTCGCCTTATTCACCGTTTCTTCAAATTCCGTCTCCGGCACCGAATCCGCTACGATCCCGGCCCCGGCCTGTATCTTTGCGACCCCATTTTCCAACACCAACGTGCGGATCGCGATACACGTATCCATGTTGCCGGTGTAATCAAAATAGCCGACCGCACCGGCGTAGATGCCGCGTGGGGTGGGTTCGAGTTCGCGGATGATCTCGATCGAACGCACCTTTGGAGCGCCTGAGACCGTACCGGCGGGGAAGCAAGATGCCAACGCATCGAAACGATCGAGCCCCTTTCTTAGTTTCGCCGAAAGCGAGCTTACCAGATGTTGCACGTGCGAATACTTCTCGACGTTCATAAGCGTATCGACCGTCACGCTGCCGTATTCGGCAACACGACCGAGGTCGTTACGGCCGAGATCGACTAGCATCAGATGCTCGGCAACCTCTTTCTTATCTAGCCGCATTTCCTCGGCCAATGCATCGTCCTCAGCCGCTGTCCTCCCGCGATGCCGCGTTCCTGCGATCGGCCTGTATTCGAGACGATCGCCCTCACAACGCACTAACATCTCCGGCGAAGCCCCGATCACCTGCTTTTCGCCAAAATTGAGCAAGAACATATACGGCGAAGGATTGAGCGAGCGAATCGCACGATATATCGCCACCGCCGACGCCGTCGTCGGACGCGTAAAGCATTGCGATAGAACGGTTTGATAACACTCTCCGGCATTTATCAGTTCCTTGATCTGCGTGACCGCCGCTTCGAAGTCTTCACGTTTCCAGTTGGATTCAGTCAGAACCACCTGCGGTAGCGGGTGGTTGAATGCTGGCATCGGTACATCTGGCTCATGGAGAATGGATCGGATCTCGGCGTTTCTCGACGCTCCATCAGTGGAGAAGGTTGGGGCGTTAGCATTGAGCCCGGAACTATCGGGCGAAAAAAACCGACCTGTAGGGAGGGTGTTCGACGGAACCTGCCCACCGCATTGAACACCCTCACTACCGTTCGGGTTTCCGTCTTCTACACCGGCGTTCTCGATATCTAGCGAAACGATCTTAATAACCTGCCTCGCATGGTCAAACGCTACGATCGAGCGGAAAATCATAAACGCACACTCCCCCGCGTCACTGTCGCCCGCAAGCGACGGCTCGAACCACTCGCACGCATCAAATCCCAGGTAGCCGATCGCCCCGCCAATAAAGGCGGGAAGCTCCTGATCACCTTCAGCAAAATGCGTCACAAAATGCTCCCTTATCTGCTTGTAAACATCCTGCCCGCCGCTCAATACCTCGACCGGATCGGCCCCGATAAACGAATACCTCGCCAAACTCTTCCCACCCTCGACCGACTCAAGCAGAAACGAATGCGTCGAACTGGCCGACAGCTTCAAATAAACCGCAAGTGGCGTCAATAGATCCGCCGGCATCGTCGACACCACAGGGACTAGATTGAATTGCTTTGGCGTATCTGCCATTTTCATACAAAATAAAAAAGCCGCCTGAGTAAATTCTCAAGCGGCGTTCACGAAAATGAATCTGGTTTGTCTAGATATCCAGTTCAAAAACAATCGGGCGCCGCAGCCTGCCACCACCAACGCCATGTCGTATTTGTTTTTGCCCGAAAATCGCTCATTGAGTGCTATTAAAACCGAATCCTAACGGCGTGTCAACTACATCTTCACCGGAACCTCGATGCCGAGGGTGTCGAGAGCCGCTGTCAGCGAACGACGAGCCATATCCGCAACCACAACTAAAAGGGCTCGTTTTGTATCGTCCGTTTCGGCGATTATCTTGTGGTTGTGGTAGAAGAGGTTAAATGCCTTGGCGAGTGTAAACGTATATTTCGCAAGGATTGCGGGTTCGTTCGCGGTCGCGGCCTGGTGGACGGTCTCGTCAAGGCGCGAGGCTAGGATCGCCATTGACCAGATGGCGGTGCCGGATTCGCCGTTGAGTAAGGCATCCATTTTCGCAGGCTCGCAGGCTAGCAGCCTGCGTTCCGACGACTCGACGCTGTCGTTTCCATCTAGTTTTCGGAAGATTGAATTCGCACGCACCGCCGAATACTGGCAGAAACAGCCCGTTTCGCCCTCGAATGATAGAGCTTCGTTGAAATCGAAGACGATGACTGTGTTTCGCGTGAATTTGAGCAGGAAATATCGCAGGGCACCGACCGCAAGTTGGTGAGCGATAAGCTGCTTTTCTTCATCGGTTGCATCGGCATGACGCGATTCGACCTCGGCTAGGGCTTTTGCCTCGAGGCGGTCGATCAGGTCGTCTGCCTTTACGCCTAAGCCTTTGCGGCCGGACATTTCGATGAAAGTGCGTTTTTTGTCCTCGTCCGAGAGTTGAAAGCCAAGCTCTTCGGCTGCGGCTGGCGACAGGGCGACCATTTCGTACGCAAGATGAACACTTGCCTTCTCGCCACGCTCCGGCGAGATCGCTGCAACTCCCTTTTTTACAATCTCTTGTGGATACGATTGCCTCGTGTCGATGACATTATAGATGGTTTCACCGCCGCCAAACGCCGGAGCACAGACGCCCTCGTCCGTTCTTCCGTCCACATCTACGACACTACCAGTGGGGACGAAGGCGTCCCCGACCCCGGGGCGGACGTGGGCGTCCGCGTTCCGTGCGGTTGTGATCCAAACGTCCTGGCCGTTGGCGTACTTATGAAAATGATTGTAATTAAAATCCAAGCCAAGTATTCCCAATTTCCACATCTGATAGGCGATGTCTTTGCCTGTGTAGGTCACTGTGCCGTTTGATCTTACAAGTATCTTATCGCCCTCGTTATCGTCGTCGCCAGTGTGCTCTTCGAACGGCATCACCCAGCATCCGGCTTGTTTTCCTTCGGTTTCGTAGTGAATCACCCCGAGCTGCTTCATCTGCTCGAATGCCTTGTCCCAGAAATGGAGATGCAGGATCTCGGATTCACGCGGCAGCAGGTCGTATCGGATCGATAGGCGTTCCATAGTGTCGAGAATGCACTCGACATTTCTCGTGGCGACAAAATCAGCGAGTTCGGCCGTATCGTTGCCGCCTTCCTCGATCAGATGCAGGACTTCCGGTCGTTTGGCCTTCAATTCCTCATTCGTCTGGTACTCTTGCCCGACTTTCGCATAAAGGTCCCAGCAATAATAATCGAATGACTTGTCGGATGCGGTAAGCTGTTTGTCTAGTTCTTTTATAGCACTTAAGTTCATGTTTTCAATGAACATAAATCCAACGACAACGTCTGCAACTTGAACGCCTGTATTGTCGATATAATTCTGAACTTCGACCCGTTTGCCAGTCGCTTTGAGAATGCGTTGAAATGTGTCGCCTAGGACCGAGTTTCGTACGTGGCCGATGTGGGCGGATTTGTTTGGATTTACCGAAGTGTGCTCGACGCAGACCTTTGCGCCGGCGATTCCGGCGTTTGGGAGAGGGGCAGCTGCGGCATTTTCAGCGATGAACTTGGCCCGATCAAAGAAAATATTGAGATATCCGGCTCCGGCGACCTCGACTTTGCGGACGAAATCGAACGATTCGAGTGAGGCTTTCAAAGTTTCGGCGATCTCTCGGGGGTTTTTCATCTCGCCAGTGGCTTGTTTTATTTGCTTCGCCAGTTCAAAGGCGACTGGGAACGCGATGTCGCCGAGTTCGGTCTTCGGCGGCGTTTCGGCGGCGAACGATTCGACATCGACTCCAAATTGAGCTTTAGCGGTCTCGATGATCGCGGTGCGGAGCACTCTCTGTATTTCGGTGATGGTCATTATTCGTTAAATGTCTGCAAAATAAACGCTAATTATAGACTTTTGCTATGGGCAGAAGCAATTTCGTCACTTTGCGTGGTTCTCTTTGCGTCTTTGGCGAGCTTTGCGTGAGATCTCTTCGGTTCGGAAGTGGAGAGAGGTATTTCACGCAAAGCTCGCAAAGGAACGCAAAGTTAGGAAAAGAGGAAAGGCCGGGTCCTTTAGATTTAACGGCGAAAACGCTAGAATCTTAGGTTTACGGCTGAGCTGCGGATATGGCAAAAAAGACTAAGAAAAAGATCGATCTCAAAAAGATAGCTGAGGGCGTCAGGCTGATGCTCGAGGGCATCGGCGAGGACCCGGATCGCGACGGCCTGAAAAAGACGCCCGAGCGTGTCGCTGATTTTTACGCCGAGTTGACCGAGGGAATGTGGATCGACGCTTCGTCGCATATTGTACCGCTTCCGGGCGATTCGCATGACGAGATGGTGATCGTCAAGGATATCTCGATCGCATCGGTCTGTGAGCACCACCTCGCACCGTTCACCGGCAAATGCCATATCGCCTATATCCCGAAAAACGGCCGTATCATCGGCCTTTCAAAACTGGCTCGTATTGCTGAGGTGTTTTCCAGGCGCTTGCAGGTTCAGGAACGTCTGACGCAGCAGATCGCGCAGACGTTATTCGACAAACTCGATCCGATAGGTGTTATGGTCGTCGTCGAGGCGGAGCACACTTGTATGACGCTCAGAGGCGTGAAGAAACCGGGAGCGGTGACAATTACGTCGGCAGTTTTGGGCGGTTTTCGTAAAGATCCGCGTACGCGGGCAGAGGCAATGTCGTTGATCAAAGGGTAGAGAATGACAGAGACTTTTTACATAACCACCCCGATCTACTATGCGAACAGCCTGCCGCATCTCGGCCATTTGTACACGACGATAGTGGCGGATGCGGTGCGGCGGTATAAGAAGCAGCGCGGTTTTGACACGTATTTTCTTACCGGAACGGACGAGCACGGCATAAATATCCAGCGTGCGGCCGAAAAAAATGGCCGGACGAATCAGGAGCAGGTTGATTACATCTCGGGCGAGCTGAAGCGGATGTTTCATGATTTTCGACTCGATACTGCGAATGGCGGCTATGACATTTTCATGCGAACGACCGAGAAGTACCACTACGAAGGTTGTCAGCACCTGTGGCAGGAGATCGCCAAAAATAAGACGCCGAAAGGCAATGACACGATCTATAAAGGTTTTTACGAGGGCTGGTTTTGCGCTCCGTGTGCTGAATTCAAGACGGAGGAGCAGTATTACAGTCCTGAGGGCACCGACATTCCGCATTGTCTGATCCACGAGCGTCCGCTCGATAAGATCGCGGAGGAAAGTTACTTTTTCCGTCTCTCGGACTATGACGAATTCCTGATCGGCGTCATTGAGAACGACGTTAACCGTGTTCGCCCCGAAGCACGGCGAAACGAGGTTGTATCGTTCATTAAAGGCGGCCTGCAGGACTTGTCCATTAGCCGTCAGAAAACTTCGGTCGGATGGGGCGTGCCCGTGCCTGGCGATGACACTCATGTGATGTATGTGTGGCTGGACGCCCTATCGAATTATATTACGGCTCTCGGCTACGGCAACGATGAGCGAACGGGCTTCGACAAGTTCTGGCCTGGAATGCATCTGGTCGGCAAGGACATTCTTCGATTCCACACCATCTACTGGTTCTCATTTCTCCACGCGGCCGGCCTTCCGCTTCCAAAGGGCGTTTTTGCCCACGGAATGTGGCTCGATGGTGGCGGCCGGAAGATGGGCAAGACCCTCGGGAATATCATTGACGTCGATGTTCTACATAAACATTTTCAGGTTGATGCCGTCCGTTATTTCGTACTGCGCGACATGGTCTTCGGGCAAGACGGAAAGTTTAGTTACGAAAACCTTATCGAACGAGCGAATGCCGACCTAGCGAGCGGCCTCGGTAACCTAGCGAGCCGCACGTTCTCGATGATTACCAAGTATCGGGATGGCAGAGTGCCCTCGCGCAAGATTTCTGAGGAGAACTACATCCACGCAAAGCGAGCCGGTGTCGAGCCGGATGAACAGTCCGTCGTATCGGTTCTTACGTTTACGCGGGACGATTTTACCCGCCGGTTCGACTATCTGGAATTTAGTCTGGGACTTGAGGCGGTCTGGCGAGTGATTGCGATAATCGACAAACTCATCTCAGATTCGAAACCGTGGGAACTGATCAAAGACGACAAACAAGCGGAAACGCTCAACGCCGTACTTTATCGTGCGACCGAAACACTGCGTTGGTTGTGCGTGATGCTTTATCCCGTGATGCCCGAGGCGTCAAAGAACATATACAGCCAGATCGGCCTGAGCGACGACATCGCCGAGATAGACCCGACAAATTTGAAATGGGGGGAACTCGCGGCCGAAACCAAGATCGGCGAGACCGTTGGAGTTTTCCCGCGAATTGATAAAAGCAAGGTTATGAATGAAATAAATGCACCAGTTGTCAGTAGTCAGTTGTCAGTTGCCAGTGAAGGGCCTACTGTGGGACAGTCCGTGTCAGAACCGGGAGCGATAGCGTCAGGGTCGCCTGCGGCTCCCGAGCACGCCGAAGCAGAAGTCGACAACTTCATCACAATAGATGATTTCCTAAAAGTCGAACTCCGTGTCGGCGAGATCAAGGTCGCCGAACGTATTCCAAACGCGGACAAGCTCCTCCGTTTCGAGATCGATCTCGGCGAAGCTGAGCATCGCCAGATCCTCGCCGGCCTCGCCGAATACTACGATCCCGACACCCTCATCGGCCGCAAAGTCGTCGTCGTCGCCAACCTAAAGCCGCGCAAAATGCGTGGCCTCGAGTCCCAAGGCATGATCTGCGCTGCAAGTCTTGAAGATGGCTCAGGTGAAAAACCCGCACTTGCCGCCTTCATCGAGAATGTCGACATCGGTGCACGCTTGAAATGATCTTCATCGATTCCCACTGCCACATAGACGGCGAGCAGTTCGACGAGGATCGCGACGAGGTCGTTCAGCGTGCGAACGAAGCTGGTGTAAAGGCCATGCTGAATATCGGCACCGGCGACCCGCGCAGCGACGATTTTAGGCGTGCCGTGGCGTTCGCGGAAAAATACGAGAATGTTTACGCATCGGTCGGTGTGCATCCGCATGATGCGAAGCTTTATGATGATGCGGCTGAGGGGCATTTGGTCGAGCTTGCTAAGAGCGAGAAAGTGATCGCGTGGGGCGAGATCGGGCTGGATTATTATTACGATCATTCGCCGCGAGATGTGCAGCGGGATGTTTTTCGGCGGCAGATACGAATCGCGAAGTCGCTTTATTTACCGGTAATCATTCATAGCCGTGATGCGGATGATGAGACTGTAGAGATGTTGACTGAGGAATTCGAACGGAGCTCGGACACTCCTGTCCGAATGAGCGACGCTTCTACACGAAAAGATACTCTCGCCGGAGGAACCGGCGATGCGGACAAGAGTGTCCGCGCTCCGTCCGGAATAATGCATTGTTTTGGCGGGACGCCTGCGATGGCTGAGGCGCTTATGAAGATCGGGTTTATGATCTCGTTCGCCGGTAATGTGACGTTCAAAAAGGCGGAGAATCTGCGTGATTCAGCTCGCGTTGTGCCGCTCGACAGGCTGTTGATCGAGACAGATTGCCCGTTCTTGACGCCGGTCCCTTTTCGCGGGAAGCGGAATGAGCCGAGTTTCGTTGTCCACACGGCGAAATTTCTTGCTGATCTCTACGGCGTCGACCTCGAAACGCTTGCAGATCAAACTACATCCAACTTCCTGGAATGTTTCGGATTGAATTTAGCCACAAACGCACGAATGGATGATTAATTCGTCATATTCGTGCATTCGTGGCAAAATCTTCACTATGGCTAAAGAAAATTCATTCGACATTGTTTCAAAGACAGACTACGCCGAACTTACCAACGCACTGAACCAAACCGAGAAAGAGATCTCGCAACGGTTCGATTTCAAGGGCAGCAAGGCGGCCGTCGTCCTACAGGGCAAAGACCTGCAGCTCACGGCCGAGGACGACACGCGTTTGCGCAACATGAACGACATCCTGCAATCCAAACTCGTCAAACGCGGCATCTCGCTCAAAGCTCTTGAATATCAAAAGGCAGAACCAGCGGCCGGCGGCACGGTTCGCCAACTGGTCAAGGTCCAGCAGGGAATCCCGATCAACAAGGCAAAAGAGGTTGTGCGTTTCATAAAGGACGAGAAATTCAAGGTCCAGGCGTCGATCCAGGGCGAAACCGTCCGTGTATCCGGCAAGGACCGCGATACGCTCCAGGAAGTGATGGCGAAACTCAAAGCGAAAGACTTTGGGATCGATATGAAGTTTGATAACTACAGATCCAACTAGCGAAAATGCAGCGATTTGCACCCGCAAAACAAGAACTTGAACCAAACGCCGCCGCCCGGGCGGTGTTTGATCTTATTGAACGCGAACTCGCGCTCGTCGAGACTGAATTCCAACATCAGGCGAGTTCAAACATCCAGGTCATTAATTACCTCGGCGATTATTTGCGCGAGTCGGGCGGTAAACGTGTGCGGCCCGCTTTGCTGATACTCGCTAACTACTCTATCGGCGGCACCGCGACGAATGACAATGTGATCCGGCTTGCGACCGTAATGGAGATGCTTCACACGGCGACGCTGGTTCATGACGACATTATCGATAACGCGGATACGCGGCGAAACCGTACGTCGATCAACGCTCGATTTGGCAATCAGACGGCGGTTTTGATGGGCGATTGGCTGTATATGTCGGCGTTTGAGACGACGGTTGCTGAGCGTTCGCTTGAGATAATTGATATTTTGACGCGGCTGACGCGAAAGATGACCGAGGGCGAGCTTATCCAACTCACTCGGATCGGCCGGATCGATATTTCCGAGACTGAATATTTCGATATTCTGCGGCGGAAGACCGCATATTTGTTTTCGGCGTGCTGCGAGGTCGGTGCAATACTTGGAGGTGCAAGTCGTGAGCAGCAGGCGGCTCTTGCCGCATATGGAATGGATCTTGGTATTGCTTTCCAACTCTCCGACGACATCCTCGATCTGACAGGCGACAGCAAAAAGCTTGGTAAGACGGCTGGTTCCGACCTTCTAGAAGGTAAACTGACTCTCCCGCTTATTTACCTTCTTGAAAAACAGCCTGAAATTAGATCAAAGCTGGAGAAGGTCATGCTCGACGGCAATTACGAGGCTGTTTCTCGCGAATCTCTAAAGGGTCTACTTACCGAAAATGGCATTTTGACTGAGATCAAGATGCGAGCAATAGAACACTCCGCGAGCGCGAGAAAAAGTCTTGATGTTTTGCCGGAATCGGAGTATCGTTCTTGTTTAGAAGATGTTTTGTCCTTCGTGACCGAGAGAAATACCTAGGTTTTAGTCTCTTCGCCGACCTCAAAACGAGAGTTTACCCGATACCGTAAGTAACAAATTCTGCAATATGTTAGACGAGAATCTTATAGAAACACTTGAGCTGAGCTTGGGCCAGACCCGCAACGCTCAACATCGCCTGACGGCCCGCTTGAGAGAGGCTGAGGCGGAGGTCGAACATTTGCGCCTCGAGATCAATGCTCTTGAGAATAGCGCCGCTCAGACGGAGAAGGCTATTCATAGCCTTTTGGTCGCGACACGGTCGGGCCATCGCCCGATGAATTTCGGCAAATCGATGAAGATCGAAGACGATTTTGAGATGCCGGATCGTACAATTACCGAGCAGGATTTTTCTGATACGACTCATCGTGCAACTCGTCGTGACGGTTCGGTGAGCTACCTACATCAAAATCGCGGCATCCCGTCGATCAACTCGAATTTTGAACCTATCAGCACACGTTTTGGCGACCGCACGATCACGCAGGCTTGCACCCTGCTTCTGCGCGAGGCCGGCGGACCTCTCCACGTGAATGAGCTTTATAATCTGCTAATTGCGGGTGGCATGAAATTCAAGGGGAACAATCCCACTATCTCTGTTGCGGTCTCCCTCAGCCGAAACCGTCGGTTCCGAAAGGTCGATCCGGGAACATTTGACCTCGTTATGCGTGAGGCAAACCGGGCCGCTTCCTAAGGTCACAGAAAGCGGCCCCGTTAAGGCCCCAAGATCCCGGTTGACCGCATGCTCTCGTCGCAGGACGACGGTCGTTGGTTTGCTTTCCGGTGACGTAAACGTAAAAATAGATAGTACTTTGCGAGAACCGTTTTTTGATTTGGTTATTTCGTTAAGAGCTATGATGCCGATGCCTCACCGCAAGATCCTATCCCTAATATTTTGTATTTTGCTTGTGAGCGCCGGCGTGGCGGCGCAGAAAGTTCGATTAAGGTCGCAGATCACACCGGATTGCACCGTCGCCAGCGGCAGCTCAAATCTAAAGTTTGCCGATATTTATGCCGACGGGAATATTGCCGTGCAGGGAAGTTATAACTGCCGCGGCGTATTTATCTACGATATTTCAAACCCAGATGCTCCTATCCTTGCGAGCGTTTATAATCCTTCGCCAAATCAAGCGTTTCTCGAAGCGATCGTCATCGGGACCCGCGGGTATTTTGGCAGCGGCGGGTCGTTTCCAAGCGGTGCTCCAGCGACTGGCGATGGTGTGCACATCGTTGATCTCTCAAATCCGTATTTACCGGTGTTGCTTGGAAAGGTCAAAGCGGATTCCGGCAACGGATTTAATGGCGTGCACGAGATGGTTGTCCATGGCAACTATCTGATCGAGAACTACAACAGCACGTCGAATAAGACGCTCAAAGTTATCGATGTGAGCAACCCGGCGAACCCGGTATTCAAATGGGATCTGAGCCCGGTCGATTCGCTTTGGGTACATGCCGTTCATGTTCGCGGGAATCGAATGTATACCTCGGGTTGGAATGGCCGGCTCGAGATATACGACATTGGGAATCTGGCTAATCAGCCGCCATTGTTGCTTGGCTCGATACTAGGAAACAGTACCAACCACAGCGCGTGGACGAGCGAGGACGGCAAGTATCTCTTTTCTTGCCGTGAAACCCTTGACGGTGATCTTCGGGTTTATGACGTGTCTGATCCGGCCGTACCGGTTCTTGTTAAGACGATCCGCACAAGTGAACTTGGTATCAATGCGATCAGCCCGCACAATCCTGTTGTATTGGGCAACTATCTCTACGTATCGTGGTATCAGGCTGGAATGCAGGTGTTTGATATTAGCGATCCGATCAATCCGAGACGTGTCGGCCAATATGATACCTACCAGTCGACATTCGCGCCGCCACAAGCCGAGCTTGACAAGCTCGCTGATCCTGAGCCGTGGGATTTATTCTGCGGAGCGGCCAACCGACAGAATGAGCTGCCTAATAGTTATGAAGGCAATTGGGCAGTTTTTCCGATCGGGCAACATAAGGTCTTGGCCGGAGATATGGCGAATGGACTGTTGATACTCGACGCCAGCCGGATCGCAGCACCGTTGAAGAATAGAGTCTCAGATTTTGACGGCGATGGCCGAACGGATTTTTCGGCCTTCACGCCGGCAACGGGCAATTGGCATATCGAAACAAGTGCGAATGGCAGCTTGATCGATCGAAATTTCGGCTTAGGTGGCGATATTTTGACGTCTGGCGACTACGATGGTGACGGGGCAACCGAACTCTCTATCTTTAGGCCATCGACCGGCGTGTGGTGGTTTCGTTCTGCAAACGGAATATTTTCGGCAGTGCAATTTGGTCTGAATGGTGATGTACCTGTGCCGGCCGACTACGATGCCGACGGCAAAACGGACATTGCGGTATGGCGGCCCTCAAATGGCGCCTGGTATCTGTTGCGAAGTTCCCTTGGGCTCACGGTCATTACCTGGGGACTTAGCGGTGATAGGCCGATCACTGGTGATTTTGAAGGGGACGGCAAAGCCGACATTGCGGTCTGGCGGCCGTCTAATGGTGTGTGGTACGTGCTTCAGAGCTCTTCGTCGATACCGCTCTACGCGTCATGGGGATTGAATGGCGACAAGCCGGTGAGCGCTGATTTTGATGGGAATGGTATCACTGATTACTCGATCTACAGGCCCTCGACCGGTGTGTGGTACATCCTCGATCCCGCCGCTACGCCTGCCTTCAGAGCGTGCTCATGGGGCCTGGCAGAGGACATTCCGATCCCGGCGGATTACGATGGCGACACCAAAGCGGATGTAACCGTCTTCCGGCCAAGTTCGAACCAGTGGTACAGGATCAACAGCTCGGATGGCGCGGTCGACGTCCGGGTATTCGGCTCTTCTGGTGATGATCCGTCGCCGGCTTCGGTCCAACCAAGATAGTCCTCCTTTTCATCTTTGATCGGTGTTGTTCTTATTCTTGTGGTACCGAAAATACTGCTTTGCGATCTCCTTGCGAGCTTGGCGGTCTCGGCGGTTAAAATGCTGTTTAAGCGTAATGCCCGCAAAGACTTTGATCCGCCAAGGTCATTCGCTTGACTTTGGGCTTTTTGTTTCTATGATTGCAGTATGAAACTGCACATATCTATCCGAGGCGGCTCGCTCGCGGGCCATTCGTTTGATCTGGAAACCGGCTTCTTGACCGTTGGCCGCAGCGAGACGTGCAGTATACGTTTTGACCCATTGACCGAGCGGATCGCCTCAAAGCAGCATGCATTTATCGAGGCCCGGGCCGATGGTTTCTACATCACCGATAACAAGAGTACGAACGGCACGCTGGTCAATGGCAATAAGATCGAATCCTTAAGGCTGAGCGACGGTGATCTTATCCAGTTCGGATCGAATGGAGTAACTGCATCGGTCCAGATCGAAGGCGGCCAATTAGCGTCCGCTGCGCCTCAGAATTTTCGCGAACATCAGATCGAACAGTTTAATCAGTTAGCAGCACAGGAACCGGTCAATCTGTCGGCATCGCTCCAAAATTTCGCCCTCCCAAGCATGGCGGCCGTCAAGCCCGAGCCATCCAGTACAGGACGCTATATTGGTATTGCCGTGACGATCTTTGCGATCGTTTTTATGTCGCTGATCGTTATCCTGCTGATGTTTGCGAGTGTGGGGATTATTCCCGCGATCATCGCCGCTGTTGTCGCATTTATACCTGCAATGCTGTATGTGTTGCCGCTTATCTGGCTTGATCGATATGATCCTGAACCGGCATGGCTGCTCGCTCTTGCCTTTGCCTGGGGCGGTCTGGTCGCGGTGATCGTTTCGTTTATCGTTAACACGGTGATCGGAGCGGTGGCCTTCGGAGCAACTAACAGCGCCGAAGCATCGACCTTTGTTGGCGCCGTGATCTCGGCCCCGATATTTGAGGAGGCTTCAAAGGGTGTCGGACTGCTGGTGCTGCTGATATTCTTCAGGAGATACTTTGATGACATCCTTGATGGAATTGTCTTTGCCGGTGTGATCGCACTCGGCTTTGCGACGGTCGAGAACGTGCTTTATTACGGGCGGGCGGTAGGCGGCGGCGGTGTTGCCGGGCTCACGATCCTATTCTTTATGCGGGGCATTATGTCTCCGTTCGCGCACGTCACGTTTACGGCAATGACGGGAATTGGCTGCGGCATTGCTCGCGAATCTCACAATATGGCCGTCCGTATCCTGATGCCGGTCGTCGGCTATATCGCTGCCGTAATTTTGCATGCAATATGGAACGGAATGGCCGTGATCGGCGGCCTCGAAGGCTTTGTTGTCGGCTATCTCATTCTTGAGATCCCGTTTTTCCTAATTCTGCTCGGATTTTCTCTCTACATCATGCGCCGGCAGAACAAGATCCTCAACGAGATGCTTGCCATCGACATCGCCCGGGGCTTGATCCCTGCGGACCATGCCAAGACCGCGACATCGGCATTCAGCAGCTCGGGCTGGCTGATCGCGGGCCTCTTTAACGGTAAGTTCCGGGCCCGAAGCCGCTACGTCAGAGCGATCGGCAAACTGGGTCTCAGCTATTGGCACATCCAGCGTGCAACCGCCGCACAAGGACAGACGGGCAGCTTTCAACAGAATCCCATTTTGCGCGATGAAGTATTGAAGTGGCGGGATCAGGTTTGAATAGTTGTCAGTTGTCGGTAGTCAGTTGTCGGAATAATCAGAAACTGACTACTGACAACTGACCACCGACCACTGTTTTTGGTAGGCCGAGCAGGGATCGAACCTGCGACCCACGGATTAAGAGTCCGTTGCTCTACCGACTGAGCTATCGACCCAAAAACAAGCTGAATTATAGCAAACAGGGAATTTAACGCAAAGACGCAAAGAAAATTAACCACAGATAATACATAGATGAACGCAGATGGGGTGGGCTAATCTAATCTGTGTTCATCTATTTTCATTTGTGGTTTCTAGTCTTATTTCTTAGCGGCTTTGCTTCTTTGCGTCTTAGCGTTGAAAATATTCTCTGGCCTATGAAGGAATGCCCAAAATGTGAGGTCTGTTTTCCCGACGAGGTCGCGGCGTGTCCGCATGACGGGACGCAGACGCGTCTGTCGCTGCCGGGGCCGCAGGTTGTTGCGGAGCGGTATCTGCTTGAGAGCCGCCTTGGCCGCGGTGCGATGGGGCAGGTTTATTTGGCGAAAGATAAGAAGTTTGATACCCGAAAGGTGGCGGTCAAGACCGTGCGTCAGGATATCCTGAGCAGCGACGACCTGCAGGAAGGCGAAGCGATCGCTCGCTTCGAACGCGAGGCACAGGCTGCCGCGTCGATCCAGCATCCCAACACCGTCAGCGTCACCGACTTTGGCGAGACCGACGACGGGATCTTTTATCTCGTGATGGAATACGTCGAGGGCGAGACGCTGCATAAATTGCTGCGTCGTGAGGGAACGCTGCCGGTAAAGCGTGCTGTTAGATTGCTCCGCCAGATCGCCGACGGCGTCGATGCGGCCCACGATCTGGACATCCTGCATCGCGATCTAAAGCCCGCAAATATCTTTATCATGCAGAAGGGGAAAAGCGGTGACGGCTTTGTAAAGGTCGGCGACTTTGGCCTGGCAAAGATCATCAACCAAACCGTCACCGACGCCGCGTCCAAGGCGACGCCTTCGTCACGCGGGATCATTGGCACTCCCGAATTCATGTCGCCCGAGCAGATGCAGCCAGAGGTCGGCGTTGACAAACGCGCCGATCTTTATGCTCTCGGCACGATCGCATATTTGATGCTCGGCGGCAAGACGCCTTTCACGGGCGATCTGATGCAGCTCGTGATGCAAAAGGTAATGCATACGCCGCCGCCTCTATCGTCGATCCGCACCGACATTCCGGGGGACGTCGATCGTGTGATCATGCACGCCCTTGAGATCGAACCTTCAAAACGACCGGCCACGGTTTCAGAGTGGATGGCTGAGCTTGAGCGTGCTGCTGAGGACGTTGACGAGAACAAACGCAGCGGCAGTTCGCGTCTGGTCGTGCTCGCACCGCTCGGCGCCGAGGTCTATGTCGATGACGAGCGAAAGGGAAGTATCGGCAGTTCGGGCCGCGTCGTTTTGACTGACATTCCTGCCGGGCAGCACATCCTGCGTGTCTCAAAGCCCGGCGAACGCGATGACGAACGCCTTATCGAGATACGCGCCGAGGCCAACGAACAGGTCATCCAGGCACAATTGCGTACGCCCCACGGTGCCGGCAGCCAGCCGTCGTCGTCGCAGGGTGCGAGTACCGGCGGCTCGCCGCAATCGAGCGTGATCCCAGGCATCGTTGCGTGCGCAAACTGCGGTTCGCGTTTTGCGGACGGCGTTAAATTCTGCGGCCGCTGTGGCGGCGGACGGTTTGTAATGATAAGCGCCGGCACCGCCGCCCCGTCAGACACCTATCCCTGCCCGCGATGCACCAACCCGCTGCCAAATAACTCAAGATTCTGCGGACGCTGTGGGCTTAGCATCACGCAGTCAGTTCACGCTAGTTCTCCCCCGTCTTTTAGTCGGCAATCCGCATTCCGCGATCCGCAATCGATTCCCCCCCAAGCCGAACGCCTCTGCCAACGCTGCGGCGGAGCCTACCCGCCCCACATCAAATTCTGCGGACGGTGTGGGTTGACGTTGGGATGAACTCACTACAGCGTCGAAACAGTATTATCGCCTTGATTTACCTAAGGCTTTGACGAAACGAGGCCAGCTCCGATCACGAGGCGTTTCTTGCCTAGCCACGTCGTTTAGAGTCCGTGACTAAGTGCCGCTTCGCGAAATTTCTTACATCCCACCTCCAAACATGTTTTTATAGGCATACTCGGCATTATGCATCATTATCGGCGGATCGTTATTTCAACGCACTTTGATCTGTGTTAGCGTCGAACCGGAATCGTTGTGGAAACCCGATGGTTTTCGCCTGATCTTTGATAAACGAAATTGTTTGGCTTTCGGCTTTTGGCCTCTGAGGATCGGTGCGCCTGTATTACACGTGTATGATTTATTTTAAATTTTTCCGTTTTTAGCCCAAAAAATGACTGTAACTGTTGAAAACAAGCGAGTTATTTGTCCCAGCACCGGCTTGGGACAGTCTGGGACGACAATGAGAAACACGCTAAAAGCCCCGTATTTACTGCATCGACTGTCCCAGGCACTTGTGGGACAGCGTGGGACAGCGGGAAGTGGCGGCAGGTTTTCGGTCTTAGGTCTTAGGCGCTTATCGCGGCGGGGGCGTCCGCGTTCCATCCTTGGCGGTGGAACTACGGTATTCGATATTCCGTATCTAAATCAGTCGCGTTTCGGAAGGTTTAGGCTTATAATGTTCTCGATCTTGGTTCTCAATCTTGGGCTGAATCCAAACAATCAGAAGGAAAAATACGATGAAAACTTGCCCGCGTTGCCAAAAGACTTACGCCGACGATAATCTCAATTTTTGTCTCGAGGACGGCTCGGTATTGACGCAATCCATTGCCGCGCCGCCGCCGAC
>CXWL01001292.1_pt1 | contig 43243 bp, 35 predicted proteins | sample 590931 | NCBI WGS metagenome assembly CXWL01 (sample SAMEA3498368, study PRJEB10139) | groundwater metagenome | biome: water well; material: biofilm material | place: Germany | collected 2015-04-27 | reverse complement strand
ATGTGGCAGGCACTGTCGCTCTTGCCAGCTGCAGAAGCTGCCATCTATGGCGCGGCGCGCTCGGTGATCGACTGGCACAATGCCAACGGCTTTTGCGGTCGCTGCGGCGGGGAAACCCGGTTGTTCCGCGCGGGCTGGGGGCGGCGCTGCGACGCCTGCAATGCCGAACATTTCCCGCGCACCGATCCCGTCGTCATCATGTTGGCTGAGCATCAGGGCAAAGCGCTGGTCGGGCGACAGACGCGCTTTCCGCCTGGCAATTACTCGGCGCTGGCAGGCTTCCTTGAGCCCGGCGAGAGTGTCGAGGAAGCAGTGCGCCGCGAGCTCCATGAAGAGGCCGGCGTGACGACCGGCGCCGTTCGTTATGTGACGAGCCAGCCCTGGCCGTTCGGCGGTTCGCAACTTATGATTGCCTGTGTTGCCGATACGATCGACCCGACCATCACGCTCGACACCAACGAGCTTGAAGACGTGATGTGGGTCACGCGCGATGAGGCTCGCGCCGCTCTTTCAGCAGAGGAAGGCGCCCGTTTCCGCGCCCCGCCACCCTTCACGATTGCGCATACCCTGCTCCGTCATTGGGTGAATGAAGGCTAGGCCGGTTCAAGCTCGGGTGTCCGAGCCATCCAGTCAAATGCGGGTAGTTCACCGCTCTCCAGCATATAATTGCGCGTTAGTGGCAAGGTGTGGCGTCGCCGCGAATATTGCACCTGATAATTGACCATGCCGCCATGTTCGAAAACCGTCGCCGCACCGGCGAGGTACAGCGTCCACATGCGAAAGAAGCGGGCGTCGTAGAGTGCCTCGATCTGCTCGCGCGCGGCCAGGGTGCGCCGATACCACTCCCTGATCGTCAGGGCATAATGGAGACGCAGAACCTCGACATCGGTCACAATCATCTTGTTGGGTTCGCTGGCCGCCACAATCTCCGACAGCGCCGGGATATAGCCGCCCGGAAAGATGTATTTCCGGGTAAAGGCATCGGTGTTGCCGGGGCCGCCCATCCGCCCGATCGTGTGAAGCAGCATCACACCGTCCGGAGTCAGGAGGTTGTGGCACCTGCGAAAAAATTCACGGAAGTTCGGCACACCGACATGTTCGAACATGCCAACCGAAACGATGCGGTCGAACGATCCGGTCAGGTCGCGATAGTCGCACAGCTCGAAACGGACATGATCGGCTACCCCCGCCTCTGCCGCGCGACGGCGCGCAACGAGCAGTTGTTCCTCCGAAAGGGTAATCCCGGTCACGTCCACACCGGACTGTCGATGCAGGTAAAGAGCCATGCCGCCCCAACCGCAACCAATATCGAGCACACGCTGCCCCGGCGACAAGGCCAGTTTCGCCGCAATATGCGCTTTCTTGTCCTGTTGGGCCTGATCCAGGCTGTTGGCAGGATCGGTGAAATAGGCGCAGCTATACTGGCGATCGCGGTCGAGGAAGAGATCGTAGAGCTTGTCTGAAAGATCGTAGTGATGCGCAACGTTGCGCCGCGACTGACGGCGGTAATTGATCTGGCTCAAACGCCGCGTCAGCATCACCATCGCGCGCTCCACCGGCCCCCGGGGATCGTCGATGTCGAGACCGCTTTCCCATGGGTTATTGGCACGGATCAGGCCGACGAAATCCATGATATCGCCCTGCTCAATGGAGATGCGGCCGTCCATAAAGGCTTCGGCGAAACCCAGTCGCGGAGATCGCACCACATCGAAAAACACGCGACGGTCAAGGAGGCGGATAGTCAGGTTGGGGAAAGCGGGGTCGGCTTGGCCAAATATATTGCGGGCGCCATTGGCCTCAATGAGGGTCACAACGCCCCTTTTTATGAGGCGGCGAAATACGGAATGCAGGAGCGACATGTTATCAACCTTGAAGTGGTAACATGTATTACGTGCTGGGCAGCCATTTGGTTGCAGGCGCGGCGAACAAACCCCTTTTCCGGATGAAACTCTCGATTTAACCCCGTTTTCGAGCCTGTGGATACGTCCCCAGCAGGCGGAGCGAGCGGGAATGAAACTGGAGCTCCTCCAGCGCGCGGGCGACAGCGGGATCGTCGGGATGCCCGACGATGTCCGCAAAGAAGGTGGTGGCAGCAAAGCTCGCGCCGCGTTGATAGCTTTCGAGCTTGGTCATGTTGACGCCATTGGTCGCAAAGCCGCCCATCGCCTTGTAGAGCGCGGCAGGGATATTTTTCACTTCAAAAACGAACGTCGTCATCACGACCCCTTCATTGGGGGCGGGCTCGCCAGAACGCGCAAGGATGACGAAGCGGGTCATGTTGTCGGCGGAATCCTCAAGCGTTTCAGCTAGTATGTTCAGCCCATACACAGCGGCTGCGGCTGGCGGCGAGATGGCGGCGACACTTGGATCGGCGAGCTCAACCGCGCGGGCAGCGGCACCCGCCGTATCGGGATAGGCGACGGGTTCGATGCCGCGCGCGCGCAGCCAGTGGCGGCACTGGCCCAGCGCCTGCGGATGGCTGATCGCCTGCTTCACGCCCTCCAACGGCCCCGTGCCCATCAGCGCGTAGGTAATTGGCAGGAAGAATTCGGCGGTGATCGACAGCCCCGATTCGGGCAGGAGGAAGTGGATGTCCGCGACCCGGCCGTGGAGCGAGTTTTCGATAGGGATCATCGCCTGCCCCGCGCGGCCTTCGCGCACTGCGTCGATCGCGTCTTCGAAGCTGAAGCAAGGCAGCGCCAGGGCGTCGGGCAGCGCCTGTTTTACGGCGATATGCGAATTGGCGCCCGGAGCACCCTGAAATGCAACCGCGCGACGCGGGTCGGCGGCGGCTTCGGCCGTCATGGCGGCAACCAGCGGGCGGGCGGGGGCAGGGTAATTCTCCATCGGGTGGAGCGCTTAGGGGCGTCGCTCCGCCTGCGCAAGCGTCGCCCGGCGGTGCTTGCAACCCCGCGCTTGCGAAGCGCCGTTTGCCCGACTAAAGCGTCGGCGATTCACGGGGGCTTAGACAAGGGTTTCGACGCATGGACGATCGTTTCAACACAGCAGCCGGGTGGGCGCTTTTCGCGGGCATTGTCGCGCTGGGAGGAACGATCCTGTCGGGCGAGTATTTTCACCACGAGAAGGTTGAAAAGGGCGGCTATGAAGTTGCGGACGCCGCGCCCGAAGGCGGAGCGGCCGGCGGTGCGACGGCCAAACCGGTCGATTTTTCTGCTGGTGATCCGGCTCAAGGCGCCGAAATATTCAAGAAGTGCACATCATGCCACACAATCACGTCGGGCGGCGCGAACGGCATTGGCCCGAACCTGTTCGGCGTGATGGGCAAGAAACATGGCGGCGTGGCCGGATTCGCCTATTCGCCCGGCCTGCTGGAAAAAGCCGGGGTCTGGGATTGGGCGTCGATGGATGAGTGGCTCAAGGCACCGAAAAAATATGTGACTGGCACCAAGATGAGCTTCGCCGGCCTTTCGAACCCGGAAGACCGGGCCAGCCTGATCCGCTACATCAACGATCAGGGTTCGAGCCTGCCCGTTCCGGCGGCGCCCGCGGCCGAAGCGGCGGCAGCCCCGAAGGAGGGTGAAGCGGCTGCTGCCGATGCAGCGGCAAATGCTGCCGCACCGGAAGCAGAGCCTGCAAAAAAGTAAGCGGCGTCAGCCCTTGCTGTAGAAAAGCTGGATAGCGTCCCAGCCTTCCTGCGCGGTTTCGACAAAGGTCAGCAGGTCCAGGTCTCCCGGCGAAATCACGCCTTCTTCGACCAGCGCCTCGAAATTGACCACGCGACTCCAGAATTCCCTGCCATAGAGCAGCACCGGCATTCTGCGCGTCTTGCCGGTCTGCATCAGCGTGAGCAGTTCGAACATTTCGTCGAACGTCCCGAATCCGCCGGGAAACACTGCAACCGCCCGCGCCCTGAGCAAGAAGTGCATTTTCCTCAGCGCGAAATAGTGAAACTGGAAACTGAGGCCCGGCGTCACGTAAATATTGGGTGCCTGCTCATGCGGCAGGACGATGTTGAGGCCGATCGATTCTGCGCCGACGTCCGCCGCGCCACGATTTGCTCCCTCCATGATCGAAGGGCCACCGCCCGAGCAGACCACGAACTGCCGCATGCCATCCTCATCTGGCGGGGTCTGGCTGGCGAGCTTCGCAAGTTCGCGCGAAACTTCGTAATAATGTGACTTCGCCTCAAGCCGTTTGGCGATCTCGGGCGTAGCGGCAGCGGCGCTCATTCCGGGTTCGGGAATCCGGGCCGAGCCGTAGAAGACGATCGTCGAACCGATCTTTGCTTCATCAAGCAGAACCTCGGTCTTGAGCAACTCGAGCTGGAAACGGACCGGGCGCAGATCCTCGCGCAGCAGGAATTCCTCGTCCTGATAGGCAAGGCGATACGATGCGGCTTCGGTTTGCGGGGTGGATACGGCCTTTTTGGCGGCTTCGGCATCCTGGGCGGCGCGCGCAAAAATTCGCGCGGGTACGTGTGTTTCTGTCATTGGAAGTTCCTTAGCGGCAAAATGGCCCGCGTCCCAGATCGAAATGCAGGTGATCGTGATGGGCCGCGTTGAAATCGGGACTCAGCACTGTCTGGAACCTTTTGCAGGCGGCGGCGCGGATCGAACGGAGGAATTTCATTTCATCATCCGTGCCGTTCCAGCCTGCCGCGATCGTGATCCGCCGCCCATCGGCCAGCACGAACGCGCCGATATCGACGGCATTCGCTGTTGCATGTTCGGATCGTGTGCCCGCCACCTGCGGACGCCCGACGACATTGCGGCAACTATAGCTCCCCATGCTTTCCAGCCGGACGACCGGGCTGCCCAACACGCGCCGCGCTGCGGGTTGCACCGCGTCGCGCGTCCACAGCGCCAGCGTGCGGGCGAGCGGACACTGGATCGCGGCGATATTGGTAACAGGAATCCCGACACCGGCCAGTTTAACCGACGAGAAAGTCGAACATCCCGCGCCGTGATCCTGATTGGGAAGCAATGTATATCGTGCGCTGAGATTGTTGAGATCGGCAAGACATTGCTTGAGTTCCGCCCCTTGCGGCACGACCGAAATCGGCCGATGCCCTTTTGGTGGGCCGACACAGGCCGCCAGCAGTGCGACAATCGCAAGAGGATACCAAGACCGTCTCATCGGCCGATTCTGCCGCGAATATGCTTAACGATCCACTAATTTCGGGTACGGCTCGTCGCGAACGACGGGTTGACATTCACCGGCTGGCCACTAGGGGCGGCTCCGGGCCACGCGGTCCCAACGCCGCGCGTGCTCTCTGCAAGGAGAGAATACATGACTGTTACCAAGCCGGGCACATTGCCCGTGCGACCCTATTTTTCCTCGGGCCCCTGCGCAAAGCCGCCGGGCTGGGAAGCCTCAAAACTCAAAACCGCATCGCTGGGCCGCTCGCATCGTGCGAAGATCGGCAAGTCGCGGCTCCAGCTTGCGATCGACCTGACTCGCGAAGTCTTGCAGGTGCCCGACACGCACCGCATCGGCATCGTTCCCGGCTCCGACACGGGTGCGGTCGAAATGGCGCTCTGGTCGATGCTCGGTGCGCGCGGCGTGACTATGCTCGCCTGGGAAAGCTTCGGCGAAGGCTGGGTGACCGATGTCGCCAAACAGCTGAAACTTGATCCGACGACGCTGACCGCGCCGTATGGCGAAATCGCCGATCTTTCGGCGGTCAACTGGGCGGACGATGTGGTCTTCACCTGGAACGGCACAACCTCCGGCGCACGGGTTCCCGATGGAGCGTGGATTGCCACCGACCGCGAAGGTCTTTCGATCTGCGACGCGACGTCGGCGGTGTTCGCCTATGACTTGCCTTGGGACAGACTCGATGTCGTGACCTTTAGCTGGCAGAAGGTGCTTGGCGGGGAGGGCGCCCACGGCATCCTCATACTTGGCCCTCGTGCAGTCGGACGGCTCGAAAGCTACACCCCCGCATGGCCGCTGCCCAAGGTCTTCCGCCTGATGGCGAAAGGAAAGCTCAACGAAGGCATATTCAAGGGCGAAACGATCAACACGCCGTCGATGCTAGTCGTTGAGGATGCGATTTTTGCGATGGAATGGGCGAAATCGGTCGGCGGACTTCACGGCCTGATCGCGCGTTCGGACGCCAATGCGGCGGCGCTCGACAAGATCGTTTCGGAACGCGACTGGCTTGGCCATCTTTGTGCCGATCCGGCGATCCGTTCGACCACATCGGTGTGCCTGACGGTCGAAGGCGCGGACGAAGCGTTCATCAAGAGCTTCGCCGCCCTGCTCGATGCCGAGGGCGCTGCTTACGACATCGCCGGATATCGCGACGCCCCGCCGGGCTTGCGCATCTGGTGCGGTGCCACGGTCGATACGGCCGATGTCGAGGCGCTCGGCCCTTGGCTCGATTGGGCCTGGGCATCACTCACCCCCTAATTGTCATCCCCGCGAAAGCGGGGACCTATATCTCAATGCTCGAAGCCCGTGGGTCCCCGCTTTCGCGGGAATTACATCGGGGAAAAGGAACCACACAATGACAAAACCCAAAGTCCTCATATCCGACAAGATGGACCCCAACGCTGCGCAGATCTTCCGTGAACGAGGCTGCGAGGTTGATGAAATCACCGGCAAGACGCCCGAAGAGCTGAAGGCGATCATTGGCCAGTATGACGGCCTTGCCATCCGCTCGGCCACCAAAGTCACCAAGGACATCCTTGATGCCGCGACCAATCTGAAAGTGATCGGCCGCGCCGGGATCGGTGTGGACAATGTCGATATTCCCGCCGCTTCCTCGAAGGGCGTGGTGGTGATGAACACTCCGTTCGGCAATTCGATCACGACCGCCGAACACGCCATCGCGCTGATGTTCGCACTCGCGCGCCAGCTGCCCGAAGCCGATGTTTCGACGCAGGCGGGCAAGTGGGAGAAGAACCGCTTCATGGGCGTCGAAGTGACGGGCAAGACGCTGGGCCTGATCGGGGCGGGTAATATCGGCTCGATCGTCGCCTCGCGCGCACTTGGCCTCCGGATGAAGGTCGTTGCCTTCGATCCGTTCCTGACGCCCGAACGTGCCGTCGAGATGGGGGTCGAGAAAGCCGATCTCGACACGCTGCTGGCGCGGGCAGATTTCATCACGCTGCACACGCCTTTGACCGACCAAACGCGCAACATCCTGTCGAAAGAGAATCTGGCGAAGACCAAGAAGGGTGTGCGCATAGTCAATTGCGCGCGCGGCGGCCTGATCGATGAGGCAGCCCTGAAGGAAGGGCTGGACGGCGGCCATATCGGCGGCGCGGCGCTCGACGTGTTCGTCGAGGAACCGGCCAAGCAGTCGCCACTGTTCGGCACGCCCAACTTCATTTGCACGCCCCATCTGGGCGCCTCGACCAACGAGGCGCAGGTCAATGTCGCGCTTCAGGTGGCAGAGCAGATGGCGGACTATCTCGTTAATGGCGGAGTGACGAACGCGCTCAACATGCCGTCGCTATCGGCTGAGGAAGCCCCCAAGCTCCGGCCCTATATGGCGCTCGCCGAAAAGCTCGGCAGCCTTGTCGGGCAGCTCGCGCACGACAATCTGACGAAGATCGCGATCGAGGCCGAAGGGGCCGCTGCCCAGCTCAACATCAAGCCGATCACCGGGGCGGTGCTGTGCGGGCTGATGCGGCGCTATTCGGATACGGTGAACATGGTCAACGCACCCTTCATGGCCAAGGAACGCGGGCTCGATGTGCGCGAAGTGCGGCACGACCGTGAGGGCGATTACCATACGCTGATCCGCGTGACCGTCGAAACCAGCCAGGGCGAACGTTCGGTTGCGGGCACATTGTTCGGCAATGGCGAGCCGCGCCTGGTCGAAGCGTTCGGCATCAAGGTTGAGGCCGATCTTGACGGCCACATGCTCTACATCGTCAATGAAGACGCGCCGGGTTTTATCGGCCGGATCGGATCGTTGCTGGGTGAGGCCGGCCTCAATATCGGCACCTTCCACCTCGGCCGCCGCTCGGCGGGCGGCGAAGCGATCCTGATGCTTTCGATGGACGACGCGATTCCCGAGCAAGTGTTGTGGGAGGCTTGCAAACTCCCCGGCGTGAAGACGGTGAAGGCTCTGAAATTTTAGGCCGAACCTAGATCCGGGCCGCCACGTCATCGGCTGTCAAAGCCTTGGCAAGGCGGTCGCGGATCGCCCGCAACTCATTGAGTAATGAGGGAGCACGGGGCGTTGCGGCGGCGGGTGTCGCGGGCGTTGTCACAGCTCCCCCGGCGGCGAGCAGTTTCTGGACGCCCTTTACGGTATAACCCTCACGATTGAGCAACCCGTCGATCCGCTTGGCAAGCGCGACGTCCTCGGCGCGGTAATAGCGGCGGTTGCCCGCGCGCTGGAGCGGCCTCAATTGCGGAAAGCGTGTTTCCCAATAGCGCAGGATGTGCTGTGGCAGGCCAAGTTCATCGGCCAGTTCGCCAATGGTGCGAAACGCCGATGCGCTTTTGGTGGTTTCCGCCATTGACCCCCCTATCCGGCTCTCGCGATCCGTTCGCGCATCTTCTGGCTTGCACGGAAGGTCAGCACCCTGCGCGGCGCAATGGCCACTTCGACACCTGTTTTGGGGTTTCGGCCCACCCTTTCAGGCTTGTCGCGGAGGATGAAGGTTCCAAAGCCGGAAATTTTGACATTCTGACCCTTGGCCAGGGCATCTCCCATATGTCCCAAAATTGCTTCGACCAGATCGGAGCACTCAGCCCGTGAAAGCCCGATTTCGTTGTGGACTGCTTCCGACAAATCAGAGCGCGTCAGCGTACCCGCATCAGCCATAGAGTTCCCCTTTACACATACTCTTATGACCCCTTTTATCCCTCTTGCCGGGAAGGTCAATTGCCCGTTAGCCTACATCCGAACGACGCTCGCGCCCCACGTGAATCCGCCACCCATGGCTTCGAGGACGACAACATCCCGCGCCTTGATCCGGCCGTCGCGAACCGCGACGTCAAGTGCCAAGGGCACCGAAGCCGCCGAAGTGTTTGCATGGCTGTCCACCGTGACGATCACTTTTTCCGCCGGCAGGCCAAGTTTTCGTGCCGTTGCGTCGAGGATGCGGGCGTTGGCCTGATGCGGCACTACCCAATCGATATCGGACGTGGATAACTCTGCACGATCCAGCACTTCGGTCATGACCGAAGCCAGGTTGGTGACGGCGTGGCGAAAAACTTCCGACCCCTTCATCCGCACCTTGCCGACCGTGCCGGTGGTGGATGGGCCGCCATCAACATAGAGCAAGGCATTGTGACGGCCATCGGCGTGGAGGCTTGAGGCAAGTATGCCCGCATCCCCGTCTTCGCCGCGCAGCACTACTGCCCCCGCGCCGTCGCCGAACAGGACGCAGGTGGTACGATCTTCCCAGTCGAGGATGCGGCTGAACGTTTCCGAACCGATGACCAGGGCCGTGCGCGCTGCACCCGTGCGGATCATGCTGTCAGCCACCGACAATGCATAGAGAAAGCCCGAACAGACCGCGGCCACATCGAAGGCGATGCAATCGTTGATCCCCAGCGCGGCCTGAACCTTGGTCGCACTCGCAGGAAATGTCTGGTCGGGCGTGGCCGTGGCGAGCACGATCAAATCTATTTCATTGGCCACCATCCCGGCGGCCTCGAGGGCCTTGCGGCAGGCGTCGGTCGCGAGCGTTGCTGTCGTTTCGCTGTCGTCGGCAATGTGGCGGAAGCGGATGCCAGTGCGCGCGACGATCCAATCATCGGAAGTATCGACGCGTTCGGCAAGTTCGGCATTGGAGACGCGCCGCCTGGGAAGCGCCGAGCCCGTGCCGACGATACGCGAGCGCAGGGTCATGCGGCTGTGGCGTTCACGTTGGCGAGGTCATCTGTGATCCGGCGGGTGATCTTTTCCGCGACCAGTTTGGCTGCAACCCCGATCGCGTTGGCCACGCCATAGTCGGTCGCCCCGCCATGGCTTTTGACGACCACGCCGTTGAGGCCAAGGAACACCGCTCCGTTGTGATTGTTGGGATCGAGATGGTGACGCATCAATTCGGTCGCGGGACGCGAAATCAGGAAACCGAACTTTGAACGGATCGAGCTGGTAAAGGCACGACGCAAAAGGTCGGTCACAAAGCGCGCCGTCCCTTCCATCGTCTTCAGCGAGATATTGCCCGAAAATCCGTCGCAAACGACAACATCGGCTTCACCGCGCGAAATCTTGTCGCCTTCCATAAAGCCGTTGAAGGTCAGGTGAAGATGCGCCGAATCGCGAAGGATTGCCGCAGCGTCGCGGATCTCGTCGGTGCCCTTCATGTCTTCCGTGCCGATATTGAGCAGCGAAACGCGGGGCCGCTCGATGCCGAGAGCGATCCGCGCATAGGCGGCGCCCATGATCGCAAACTCGACCAGGTTGCGGGCCTCGCACTCGGTATTGGCACCCAGATCGAGCATGACGAAATCATTGTCGCCGAGGCTGGGGAGAAGTGCAGCAAGCGCAGGCCGGTCGATCCCAGGCATCGTACGGAGCGACAGCTTTGCCATCGACATCAGCGCGCCAGTATTGCCCGCCGAAACGGCGGCACCCGCATGGCCCTGCTTCACCCGGTCGATGGCGATGCCCATCGAAGTCGTCTTGGCGCGGCGGATCGCTTGTGCGGGCTTGTCGCTGCCCGAAATGACGTCGGGCGCGTGGACGATCTGCGAATTGGCCTTGAGATTGGGATGAATCTCGAGCGCGGCGGTGATCGCCGCTTCATCCCCAACCAGGTCGAAGGTCAGGCCGGGCCAGCGGCGACGGGCAAGGGCGACGCCGCGCAGCATGACTGCCAGCCCCTCATCGCCCCCCATCGCGTCGATGGCTAGTCGTGGCGCGTCTGCCACCTGGTCCATCTCCCGGCTAGTTGGCTGAAACGGTCTTAGCCGGAAATGCTGACGACTTCACGGCCATTATAGTGGCCGCACGCTGCGCACATATTGTGCGGGCGCTTCAGTTCTCCGCAATTGGAGCATTCCTGAAAGGCTTCGACTCTCAACGAGTCGTGGCTGCGGCGCATGTTGCGCTTTGAGGGCGAGGTTTTTCGCTTTGGAACGGCCATTTCGGCACCTGTCTTTTCGTCTGTTGATCCGGCTGTGACAGGGCAGGCCGCGATGCAAAGAACAGCGGCCCTATACAAGGCCGCGTCCGCACGCGGCCGGACTGTCACATTGAGCGAGCGCCTATAGCGATTCCCGCAGACGTTGCAAGTCCGGCGTTCCCGTGCCAACCAGCGCGTGCATAACAGAGGGAAGCATGCTCATGATACTGCCCATTTCACTGACCGCAGCCGCGGCCGCCGCCTTCATCAATTTCTGGCTCGGCATCCGTATCGGCCAAGTTCGGACTTCCGAAAAAGTCTCCATTGGCGATGGCGGCAATGACAAGGTTATCCGCAGGATGCGGGCACAGGCCAATTTTGTCGAATTCACGCCCTTCGTCCTGATCCTCATCGTCCTTCTCGAAATGGCGACGGGCACATCGACATGGCTTTGGGCGGTGATGGCGCTCTACATGCTCGGCCGCATCGCACACCCGTTCGGGATGGATGGCCTGATGCGCGCGCGGGCCATCGGCATCAGCGTTACCATGCTTGTGATGGCCGGGCTTGCGGGTTACGCGGTCTATGTCACGCAAAGCTCCGGCGGAACGATCAGCGAGCCCGCCGCCGAGATTATTCCCGCCGGATAGTCAGGCCAGCGCATAGTCCGAAACATACCCGTTGGTCTTGCGTTCATGGGCAAAGGTGGACATCGGCCCGTGCCCCGGCACGAAGGCGGTGTCCCCGCCCAATGGCCAGAGCCTTCCGGTGATCGAATCGATCAGTTGCTGGTGATTGCCCATCGGGAAATCGGTGCGCCCGATCGACCCCTGGAACAGGACATCGCCGACAATCGCCAGCTTTGACGGCGCGTGGTGGAACACGACATGCCCCGGCGTGTGTCCGGGGCAGTGATAGACGTCGAGCACCAGGTTCCCAACCGTCACAGTATCGCCGTTCTCCAGCCAGCGGTCGGGCTCGAACACTTGCGCTTGCATCCCGTATTTCGCGCCGTCGTCATCGAGCCGCGAAATCCAGAAGCGATCCGCCTCGTGCGGCCCCTCGATCGGTACGCCCAGTTCCTTCGCCAGCATGCCCGATTGCCCGCAATGATCAAGATGGCCATGGGTCAGGAGGATTTTTTCGACCGTCACGCCATGCTCGGCGGCTGCCGCCTTCAACCGCTCAAGATCGCCCCCCGGATCGGTGAACGCGCCGAGCATCGTTTCGGTGCACCAGATCAGGCAGCAATTCTGCTGCAACGGCGTCACCGGAATGATTGCGGCCTTGAGGGGCGGGTTTGTCATGCGATTGACATGGCGATGGCAAAAGGGTGTGACAAGAGTGTTCGCCGTAATTGTTTGGAGACCTGAAAATGCGGAAAATCATGGTCGGCCTGTTCGGCCTCCTCCTGACGGGCGCGGCTCCGCCTGCGAAATCGCCGCTCGTCATCGCGCATCGAGGCGCGAGCGGGACGGTACCCGAACACACGCTTGCCGCCTATGACAGGGCGATCGAAGTCGGCGTGGATTATATCGAGCCCGATCTGGTCATCACCAAAGACGGCATCCTTGTCGTCCGCCACGAGAACGAGATTTCGGGAACGACCGACGTGGCCAGCCATCCCGAATTCGCAGGCCGCAAAGCCACCAGGACGATCGACGGGGAAACGGTCAGCGGCTGGTTCACCGAGGATTTCACGCTCGCCGAACTCAAGCAATTGCGCGCGCGCGAACGGTTGCCCCAATTGCGCCCCGAAAGCGCGAAACTTGACGGGCGCTACCCCATCGCCACCTTTGCCGAAGTCGTGACGTTCGTCCAGAACCGCGAAAAGGCACTCGGGCGAAGGATCGGCCTCTATCCCGAAACCAAACACCCAAGCTATTTTGCCGGTCGCGGCCTGTCCTTCGACAGACCGCTGCTCGACACGCTCAAATCGGCGGGTTATTCTAGGGCGAGCGATCCGGTTTTCATCCAGTCGTTCGAAACCGGCAATCTGAAGCGGCTTCGCAAGGAGACGAAGCTCCGTCTGATCCAGTTGATGAACGATGAAGGCGGCCCGCCCGATGTCCCGGCGCTGCGCTTCGCCGATATGGCAAAGCCTGCCGGATTGAGCGGTATCGCCCGCTATGCCGACGGCGTGGGCGTCGCCAAGGCGATGATCCTGCCGCGCGATGCTGCCGGAAACTGGACGGTGCCGACGACACTCATCGCCGACGCGCACAAAGCCGGCCTCAAGGTTCACGCCTGGACGTTCCGCGCGGAAAATGTCTTCCTGCCGACCGCATTGCGCAATGGCACCGACCCCGCCGCCCGTGGCGACCTCGCCAGCGAAGTGCGCCGCTTTGCCGGACTGGGCGTCGATGGCCTGTTCAGCGACCATCCCGCAGAGGCTGTGGCCGCTTTACGGGCGAAGTGAGGGATCGGTCGCCCCCACCTCACCGCAACAAATTCTGCCGCTCGACCTTCCCGCCAACGCCGATGCTCACCAGATCGCCGTCGCGCGTCATCCATATGGGGCCGGGGAAACGATCCTGCGCTTCGCCCATAAACGCGCCTTCCATAAAACCGGGTACCGACGGTACGACGTGTGAGAGGGCCAACGCCTTCACTCCCGCCGCCTTGGCCATGTCGCCTGCGGCCTCTGGGCTGGTGTGGTAGTTCTGGATATCGCCCATGATCTTGGCGCGGCCCGCGAGGCCAGCCTTGGCCGATGCCGTTTGGATGGCCTTCACCATCCGCATTGAGAGCGCTTCGGCGACCAGCAGATCGCTGCCCTTTGCGGCCGCGATCAGGCCCGGCGTCGGCGCAGTATCGCCGCTCAAGGTCACGCTGTGACCCTCAAAGTCGACGCGATAGCCATAGGCCGGAACAATGGGCCGGTGATCGACGGCAAAGGCCGTTATCCGTACGCCGCCCTTGTCATAGACCAGGCCCGGCGCAACCGCGCTGGCCGTGAGGCCGAACCCCGTCGGCGGCACGGTCGCCTCGCCGTGATGCGCGATGCGGTAGGTTGAATCGATGCGATAGGCCATGTTGAGGCCCGCTGTCACTTCCTGCACACCTTCGGGCCCGAAGATCGGAAGCTGCGTCGTCGCACCCGTCCCCGCCCAGCGTTGCAGCGCGAGATTGCCGAGACCCTGGAAATGATCTGAATGGAGATGCGTAAGCCAGACGCCCTCGATCTTAGCCATAGGCATGCCCATCAGCGTCAGCGTGCGCGCGGCGTTCTCACCAGCGTCGAAGATGAAAACACGGCCACCCGCAATCACCGCGGTGCAGGCTTCCCCCCGCTCGCGGCTCGGCACGGGAGAGCCCGTGCCGCAAAAGCCGATATGGAGCGCCTCGGGGTCGAGCCCCGCCAGCAGGTCGCGCGAGACATTCTTTTCCACCGTACGCGTGAACAGCGCCATCTGGACGGCATCGCGCTTGAGCCATGCTCCGGCCAAGCCAATGGCGATGAGCGGGATGATCCAGACGCTGCGCCGCTTCATATGATCCACCCCCGCTTCATGGTTTGGCTATTCGCCGAGCAGGGTCTTCTGCCAGAAGATCAGCGAAGTCCAGAACTGGTAATCCTGGTTCTCCTTCTTGGCAAAGCCATGCCCCTCATTCTGGCCCAGCAGGTGCCAGGCGGTGCCGCCCTTCGCGCGCACCGCCTTCACGATCTGATCGGCTTCGGACGAAGGGACGCGCGGATCGTTGCCGCCCGTCACCACCATCAGGGGCAGGTTGAATCCGGAGATCCGGGTGAGGGGCGAAATCTCCTGCAGCTTCGCCTTCTGTTTGGGATCGCGCTCATCGCCATATTCGACCCGGCGGAGGTCGCGGCGATAGCTTTGCGTGTTTTCAAGGAATGTCACAAAATTCGAAATCGCGACGACGCAATTCGCGCCCTTGAACTGCGGGCCATACCGGATCGCGCTGGCATAGCACATATAGCCACCATAGGAGCCGCCAGTTTCCGCAAAACGCGTCGCATCGAGCGCGGAATCCTTGCTCAGCCGGTCGAGAAAGGCGCCAATGTCCTTCACCGAATCCTCGCGCCTGAAAGGGCCATTGTCGAGATTGACGAAGGTTTTTCCATAGCCGGTCGAGCCGCGGACGTTGGGGAAGAAGATGGCAATGCCAAGTTCGTTGATCAGGTAGTTGTTCCGGCCAAGGAAGCCCGGGCGATACTGCCCCTCCGGTCCGCCATGGATGTTGAAGATAAGCGGGCGCTTTCCCGGAAATTTCGTTGCGTCGGGCCGGTAGAGGAAGCCCGAGACCGTTTTGCCATCGAAGCTCTTGACCTCGATCAGTTCGGGTTCGGCGTTTTTCTTCACATCCAGCCCACCGGTTTCGCTCTCGGTCCATCGCGTGAGGGCGAACGTCTTGGAATCGACGCTGAACGCGTCGGTCGCGCTGCGAGCAGAGGTCAGCGAAAAGCCGATTTCGCCCCAATCCGAGGCCTCCAGACTCCCGATGACACCTGCCGGAATGCCCTCCACCTTGCGCGATGCGTTGGTCTTCGTGTCGAGCACATAAAGCGCAGACGCGCCGCCCTCATTCTTAACATAGGCTATGAAACTGCCATCATCGGCAATATCGAAATTGTCGACATCCCATTTGGGGCCGGTGTCAACTGGCGTGAACTTGCCCGTTGCGGGATCGACCCTGCCCAGTCGCTGGAACTCGCTCCCTTCGTCGGACGTGACCCACAACGCCCCGCCCGGCGCGAAACTGGCCTGCCCAAAGGCAACCTGCTTTTTGTGATCGCCGATCGGGGTCAGCTTGCCGCTTGCAAGGTCGAGCCGGTAGAGATCGGTTTTCGCCACCGAGATATATTGGGCAACGACCGCCCAGCTCTTGTCGGGCGAAAAACCGGCAATGGCCCAACCGCCACCCCTGACCTCTGTAACCATCCTGTCTGTTGTCCGGTCACGGGGGTTCATGATGTAGAGATCGCTGTCAGTCCCGTTGCGGCGCGTTGAGCTGTATCCGATCAGTTCGCCATCGTCGCTCCACGCATTGATCTGGTTGCGGCTCTTGCCGTCGGTGAGGAGGGTCAGCTGCCCGTTGGCGAGCGTATAGAGCTGGAAAAACTCGCTTCCGCCCACATCCTTCTGCACGACGAGTACGTCGCCGCGCCTGGGCGCCCAGCTTCCGCCGCCTACTGGCTCTGCCTCAAAGCTGATCTGCTTGCGCGCACCCATTGGCCGGGCGACCCGGTGAAGCTGGGCTGTGTTGCCAAAGCGGGTGCCGATCAGCATCGATCGGTCGGTCGGGTGCCAACCGGAAAAACTGGCCGTGCGAAACTCCATATAGGGTCGCGTCCTGGTCGCCAGCGCATCCGGAACGGCGGGTACGCCATCGGCAACAAGCGCAGCTGGCTTGGGCACATCGGCATGGGCGGGCGAAAGCGGCAGGGCCATCAAGCTAAGCCAGGCGAGTTTGCGGTGCATGGGGAATCCTCTGTGAGTACATGATGTTGGCGCAGAGGCTAACGCGGGCGACGCACTCCAGCAAGCACTGGCATGGGCCGGCGCTTGGTGCCAAAGGGGCGGCCATGATTTCGGCGGATTGCCCCTTTGTCCTGCTCGACGATGCCCGCACATCGGGAGCTTCGCCCACGAGGCTGTATTGCAACCCCCTTGAGGTGATCGTGGCAAAAAGGCGCGATGACGTTGCCGGGGCGCTCGAACGGCTGCGGGGGGAAACGAGGCCGGTCGCGGGTTTCATCGCCTATGAAGCTGGATACGCGCTGGAGGCAAGGATCAGGGGCGTGGGAGCCGACGCGCCCATGCCGTTGCTGTGGTTCGGCGTGTTCGATGGCTATGATGAAGTGGCTCCCGATGCTGTGCCGCACCTCCTTCCCGATCCGCTTTCCGGCTGGCTCGGTAAGCCCACGCCGCGCTCGACGCGCGCTGAATATGGAGATGCTTTTGCGCGGGTGGCGGAGTATATTGCGGCGGGCGACATTTATCAGGTCAACCTGTCCTTCCGCGCTGATGTGGCGACCGCAGGGCATCCGCTGGCGCTTTACGCAGGACTGCGGGCACGGGCGCAGGCGGGCTATGGCGGGGTGGTCTGGACGGGTGAGGACTGGCTGCTGTCGCTTTCGCCCGAACTCTTCTTCGCGCTCCATGAGGGGAAGGTCACGACGAAGCCGATGAAGGGCACGGCCGCGCGCGGAGCCAGCCCTGCTGCCGACGTTGCAGCGATCCAGACACTCCGCAACGATCCCAAACAGCGTGCCGAAAACCTGATGATCGTCGATCTGTTGCGCAATGACCTTTCCCGCGTGGCGCAGGCGGGAAGCGTCGAAGTGCCCAGGCTCTTCTCGGTCGAAACCTACCCGACGATCCACACGATGACCTCGACCGTCACGGCGCAACTCCCCCGGGGCCGTGATGCCATCGACGTGCTGGCGGCGATCTTCCCCTGCGGATCGATCACCGGCGCGCCCAAGATCCGCGCAATGGAAATCATCGACGAAGTGGAGATGGGCCCGCGTGGCGCCTACACCGGCAGCATCGGGCGGATCGATCCGGACGGCAGCGCCGCATTCAATGTTGCGATCCGCACACTTCATTTGCATGAAGGCGCAAAGACCGCGACGATTGGGCTGGGCGGCGGTATCGTAGCGGACAGTCGCGCGGGGGAGGAATGGGACGAATGCCTGACCAAGGGACGCTTCGTGGCTGATCCGCGCCAGTTCGACCTGATCGAAACGATGCGGTTCGACCCCGAGGGCGGTATCCACCTGCTTGAGCGGCACATCGCCCGCATCGGCGCGAGTGCGGCCACGTTCGGCATATCGTTCGACCGCCACGCTGTGAGGAACGAGCTCCAGGCCGCGACCTTCCGAATTGCCACGGCACGACGCGTTCGCCTGATGCTGAGCCAAAGCGGGCGGATCGCGATCGAGATTGCGAGGCTGCACGCCGCACCCGACGGGCCGGTGGAGGTTGCGCTTGTGCCGCGGCCGGTCGGCATCGATGATTTCCGCCTCCGCCACAAGACAACCGACCGCGGCTTTTTCGCCGAAGCCCGCGCCACGGCTGGAACCTTTGAGATTGCCCTGCTCGATGCGGACGGTTTCGTGACCGAAGGCAGCTTCACCAACATCTTCGTGAAAGGCGAAGGCGCCTTCCTCACCCCGCCCTTGTCGCGCGGGCTCCTCCCCGGCGTCCTGCGCGCCGAACTCCTCGCCAATGGCAGCGCTGTCGAGGCAGATCTGCGCGCCGAAGACCTGGCACACGGATTTTTCATCGGAAATGCCTGTCGGGGGCTGTTGCCCGCCGCGCTCAAGCCGCTATAGGCGCGGCGGCCCCACAGCACATACAGAAGGCTTCCATGCGCACCACATCTGCCGCGCTGAACCGTATTCAGCCCTCCGCCACGCTTGCCATGACCAGCCGGGTGCTGGAGCTTAAAGCCCAAGGCGTCGATGTGATCGGCCTTTCCGCCGGAGAACCCGATTTCGACACGCCCGATTTCGTCAAGGAAGCAGCGATCGAGGCGATCCGCAGGGGTGCGACCAAATACACCAATGTCGATGGCACGGCCGAGTTGAAGGCCGCGATCAAGGCCAAGTTCAAGCGCGACAACGGCCTTGATTACGAAGCCAGCCAGATCAGCGTCAATGTCGGCGGAAAGCACACATTGTTCAACGCGTTGGTGGCGAGCATCGATCCAGGTGACGAAGTTATCATCCCCGCGCCTTATTGGGTGAGCTATCCCGATATCGTCGCCTTTGCGGGCGGTACGCCCGTGTTCGTCGAAGGTCCGGCGGCGCAAGGCTACAAGATCACGCCTGCCCAACTCGACGCGACGATCACGCCTGCGACCCGCTGGCTTATCCTCAATTCGCCTTCGAACCCGACGGGCGCGGCTTATACGGCCGGCGAACTCAAGAGCCTCGCCGAAGTGCTGCTGCGCCACCCGCACGTCATGGTGATGACCGACGATATGTACGAGCATGTCTGGTATGCCGACGAACCCTTTGCGACGATCGTCCAGGTCTGCCCCGAACTTTACGACCGGACGCTGACCGTTAATGGCTGTTCCAAGGCCTATTCGATGACCGGTTGGCGGATCGGTTTCGCGGGCGGCCCCGCTTGGCTCATCAAGGCGATGGCGAAGCTCCAGTCGCAATCGACAAGCAATCCCTGCTCGATTGCACAGGCGGCGGCAACGGCGGCGCTCAATGGCGATCAGTCCTTCCTGCTCGCTCGGAACGAAGCGTTTCGGGGGCGCCGCGATCTGGTGGTTTCGATGCTCAATCAGGCGAACGGGCTGACCTGCCCGACGCCGGAAGGCGCCTTCTATGTCTATCCCGATGCCTCGGGGACGATCGGCAAGACGACGCCGGGCGGCAAGGTCATCACCAACGACAGCGACCTGATCGATTATTTCCTCGACGATGCCCGGGTTGCCGCAGTTCCCGGCATCGCGTTCGGGCTTTCGCCGGGTTTCCGCATTTCCTATGCTACGTCAGAGGCATTGCTGACCGAGGCCTGCACCCGCATCCAGCGCGCTTGCGGCAATTTGCGCTAGGGCCGATGGCCCTGCCGCTGTAACCTGGCACATCCAATACCCGAATGGGCGGGTATCAGGAGATGATGAAGGAGACAGCAATGATGAATCTCTCCCGGCGCGATTGCCTGGTTGGAACCGGCGCGCTTTCGGTGACGCTGCTCGCCGCGTGCAATGGTGCCGAAGCGACCGAGCGTTTCGAAGTCACCCTGACCGATGCCGAGTGGCGCAAACGGCTTTCGCCCGCCGCCTATCAGACGCTGCGTCATGAAGCGACCGAGCGCCCCTATTCGAGCCCGCTCAACAAAGAGCACAGGAAGGGGATCTTCTCCTGCGCTGGCTGCGCATTGCCGGTCTATTCCTCGGCGACCAAGTTCGACAGTGGCACCGGCTGGCCGAGCTTTTGGCAGGCCTTGCCCAAGGCGATCGGCACCAAGACCGACTGGTCGATCGGATCGCCGCGCACCGAGGCGCATTGCCGGCGTTGCGGCGGGCATCTTGGGCATGTCTTCAACGACGGCCCGCAGCCCACGGGCAAGCGCCACTGCATGAACGGCGTCGCCATGACGTTCAAACCGGCTTGAGGACCTTTGTAATGCGTACAGGACTTGTAGTCGGCGCAGCCGCCGCGCTTTGGGCCATTTCCTTTTCGAGCCCCGGCGTTGCCGAAAAGGCCGTTCCCATCCCTGCCATTGCGGCGGACGCGAAGGAAACCGGCAATACCGCCGTCGCGATCTTCGCAGGCGGCTGCTTTTGGGGCATGGAAGGCGTGTTCGAACATGTGAAGGGCGTGAAGAACGTCACCAGCGGCTATGCGGGCGGGACCGCCCAGACCGCAACCTACGAAGCCGTGACGACCGAGCGGACGGGCCATGCTGAAGCGATCCGCATCGTCTATGATCCGCGCGCCATCAGCTATGGCACGTTGCTGCGCGTCTATTTCTCGGTCGCGCACGATCCGACCCAGTTCAACCGGCAGGGACCGGATTCGGGGCCAAGCTATCGCTCTGCCGTCTTCCCGCAATCGCCCGCACAGGACAGGGCGGCGCGCGGCTATATCGCGCAACTGGCAAAGGCGCGTGCCTGGCCGCGACCGATCGTGACCAGGATCGAAGCCGGGAAATTCTTTCCCGCCGAAGCCTATCATCAGGATTTCATGCGCCTGAACCCCGGCCACGGCTATATCCAGCGCTGGGACGTGCCCAAGCTGGCGGCCTATAAAACGGCCTTTCCCACCCTATACCGATAGGGGAAATCTGAGCAGGCGGTTCGCTGCGGGCACCAGCGCCTCCGCGCCCCGGCCGACCGCCGCCAGGATCTCGGGATGATCCGCCGCAAGGCCGCCGGTCAGCGCGCCGAACGCCGGAAAGACCAGCTTGGTTTGCGTCGCCACGAAGCAGGGCCGCGAAATGCTACGCCCCCGTGCACCTGCCCGGTGCTTGGGGTGGAAATGGCCTGAGAGTTCGGGCCGCAGCTCGCTTGCTTCCGCCCGGTGGCGCAGGACAAGGCCATCGCATTCGGCCTCCGCCAATATCGTGCCGCCAATCCCTTCGGGCAAATGCTCGTCATGATTGCCGGTAATCCAGTGCCAGCGTGTCGCGCCCGTCAGCCGCGCCAGCAGCGCGCGGGCATTATCAGGCAAGCGTCGCGCGCCTTCATTATCATGAAAATTGTCGCCAAGGCACCAGATCTGCTCCGCTCGGGTGCGGGCAATCAGCCCGGCTAACCGCTCAAGCGTCGCCATGCTGTCATGCGGTGGCAGCATCTGCCCGTGCATCGCAAACCAGCTCGCCTTTTCAAGATGCAGGTCGGCAACAATCAGCGCTGCCCGACGGGGCCAGAACAGCGCGCCTTCCTTCAGGATCGTGAAATCGTGCCCGCCAAAGGCGAGCGGAATCACAGCGCCCTTGCACTCAAATTGGCGCCGAGATGGAGGCCCGCATCGACGAGCAGCGTCTCGCCCGTCGCGTGGCGCGACGCGCGGGAGAGGAGGAACAGGCCGGACGCGGCAATGTCCTCTGGCGTCGAAGCCGCCTGCAAAGGCACCGATGCAATGACATTGGCCCGGATCCGTGCGGTCGTTTCTTCTCCGAACGCGTCGGAGAACCAGCGCGTGTCTATAAAGCCGGGGCAGATCGCGTTGACGCGGATTTTCGGTGCCAGCGCCCGGGCAAGGCTCTTGGTCATTGTGTTGAACGCCCCCTTCGACGCTGCATAGGCGACCGAGGAGCCGATCCCCGTCACGCCCGCAATCGACGAGACATTGAGGACGGCCGCCCGGTCGCTGGCCTCGAGCAAGCTCCGCGCCGCACGGATCATCTGGAAGGGGCCAATGACGTTCACTGCATAGATGCGCTGGAAATCCTCTGCCGTCAGCCCGTCAAGATCGGCATGATTGGGAACCTGCTTGGTCGTCCCGGCATTGTTCGCAAGCGCATCGATCCGGCCATATTTCCCCGCCGCCGCCGCAATCGCGCGACAGGCGGAATCCTCGGACACGTCGCCCTGAACAATCGTTGCTTCGGCTCCGGCTGCCCGCACGCGTTCGGCAGTCGCTTCGGCCTCTGCCATGCTTTTCGTGCAGTTCAGAATGACGGCGCGCGCGCCCTGTTCGGCAGTTCCAATCGCCAGCGCCGCCCCAAGGCCAGTCGCTGAACCGGTCACCACCACAATCGCATCATCGAACTCGCGCATCATTCTCTCCCGTCAGTGCGAGAGACCCTAAGCGGGAGGGCGCATCACCTCAAGCGGCAGGTGCTTCGGCTTCGTCCTCGGCCGGGTTCTCGAACCAGGCTTCGACCGGGCCGCTGAGCTTGATCGTCAACGGCCTGCCGCGACGGTCGACGGTCTTGCCGGCCTGCACACGGATCCAGCCTTCGGAGATCGAATATTCCTCGACATCGCGGCGCTGATTGCCCTTGAACTTGATGCCCACCCCCCGCTGCAAAGCCTCTGCGGCAAAATGCGGGCTGGAGGGGTCGATCGAAAGATGGTCTGGCGGTGTGTCTGTCATGGCTGCGCGCTTGCCTCATCCGGGCCGCAGGCGTCAACAGCTTGTTGTTTTCGCGAAAATGATATATGAAAACGATATACTTTCTGGAGAGATGCAATGCGCACACTCGTCGATATCAGGGATGACCAGATCGCCGCGCTTGATGCACTCGCCAAAGCGGCAAAAAAGCCGCGCGCCGTCATCATCCGCACCGCGATCGATGAATATGTCGGTAAGAATACAGCGAAAGCTGCCAATGACGACAAGTCCTGGCTGGATGAGGCGTTCGGTCTTTGGGCAAAGCGGGGCTTCAAAGAAGACGGCCTCGCCTATGAACGGCGTCTGCGCGACGAGTGGTAAGCGCGCTTTTCGATACCAACCTCTTAATCGATGCGCTCGCGGCGATGCCCGAGGCATTGACCGAACTGCAACGATACGACACGCGGGCGGTCAGTATCATAAGCTGGATCGAAGTGATGACCGGTGTGGTATCGACCGAGGAAGAGCAAGCGACACGGTCGTTCCTCGGGCATTTCGATCTGTTGCAATTGACTGAAGAGATTGCCGACAGGGCAGCCGTCATCCGCCGCGAACGCCGCATCAAACTCCCCGACGCAATCATCTGGGCCAGCGCGCAGACGGGCGACCTACTGCTGGTTACGCGCAACGAAAAGGATTTCCCGGCGGACGATCCGGGCGTGCGGGTGCCGTATCGGGTTTGACTAAGCCGCCACCTTCGCCCGCGATGCCTTTTTGCGTTCGTGCGGATCGAGATAGCGCTTCCTGAGGCGGATGCTCTTCGGCGTCACCTCCACAAGCTCATCATCGTCGATATAGGCGATCGCCTGTTCGAGCGTCAGGCGCTTGGGCGGGGTCAGGCGGATCGCGTCGTCCTTGCCACCGCTCGCGCGAAAGTTGGTGAGCTGCTTGGCCTTCATCGGATTGACTTCGAGGTCGTCGGTCTTGGCATTTTCGCCAATGATCATGCCTTCGTAGAGCGGTTCCTGCGGCGCAACCATCAATATGCCGCGCTCCTCGAGAAAGCCGAGCGCATACGCGTTCGATTCACCGCTGCCGTTGGAGATCAGTACGCCGTTCTTTCGGCCTTCGATCTTGCCCTTATGCGGGCCATATTTCTCGAACAGCCGGTTCATGATCCCGGTGCCGCGCGTGTCCGAAAGGAATTCGCCATGATAGCCGATCAGCCCGCGTGAGGGCGCGCTGAAGGTGATCCGCGTCTTGTCACCGCCCGAGGGGCGCATGTCGGTCATTTCGGCCTTGCGGATCGCCATCTTGTCGATGACGGTGCCCGAATATTCATCATCGACGTCGATCACGACGGTTTCATAGGGCTCTTCCTGACCGGCGGGGCCATCGCGGAACAGCACGCGCGGGCGGCTGATACCGAGTTCGAAGCCTTCGCGCCGCATCGTTTCGATGAGGACGCCAAGCTGCAATTCGCCGCGCCCGGCAACTTCGTAGGAATCGCGGTCGGCAGCCTCCGTCACCTTGATCGCGACATTGCTTTCGCCTTCGCGGAGCAAGCGGTCGCGGATCATGCGGCTCGTCACCTTGCTGCCTTCGCGGCCGGCCATCGGCGAATCATTGACCGCAAAGCGCATCGAGAGCGTCGGCGGATCGATCGGCTGGGCGTGGAGCGGTTCGGTGACGCTGATGTCGCAAATCGTGTTGGCCACGGTCGCCACGGCCAAGCCAGCAATCGAGATGATGTCACCCGCACTCGCTTCCTCGACAGGAACGCGTTCAAGCCCGCGAAACGCCATGATCTTCGACGCGCGGCCGGTCTCGACGACCTTGCCTTCGGGATCGAGCGCGTGGATCGGCATGTTGAGCTTGACCGAACCGCTGAACACAAGACCCGTCAGGATGCGGCCGAGGAAATTGTCGCGGTCGAGCAAAGTCACGAGGAACTTGAACGGGCCATCGGGATCGGCCGACGGTGCCGGAACATGCTTGATGATGGTCTCGAACATCGGCGTCAGCGTGCCTTCGCGCACATCGGCTTCAAGCGAGGCATAGCCGTTGCGGCCACTTGCAAAGAGCACCGGAAAATCGAGCTGCTCATCCGTCGCATCGAGGCTCACGAACAGATCGAACACTTCATCGAGCACTTCCTGGATGCGCGCGTCGGAGCGGTCGACCTTGTTGACCACGACAATCGGGCGCAGGCCCAGCGCCAGCGCCTTGCCGGTCACGAACTTGGTCTGCGGCATCGCGCCTTCGGCCGCATCGACCAGCAGGATCACGCCATCGACCATCGAGAGGATGCGCTCCACCTCCCCGCCGAAATCGGCGTGGCCCGGCGTATCGACGATGTTGATCCGCGTCTTGTGGCCGTGATGATCGTCCCATTCGACGCTGGTGCACTTGGCGAGAATCGTGATCCCGCGTTCCTTTTCGAGATCGTTCGAATCCATCGCGCGTTCCTCGACGCGCTGATTGTCGCGGAACGTGCCGGACTGGCGGAAAAGCTGGTCGACCAGGGTCGTCTTGCCATGATCGACGTGCGCGATGATGGCCACATTGCGGAGGGGCATTCGGTTTCTCAAGTGTGCGAGGAATGGATTGGCCGCGCCCCTAGCCGAATTTGTGCGATGCGGCAAGGATGCGCGGCGCGCCTGCCGGTTTAACCCATGTCATTCCCATGCACGGTGCGGGGAGGATTACACCCAAGCCGCCTTCCACGCCTCGTGCGCAAATGCTAGACCAGCGATGCACACCATACCGTCCTACTTGAATAATACAGCATATCCCGCCATCTTGTCGGCAGAACTATCAGGAGATGCCCCGTGGCAACAAAGGTTGAAGAGGCTGAAATCGCGCTGACAGCGCCCGATCCCGTACCGGTGGTTGCGCCCGAAAAGGCGGCGGGGCTGGTTCCGCTGGCCGAGGGGCAGAAATCGCAGCTTGAGACCAAGGCCGAAAGCTTCGTCAGCGAACTGGCTGCGCTCGACCCGAATTCGCCCGAATTCGGCAAGATGGTCGATCAGTTGACGACCATGGGCCGCAAGGAAATTGCCGAGGCTGCGGGGCAGTCGAACCGATTCCTCGACCGTCCGGTGCGCGCGATGGACAAGGACAACAGCGTCGGCACCAGCCTTGCCGAGCTGCGCCGAACGGTTGAGGACCTCGATCCCGGCAAGAAGGACGATCTGTTCACCAAGAGGAAGCTGTTCGGCATCATCCCCTATGGCAACAAGATGCGGACCTATTTCGACAAGTATAAATCCTCGCAGGGCCATATCGCCTCGATCCTCTCACATCTCGGCTCGGGCAAGGACGAGCTGATCAAGGACAATGCCGCCATCTCGGTCGAACGGCAGAATCTGTGGGCGGCGATGGGCCGGCTCGAACAGATGATCCACATTGCCAAGGCGCTTGATGCTGGGCTTGAGGACAAGGCCGCCGATCTCGATATCAGCGATCCCGCCAAGGCCAAGGCGATTCGCGAGACCGCGCTGTTCTACATCCGCCAGCGCACCCAGGATCTGCTCACGCAGATGGCGGTGACGGTGCAGGGCTATCTCGCGCTCGATCTCGTCAAGAAGAACAATGTCGAGCTGATCAAGGGTGTCGATCGCGCTTCGACCACAACGGTCGCTGCGCTGCGCACTGCCGTGACCGTGGCACAGGCATTGGTCGGGCAGAAGCTGGTTCTCGAACAGATCACCGCGCTCAACACGACGACCGCGAACATCATCGATTCGACCGGCGAAATGCTCAAGAACCAGACGGCGCAGATCCACGAGCAGGCGGCCTCGAGCACGATCCCGCTTGAAACGCTCCAGCGTGCGTTCCAGAATATCTATCTGACGATGGACAACATCGACACGTTCAAGGCCAAGGCGTTGATCTCGATGAAAACCACGGTGGACACGCTGGGCCAGGAAGTCGAAAAATCGAAGGGCTATATCGCCCGCGCCGAAGGCCAGGCGCAGGCCGCGCTCGAGAATAGCGGCGCGACGAGTCCCTTCTCCCCGGTCGAATGATGGAATCCGACCGCATCCTTGCCCGCGCAGATGAAGCGCTGAGGCGCCACGGCATGGAGCCGAGGCTCGCCCAGCGCGCCCGCGCGGCACGGCAGCGTTACTTCTTCGGCAAGGTGAAGCGGATTGCGGTGGTCGGAGCGGCCCTGGTGATCGGTCTGCCGCTCTGGGGGCTGATCATCGGCCCCGTCGGCACCAGCGGGCTGATGATCGCGGTGCTGGCCTTTATCGTGGCAACGGTCGGGTTGATGGCCTTCCCCCGAACGGAGCTTGTTGCCGGAGAAGTCCTGCCGACGACCGAACTGGCGCTGCTCCCATTGAAAACCGAGGAATGGCTCGCCGGGCAACGTCGTGCGCTCCCAGCCCCTGCAACGCGGTTGGTCGACGGCATCGGCCTCAAGCTCGAAATCCTTGCTCCCCAGCTCCAGGCGCTCGACGAGCGTGAGCCGGTCGCGGCCGACATTCGCCGCCTGATAGGCGAGGAACTGCCCGAACTGGTCAAAGGCTATCAGCGCGTGCCGCTCAACGTCCGCAAGGAAGGTTTGAACGGGATCAGCCCGGACAAGCAACTGGTCGAGGGCTTGGCCGTTGTCGATGAAGAGCTTGGCCGCCTGAGCGAACAGCTTGCAGCGGGCGATCTCAACCGCTTTGCGACACAGGGCAAGTATCTCGAACTCAAATATCAGGGCGACAGCGTAGGCTGATTTGGGCAATAAGCCCGCCATGACCAACCGTTTCGACCAACTCCCCAATCGCCGCTCGATCATAGACCGGCGCGTGCTTGCCGATGCGCTGGCGGGGCTTGAGGGCAGCGATGCGACACGGTTACGCAACGGCTCGACAGCGCTCCTGAAGCCGGCGCTCGATGCCGGACGGGCGGAGATTGCGGCGCGGCTGATCGAACATCCGCAGGCGGGCCGCGAAGCGGCGTCAGGGCAGGCGTTCCTGATCGACCAGATATTGCGCCTGATCTTCGATTTCACGATCCAGCGGCTTTATCCGCTCAACAATCCAACCGCGTCCGAACGGCTCACGCTGATCGCAGTCGGCGGCTATGGGCGGGGCGAAATGGCGCCTTTTTCGGACGTCGATATTGCCCTCCTGACGCCCTACAAGCAGACTGGCTGGGCCGAACAAGTCATCGAATCGATCCTCTACACGCTGTGGGACCTGGGCCTGAAGGTCGGGCATTCGAGCCGTTCGCTCGACGAGATGGTGCGGATGGCAAAGAGCGACCTGACCATCCGCACGGCATTGCTCGAATCGCGCTATGTTTGGGGCGACCAGCCGCTCTATGATGAGGCTTCGGTGCGGTTCGGCAACGATGTGCTGGCAGGTACAGCGCGTAGCTTTGTGACGGAAAAGCTCGCCGAACGTGAGGCGCGGCACAAGCGCATGGGGGACAGCCGTTACATGGTCGAACCCAATCTAAAAGAAGGCAAGGGCGGGCTGCGCGACCTCCACACTCTGTTCTGGATCGGCAAATATATGCACCGCGTCTCGAGCGTTGCCGAGTTGGTGGATCGCGGCCTGCTGACCAAGGCTGAGCTGCGCCAGTTCCAGAAGGCGGAGAATTTTCTCTGGGCGGTGCGCTGCCACCTCCACGCCGTGACCGGTCGCGCCGAGGAACGTCTGACTTTCGACGTCCAGCGCGAGATTGCGGCGCGGATGAACTATGCCGACCGGCCCGGGCGATCGACCGTCGAGCGTTTCATGCAGCATTATTTCCTGATCGCGAAACAGGTGGGCGACCTGACGGGCGTGTTCCTTGCCCATCTCGATGACAGTTTCGCGCCCAAGGGGCGGCGCTTCTCGCTTGCCGGGTTCCGCCGTTCGCCGCGCAACCTCAACGGCTTCGTGCTCGATCGCGGGAGGCTGGCGCTGCCTGCGGATAATTGGTTTGCAGCCGATCCGGTCCGGTTGGTCGAACTGTTCGCGCTGGCCGACCAGCACGGGCTTGAGATCCATCCCCAGGCGATGCGGGCTGCCAATCGCGATGCAAGGCTGATCGATGCCAGGATCCGCAACGACCCGCGCGCCAACACCCTTTTTCTCGACGTGCTGACGAGCCGGCGCGATCCCGAAACCGTGCTGCGCTGGATGAACGAGGCAACCGTGTTCGGGCGTTTCGTGCCCGATTTCGGCCGTGTCGTGGCGCAAATGCAGTTTGACATGTACCACCATTATACCGTCGATGAGCACAGCATCCGCGCCATTGGCCTGCTTGCCCGGATCGAGAAGGGCGATCTGGATGCGGATCACCCGCTGGCCACGGCGATCCTGCGCCAGATCGTCTCGCGCCGGGTGCTCTATGTCGCCGTCTTGCTGCATGACATCGCCAAGGGAAGGGGCGGGGATCACTCAGTACTGGGCGCCGAGGTCGCGATGAAGCTATCCCCGCGTTTCGGGCTGACCCCGGCCGAGACCGAAACCGTGGCATGGCTGGTGCGCTGGCACCTGATCATGTCAAACACGGCTTTCAAGCGCGACCTTTCGGATTTCAAGACTGTGCTCGATTTCGCAGAGCACGTGCAATCGCCCGAACGGTTGCGGCTGCTGCTTGCGCTCACCGTCGTCGATATTCGTGCGGTGGGCCCCGGCGTGTGGAACAGCTGGAAGCGGCAATTGCTGACCAACATTTTCGAAGCAGCAGAAGAAGTGCTGCGTCTTGGCCATAAGCAGACCGGGCGCAAGGAACGTATCACCGCCAAGCAGGAAGCGCTCGCCGAGCGGCTGGGCTGGAGCAACGCAGCCTTCGAGCGGTTGCGCAAGCGCCTGCCTGAAAGCTACTGGATTGCTGAACCTGATGACATTCTCGAAAGCAACGCCCGCCATGTCGCCGATGCGGGCAACAAGCCACTTGCGATCGCGGCAAAGGTCTATCCCGCCCGCGGTGCCACGCTGGTCACAGTTTACGCCGCCGATCATCCTGGCCTGTTTTACCGCATGGCGGGCGCGATCCATCTGGCGGGCGGCAGTATCATCGACGCCCGCATCCACACGACGCGGGACGGCATGGCGCTCGACAATTTTCTGGTGCAGGATCCATTCGGCCAACCCTTCGACGATGCCCGACGCCTAAAACGGATCGAACAGGGGATCGAGGATGCCCTTGCCAATCGCCACGCCTTGACCGAGAAACTCGCCGCTCGGCCGCTGCCAAGGACCAGGGCGGAAGCATTCGATATCGCGCCCAACGTGCTGATCGATAACCGGGCGTCGAACCGCTACACAGTGATCGAAGTGAACGCGCGCGATCGCCCCGCGCTGCTCAACGCACTTGCATATGCGCTGTTCCAGTCGAAGGTGACGATCCATTCCGCCCATATCGCGACTTATGGTGAACGCGCCGTCGATACCTTCTATGTGACCGACCTGACAGGCGACAAGATTGCAAGCGATGCGCGGCTCAAGGCGCTCGATGCAGCATTGCTGGCGGCAGCGTCGGGCGTGTTGGCCGAAGCCAAGGCTGCATAGAAAAGGCCCGCCCCGGAAGAACCGGGACGGGCCAAAATCTTCCTCCCTTGCGGTGGAAAATTGCTAGAACTTGCCCTTCAGCGTAATGCCATAGGTGCGCGGCTCTCCGGGGAAAGCGATGAAGATCTGGTTGGCTGCTGCCGAGCCCGCTGCAACACCGCGGATCGTTCCGCCACCTTGCAACGGCGTATCAGCCGCAATCTGCTGATATTTCTTGTTCAGCAAATTCTGGCTGAAGATCTCGATGCCCCAGCGCTTGTCGTTGCCGTACAGGCCCAAGCGCCCATTCACCGTCAGGAAGCCATCCTGAACCTTTTCGATATCCAGATCGGAGCCGGTATTGACGTCGCCCTGATAACGGAAATCGAAATAAACGAGGCCGGACATGCCCGAATTGCCAATACCGGGCGACCAACCCATGCCGCCGGTCACGACATATTCTGGCGCGTTCGAGATCTGGCGCTGGGGCAACTGGAAGTTGGTTGGCGCGAACGCCCGCCCGCCGAGTCCGACCAGATTGTTCTGATATTTGGTCGAAGCGTAGGTCATCCCGAGATTGATCGCCACATGGCGCACCGGGAAGATTGCCGCTTCAAGCTCAAGCCCTTTCGACACCAGCCCCGGCCCGAGCCGGTTGGCAGCGCAGGCTCCCGTTAGTGATGCGGCCGCAGGGCCGGAGCTAGGCAGGATGTCACGATCCAGACCGTTGAGGCTGTCGCGGCACGAATTGACGTTGGTCACTTCGAAATTGATGCCGTTGAAGGTGTTCAGCTGGAAATTGTCGAACCGCGAATAAAAGAGCGCAGCATTCAAATTGAACTGACGGCCATCGAATTTGAGGCCAACCTCAAACGCATCGACCTTTTCCGGCGCAAACTGAAGGTCGGCGACTTCGGGACGAGCATTACCCGGCGTGTTGGCGGGACGCGCCAGCTGAGCGGCACAGGCCGGTATGGCTGCATTGCACGTGGCGTCCAGCGCGGATGTGTCGAGATTGAAGCCACCCGCCTTATAGCCTTTGGAAAAAGACGCATAGGCCAACACCTTGTCCATTGGCTTGAACGACAGAACGGCCGTTCCCGTCCATTCGGTTTCGGTGTTCTTGCGGTTTGGGTCGGTGAGTGAAATGCCGGCGCCGGCCGTATTGTTTATCACACAAGGAAGCGTGGCAAACGCCGCCAGGGTTGAGGTCGCACGCAGCGCACCGCAAAGATTGTTATTGGTGTTGAAGCTGCCACCGAGCGACTTGCGCTCATTGGTGTAGCGCGCGCCGAGTGTCAGCGTCAGCTTGTCCTCAACGATGTCGAAAGTGTTGTGCGTAAAAAAAGCATAATTCCGGCTTGTCTGTTGGAAGCTGTTGCTGACCACGCCCGTGCCCGACAGCTGAAGAGTCGGCTGTCCAAGAACCGCAGCCAGCGAACCGAAACCGGGTCGGGCCGGGTTGGCGACCAGCGCTGCCAGCGTTGCCGAGCCCGTCGCCGCAGCGGTTGCCTGAAGGAGCGGGACGTTCACGCACAGCGGCTGGCTTGGCGACACGACCGATGGCAGGACGCTCGAAAACAAAAGGCAGTTTGCGTATTTGTCATAGTCGGCACCATATTTGATGTCGTCCGACACATCGAGTTTTTCATTGGCATAATAACCGCCGACCAGCCAGTTGAGGCGGCCATCGAACAGTTCGCCCTGGAGCCGGACTTCCTGTGTGAACAGGCGGAAACGGCGATCGAGTGCAGTGCGGCGGAGGATGTCCAGCGCGTTGAAGTCCGAATCCTGGCCTTGGCGATTCTTGTAGTCGCGATAGGCGGTGATCGCCGTCAGCTTCGTATCGCCGAAGCTCCAGTTGAGTTCGCCCGAAAGCCCCCAGTCCTTGGTATTCGACGTGTAGTTGAACCCGGGCGTCGTCGCCTGCGCGCGGATGAACTTGGTACCCGTTGGCGCAATTGGATAGTTGGCCCCCAATGCCTGCAGTAGCGGCAGCAATGTATTGGGCGCAAAGGTCAGGTTGCCACCCACCAGGCTGACATTCTGGTTCGGGCCATAATTGACTGCGCCACAGCAAATCTCGGTGCGTTTGCTATAATCGCCGATGATACGCACACTGATGTCCGACGAGGGTTCGAAGAGCAACTGGCCACGCACCAGATACCGGTCGCGGTCGTTGATGTCCTTTTGCCCCGGCGTCACATTCTTGATAAAGCCGTCACGCTGCTGCCAAACGCCATCGAGGCGGAAGGCCAGTTTCTCGGCAACAAGCGGGCCAGTGACCGAACCGTCCAGCCGCATGTAATCGTAATTGCCAAAGGTTGCCGACCCGGATCCGCCGAAATCGAACGACGGCCCCTTGGTCACGATGTTGATAAGGCCCGCCGAAGCATTGCGGCCGAACAACGTGCCCTGTGGCCCGCGTAGCACTTCGACGCGCTCAATATCGCCGAGTTCGGAAAGGCCAACGCCCGTGCGGCTGCGATAGACGCCGTCGATGAACAGCGCGACCGAAGATTCAAGCCCCGCATTTTCGCCTACCGTGCCGACGCCGCGAACACGTGCAGAGAAATTGACTTCGCTGGTTGCGCCGGAAACGAGCAGCGACGGCGCAAGCTGGTTGAGCGCGCGAACGTCGGTCGCACCGGTATTGGCAAGCGCCTCTCCCGACACCGCCGATACCGCGATTGGAACATCTGACAGCGATTCGCTACGCCTTGTCGCGGTGACGATGATATCTCCCTGGTCGGCGGCGGCGTCTTCGGCCTGCGGGGCCGCAGTCTGATCCTGAGCGTAAGCCGGAGCGGCGAAACCGCACAGGGCAGCCGAAATCATCAAGGTAGTTTTGCGCATCATGCTCTCCCACAAGCTAGGCGTTGCATTTTCCTGTAGTCGGAAAATTTGGCCAATTCGTAGTGCGATCAGCCACACCCCACCAGTCCGCGCGTCACTTACGCAGCGCATTCCTGCTGCATTGATACATTTTTGCCACAGATTTACGCTGTGGGTCTGCGATATTTCGTGGTGCCGCAGCGGCACTTGCAATCGGCATATGATTCAGCCGCAAAAAATGCCCGCCCTGGACGAACCAGAGCGGGTCATTTTTCCTGCATGTCATGCAGATATAGTCCCTAGAACTTGCCCCTCACCGTGATCCCGTAAGTGCGCGGTTCGCCCGGGAAGGCGATGAACAACTGGTTTGCAGTTGCTGAAATGCCAGACTGCACGCCGTTGAAGGTTCCGCTGCCCTGAAGCGGGGCGTCGGCAGCGATCTGCTGATACTTCTTGTTGAACAGGTTCTGGCCGAAAAGCTCGATGCCCCATTTCTTGTCAGGGCCAAACAGGCCGATACGTCCGTTGACGATGAGGAAGCCGTCCTGAATCTTTTCGACATCCAGATCGGAGCCCGTATTGGTATCGCTCTGGAGGCGCGCATCGAAATAGATCAGGCCGCTCAGCCCCGAATTGCCAATCTCGGGCGAGTAACCAATTCCGGTAGTCAGCACATATTTGGGCGCATTGGACAATTGCCGGCCCGGAAGCTGGAACAGCGTGGGAGGAAGCGGGCGACCGTTCGTCCCGACCAGATTATTGCGGTATTTGGTGTCCGAATATGTAAGACCGACATTTACGCTTACGTCCCTGGCTGGACGGATGACGCTTTCGATCTCGAAACCCTTGGATTCCACACCGGCACGGGTACGGTTTGCCGCGCATGCGCCGGTCAGGACACTGGCGTCGCGATCGCCCCCGTTCAGGCTATCCGAGCATCCTTCGAGATTGGTCACTTCGAAATTGATGCCGTTGAACGTGTTGAGCTGGTATTGCTTGTAGAGCTGATAGAACGCCGCCACGTTGATATCGAAACCGCGGCCATTGTATTTCACCCCAGCTTCGATGGCGTTGACCCTTTCCGGCGCGAACTGAAGGTCGGATGCTTCGGGCCTGGCGTTGCCGACGGTGTTGGCCGGAAGCGCACGCCGCGCGACGCAGGCGGCGTTGGCAGCGATCTGTCCGGCGCTTGGAGCGGCGCCACCTGCATTGGGATTGCAGGGTGCATCGAGCGCGGATGTATCGAGGTTGAAACCACCAGCCTTGTAGCCCCTTGAATAGGAGGTGTAGATCAGCAGGTCTTCGGTGGGCTTGAAGCTCAGCACCGCCGTTCCGGTAAATTCGCTCTCCTTGCGCTTGGTGCCGGGGCTGGCACTGGTAAAGCCTGGCCCGGCATCGTTGTTGATCGCGCAGGCGAAGCCGGCAAGCGGCGAGGCGATGTTGCGCAACGCGGTGCACAGCGTGTTGTTCGTGTTGAACGAACCCGTCAGATCCTTGCGCTCGTTGGTGTAGCGCCCGCCAAGTGTCAGCGAGAGCTTGTCGGGGATGATGTCGAACACATTGTGTGTAAAGAAGGCGTAGTTACGGCTGTCCTGCTGGAAGGCGTTCCGGATGACACCCGTACCGGCGAGCGGTGTGCCCCCGATTGCTGCAGTGAGGGCCGAAAATGCGCCACCGGTCAGTGCGCTGAAATAGCGATCGGCATCGACTCCGAATTTCGAATCATCGGTAACGTTGAGCTGCTCGTCCGAATAATAGCCGCCGATCAGCCAGTCGAGGCGCCCATCGAACAACTCGCCCTGCAGGCGGAGTTCCTGCGTGAAGAGCTTGAATTCGCGCGTCAGCGCAGTGCGACGCAGGATGTCGAGGCGGTTGAAATCCGTGTCCTGGCCTTGGGTGTTCTCATAGTCGCGATACGCCGTGATCGCGGTCAGCTTAGCTCCCCCGAGATTCCAGTTGAGCTCGCCCGAAATACCGTAGTCTTCGCTGTCCGAGCGGTAATTGAAACCCGGCGTAGTCGATACGCTCCGCGTGAACGGGGTAGTTACCGGAGGGATGTTGGCGCCCAGAGCGTTCAGCACCGGGAGCAGGGTATTGTTCGAAACAACCACATTACCCTGCGCATCGCGGCTAAGATTGCGCGTTGGCCCGAGGTAGGGCGCAGCGCAGCATATCTCGTTTCGCTTGCTATAGTCGCCGATCAGGCGGAAGCTGATATCGTCGGTCGGCTCGAACAGCACCTGACCGCGGATCAGATAGCGATCGCGGTCGTTCGAGTCCTTCAATCCTGGCGTGAGGTTCTTGGTGAACCCGTCGCGCTTTTGATAAACCGCGTCGAGCCGCGCCGCGATCGTCTGGGTCAAGCCGCCAGTGACCGAACCGTCGATCCGGTAATAGTCATAATTGCCATATGTCGCCGAGCCTTTGGCTTCGAAGTCGAAGTCCGGTTTCTTGGTGACGATGTTGATCAGGCCAGCCGTCGAGTTCTTCCCGAACAGAGTGCCTTGCGGCCCACGCAGAATTTCGACGCGCTCGATATCGCCAAGTTCGGAAAGGCCAACGCCGGTGCGGCTGCGATAGACGCCATCGATGAACAGGCCGACGGAGGATTCGAGACCGGGATTTTCCCCAACTGTGCCAACCCCGCGGATACGCGCAGTGAAGCTCACCTCGCTCGTTGCACCCGAAACGATCAGCGACGGTGCAAGCTGATTGAGCGCACGAATGTCGCTTGCCCCGGTATTCTGGAGCGCTTCTCCCGACACGGCCGAAATGGCGATCGGCACATTCGACAGCGATTCCTCGCGCCGCGTGGCCGTGACGATGATTGCCCCGTCGTCCGCGTCGGCTGTGGTTTCATCAGCTGGTGCGGCCTGTTCCTGCGCCCAAACGGGTGTAGCCACCGCCAGAACGGCAACAGACATCATATACGCCACTTTACGCATCATTTGTATCCTCGAGCTAGTTGGTACCAGCTGGGATACGTTCAAAAGGGGCGTTTTGGTTGCAGGCGCAAACGAGTTAAAATTGCGAACCCTGTGTTTTCAGTCCTGCCAGTGGCATTTAGGCCACAGCATTACTTGGGGCTGAGCACCATCAGCATCTGACGCCCCTCCATGCGCGGGTACTGCTCGACCTTGGAGTCTTCGGCGGTGTCATCCTGCACACGCTGGAGCAGCTTCATGCCAAGTTCGCCATGCGCAAGTTCGCGCCCGCGAAAGCGCAGCGTGACCTTCACCTTGTCGCCTTCGCCGATAAACTTGTGAATCGCCCGCATCTTCACGTCATAATCATGATCGTCGATGTTGGGACGCATCTTGATCTCCTTGATCTCCTGCGTCTTCTGGGTCTTGCGGGCGTGGTTGGCCTTTTTCTGGGCCTCGTACTTGAACTTGCCGACATCGAGGAACTTGGCGACGGGCGGATCGGCGTTTGGAGAGACCTCAACCAGGTCAAGGCCGACTTCGGCGGCCTGCTCGATCGCTTCGCGGGTGTACATCACGCCGAGATTTTCGCCATTTTCGTCAATCACCCGCACTTTGGGGGATTGGATAAATTCGTTGAAACGCGGCCCATTCATCTGGGCGGGCGTCGGGCCGAGGGGACGGCGGGGGGCAAGCGGTGGTATAACAGATTCTCCAAAGACATGAACGTCAGCGCGGCGATGTATCGGTTTTGTGCCCGAAGGCAAAGCTCGAAATCGCGCGAAGGCAACGATTCTGCCGCAGTGTGGCGCGGTTACGCCACCTTGTAGCGTGGTACGGGCATCAGTGATGGATAACAGGCGCGATCCTCACCCGCGCAATCAGCGCTGCGCCCACGACCATCAAGACAGCAGCGATCCCTTCCGCAACCACATAATCGCCCGTGGCATCGTGCAACCAGCCAAAGGTCAGGATGCCTGCGGCATTGCCGATCCAGGCGGCTGCGATAATCCAGCCATAGACGGTTCCGTATCGCGCCAGCCCGAATCTGCGAGACGTGAAGAACGCCCACAGATCGATTTCCGCGCCTTGCTGGATGCCGATCAATGCGACCGCTAACAGGGCCGCCCAAACCGGAAGGTCGATCGCCGCCAGCAGGATGAAGCCGATGGCAGGTAGGAAAGTGAAGAGAAAAGCGACGATACGCGGGTTGGAGCGATCAAGGAACCAGCCCGCCACGATCCGCCCGAAGACCTGGCCGATCGCGTAGCCTGTCACGCCCAGAGCTGCTGTGCCGGCACCAATGCCCTCCTCCTGCACGAGCGGGGAAAGCTGGCTGACAAGCCCTGCGCCCCCGATTGCAACGGCAAAAAGCGAAAACGCAAGAAGCCAGAAATCGCTTTCGCGAAAATGGCTGCGGTCATGGGAGGCTGCGTCTGCTTCCCTGGCCGGGCCGGCGGGGCCTTCTGGTGGGGCATCCCGCACAAGGAGCAACGTCAGCGGCAGGCCGACGAGTCCGGCCACAATCGCCAGAGCCCCGTAACCGGCACGCCAGCCATAACTCTCGATCAGCGCCGCAAGCAGCGGCGGCGCGATGGCGGCAGTTGCCGCCAGTCCCAGTGAAGCCACCCCGAGTGCGAGTCCACGACTTTTCCAGAACCACGCGCTGATCGGTCGCGTATAGGCCAGCGGCCCGCATCCGACGCCTGCGGCACCGTAGAGAAACGCGATCATCGCAAACTGGACAAGGGTACTGACGGTGGTCGCCATAAGGATATGGCCAGCAACGACGCTCAANNGCACCAACCACGATCAGCGCCTGAAGGTTTGCCAGCTCGCCGCGGCTCACGCCGAATTCCTTCGTCATCCCCAATGTGAAGAGGCTGAACGTGTAGTAAAATAGGGGAATGCCCAGTCCCGACGCAATTGAGGCGCCAAGAACAACCCGCCAGCCGCGTCGCCATTCGTTCATCGCCACTGCGTCGGGCCCATATCGTCAGAGATTCGCTTCAAGCGTCGGCGGTCTATAGATTTGGCCGTCGGAGGGCAAAGCGGGACATCATCGCGACACGGGCTTTTGACTCCGCCCCCGGCGGGGCTATCATTCGCGCAACAAGAAGAACCGGATGGATGCATGGCGACGAAGGCAATAATCCCCTCCCCCAAGACGCTGCCGATCATCGGCAACCTGCACCAGATCCCGAAAGCCGGGCTGATCCAGCACCTGATCGACGTTGCGCGCGATTTTGCCGATCCGGGCATCTTCAAGCTCTATTTCGGAAGCCATGTCAGCCTGTGGGTCTCGCACCCCGACATCGTCGCCGAGCTGTGCGACGAACAGCGCTTCCGCAAGATGCCGGGGCCAGGCTTGCGCGCGGTGCGCAGTTTTGCGGGCGACGGGCTGTTCACGTCATTCAGCGAGGAACCGAACTGGGGCAAGGCGCACCGCATCCTCCTGCCAGCCTTCAGCCAGCGGGCGATGCGGGGCTATTTCGACATGATGGTCGAAGTGGCGGATGCGCTGGTTGGAAAATGGGAAAGCAGAGCGGGCGAAGACGTGAACGTGCCCGACGACATGACCCGCTTCACGCTCGACAGCATTGCGATTGCAGGGTTCGGCTATCGCTTCAACTCGTTCGGCAAGGAACAGATCGACCCGTTCCTTGAATCGCTGGCCACCGCGCTGATCGAGTGCATGAACAAGACCACGCGGATGCCCATCCAGCAGCGTTTTGCGGGCAAGTCCAAGGCAAGACTGGCCGAAGCCATTGCGACGATGAACACGCTGGTCGATACGGTGATCGCCGAACGCCGAGCGCATCCAACCGATGGCGGCGACCTGTTGAACCTCATGCTGAAGGCGGTGGATCCAGAGAGCGGTGAAACGCTCGACGATCTCAACATCCGCTACCAGATCCTGACCTTCCTGATCGCGGGGCACGAGACGACTTCGGGGATGTTGAGCTTTGCCTTCTACCATTTGCTTCGCAACCCGCATGTGCTGGCGCAGGCCTATGCCGAGGCCGATCGCGTCCTGCCCGGCGACAAACGGCCCGATTATGCCGACATTGCCAAGCTCGACGTGATCGAGCGCATCCTCAAGGAAACGTTGCGGCTTTGGCCGACGGCCCCAGCGTTTTCGGTCGCGCCGTTCGAGGATGTCACGATCGCTGGCAACTGGGCGATGCGCAAGGATCGCCCGGTCAACGTCATGACGGCAGCGCTCCACCGGCATCCTTCGGTGTGGGATCGCCCCTATGATTTCGACATCGACCGCTGGCTGCCCGAGGCGGAGGCGAACCGCCACCCGCATGCCTACAAACCTTTCGGCAACGGCGTACGCGCCTGTATCGGGCGGCAGTTTGCGATGGTCGAGGCCAAGTTGGCCGTGGCGATGATCCTGCAAAAATTCGCGGTGTCCGACCGGCGCGATTATGCGCTGCGGATCAAGGAAACGCTCTCGATCAAGCCCGACGATTTCACGATGCGGATCGACAGGCGCGCGGCCCATACGCGGATAACGGCGTTTGCACCCCAGGCTCCGGTCAATGACAATCCGGTCACGCTGCAAGCCGCAGGCGCGGGGCGGCGGTTATCGGTGCTCTGGGGCAGCTCGCTAGGCACCGCGCGCGATATTGCAGAAGAGCTTGCCGAGCGCGCCGAAGCCGACGGGTTCGAAGTGCGTGTGCGCAGCCTTGACGATTCGCTCGGCACCTTGCCCGAAGATCGCGTCGTCGTCGTCGTCACCGCGACCTACAACGGCAAGGCACCCGATAGCAGTGTCAAGACCGAGGCAGCGCTCAACGCAGGTGAATTCGATGCGGCCAGATGGCCCGACACCAAATTTGCGGTGCTCGGCATCGGCAGCTCCAACTGGCCCAATTACCAGAGCTTCCCGCGACGGATCGATGCCGCACTGGAGGCAACCGGCGCACAGCGGCTCGTTGCGCGCGGAGAGGCCGACACCGAGGGCGAATTCGACACGCAAGTAGGCGTCTTCCTCGAGGGTTTGTGGGAAGCGCTGGGCGCGAAGGCGGAACAAGCGAAGGCCAGCGGCTTGTCGCTCACGATGGTCGATACACGCGATGCCCGTGCGGCGGTCTTGCCAGATCAGGCCGTTCCGCTTGAGATCATGAGCAACATCGAACTGGTGAGGCCCGCCGGCGGCCTGTTCGACACGAAGAAGAAGGCGCCACGCAGCTCGACGCGGCTGATCCGGGTCAAGCTGCCCGTCGGCGTACGATACAATACCGGCGATCACATTGCGATCTATGCCAAGAACCCCAAGGGTCATGTCGACATGGCGATCGAGCGGCTGGGCGTGCCGGGGGCCATGCAGTTAGTGCTTGCGGGGGCCTCCGGGCGGTTCCGGCACCTGCCGCTCGGGCGGACGGTGACGGTGCGGCAATTGCTGACCGATTTTGTCGAGATCCAGGATCCTCTGCCGCGCCGCGCTCTGGAGGCAGCGCTGGCCGCCACCCGTTGCCCGCACACCAGGGCGGAACTTGAGCGGCTGAACGGCGAAGGATGGCCGGAAATTGCCGAAACGCGGCTTTCGCTGCTCGGATTGCTGCTCAAATATCCCGCGATCGAAATGGATCTGGAGCAGTTCGTCGAACTCTGCTCCGCGATTGCTCCCCGCTTCTATTCGATTGCCTCGTCGCCAATGGTCGCACCGGACATGGCCGACCTTATCGTCGGCACGATGCGCGCACCCGCTTGGTCGGGCGTTGGCGAACATCAGGGGTTTGCTTCAACCCATATGCGCGACCTGGCACCGGGAGATGCGGTGTTCGGCTATGTCCGCGCGCCCAACCCGCCCTTCGCGCCGCCGGCCGATGCGACGGTTCCCATGATCCTCGTCGGCCCCGGCACTGGCTTTGCGCCATTCAGGGGCTTCCTGCAGGAACGTAGCAGCCAGAAGGCCAAGGGTGTGCCGGTCGGGCCGATCCACCTGTTCTTCGGATCGAAGCACCCGCATCATGACTGGCTCTGCCGCGACGAAATGGAAGGCTGGGCAGCAGACGGGCTCCTGACCCTCCACGTCGCCCATTCGGCGGTTGAGGGGTATCCCCATAACTATGTCCAGCATGCCCTTGCAGCGGCGGGTGGCGAACTCTGGCCGTTGCTGGAGGCGGGCGCACAGGTCTTCATCTGCGGAGACGGACGCAACATGGCCCCCGCCGCGCGCGAGGCGCTGTTTGATATTCATGAGGCCAAGACCGGCAGTTCGCGCGAAGCCGCATCCGAGTGGCTTGAAGGGCTGATCGACGCCGGGCGCTATCATCAGGATGTCTATGGTTTCGGGAAGTAACCTCCTCTCCCGTGGGTAGAGGAGGAAGTGAGTTGACGTTAACGTAAACCCATCCTATCCCCGCGCGATAGAACAATGGAGAGTCGATGATGAACCTCGAATTCAGTCTGGAAGAGCTTGCCTTCCGCGAGGAGGTTCGCACCTTCATCGCCGAGAATTATCCCAGGCAATTGCGTGGCAAGCAGGATGAGGGCGATGAGCTGGGCAAGGAGGATTTCCTCAGCTGGCACCGCGTTCTCCACAAAAAGGGCTGGGTCGCGCCTGCCTGGCCGGTCGAATATGGCGGCACGGGTTGGACGGCGACGCAGAAATATATCTGGTCGGAAGAAACCGCCCGTGCCGATTGCATCCGCCTGATGCCTTTCGGCCTCGCGATGGTCGGGCCGGTGATCTACACTTTCGGCACACCCGAGCAGAAAGCGCGCTTCCTGCCGCGCATTCTTTCGGGTGAGGATTGGTGGTGCCAGGGTTATTCGGAACCGGGCGCAGGTTCCGACCTTGCCAGCTTGCGCACCAAGGCCGTGCGCGACGGAGACGACTATATCGTCAATGGTCAGAAAACCTGGACGACGATGGCGCAGCATGCCGATTGGGGCTTCTTCCTCGTCCGCACCAACAATGATGTGAAGCAGCAGGAAGGGATCAGCTTCCTCCTCATCGACATGAAGACGCCGGGCATCACCGTGCGCCCGATCATCACGCTGGGCGGCGAGCATGAAGTCAATGAGGTCTGGCTCGAGGATGTCCGCGTGCCGCAAAACCAGCGCATCTATGAGGAAGACAAGGGCTGGACCTGCGCCAAGTTCCTGCTCGCGCACGAGCGCACCGGCATTGCCGGGGTTGCCGCCTCGAAGCGCGGGGTCGAACGCGTGAAATCGATCGCCAGAACCGAGATGGATGGCGACAAGCCTCTGCTCGCCAATCCCTTTTTCAGACGCAAGATTGCCGAACTCGAAATGGATCTGACCGCGCTCGAATATACCGAGCTCAGGAGCCTTGCAGGCGAAAATGCCGGCAAGGGGCCGGGCCCCGAATCGAGCCTCCTCAAGATCAAGGGCTCGGAAATCCAGCAGCGGCTAACCGAACTCTCGCTCGAAGCCGTCGGCCATTACGGCGCGCCCTATTTCCGCGGCTTCGGAGAGGGTGACAATGAGCACCCGATCGGCCCGGACTATGCGCACCGTGCGGCGCCGACCTATTTCAACGTCCGCAAGACGACGATCTTTGGTGGCTCGAACGAAATCCAGCGCAACATCATCGCGAAGATGGTGCTGGGGCTTTAGCAAAAAATTGTCATCCTCGCGAAAGCGGGGAACCATGGGCACCAAAGAGTGAAGCATCTGGATCCCCGCTTTCGCGGGGATGACAAATGAGAGAGACTGAGAGAGACAATGGACTTCAGCTACACCGAAACGCAGGACATGCTGCGCGATACGCTCGCGCGTTTCCTTGCGGACACTTATGATTTCGAGAAGCGCCATCAGATGATCGCGAGTGATGGCGGCCGCGATCCTGGTATCTGGAAGGCGCTCGCAAACGATCTGGGCATTCTCTGCGCTCCGTTCAGCGAAGCACAGGGCGGGCTTGACGGCGGCGCGCTCGAAAACACGATCATGATGGAAGAACTGGGCAAGGTCATCGCGATCGAGCCCTATCTCCAGACCGTCGTGATCGGCGGGGGCGCATTGAAGGCCGCGGGCGGCGCGCTTGCGGACGCCATGATCCCCGAGATCATTGCGGGCAACGCGATCATCGCCTTCGCCTATGCCGAACCGCAGGGTCGTTTTGACCTCGCCAACCTCCGCACCACCGCGAAGAAGGACGGCGCGGGCTATGTCCTCAACGGGCACAAGGGCGTGGTCTATGCCGCCCCCTGGGCGACGCACTTGCTGGTGACCGCGCGCACCGGCGGATCGCAGCGCGAAGCGTCGGGCGTTTCGCTCTTCCTCGTCGATGCCAAGACCCCCGGCATCGTCCGTCGCGATTATCCGACCGTCGATGGTTTTCAGGCGTCGGAAATCTATTTCGAAAATGCCGCGATCCCGGGCGATGCCCTGCTGGGTGGCGAAGGCACTGGCCTGCCGCTCATCGAACAGATCGTCGATGAAGCGACCGTCGCGATTTGCGGTGAAGCCTGTGGCGTGACCCGCAAGCTCCATGAAGGCACGATCGATTATGCCCGGCAGCGCCAG
>CXWL01005519.1_pt1 | contig 43246 bp, 58 predicted proteins | sample 590931 | NCBI WGS metagenome assembly CXWL01 (sample SAMEA3498368, study PRJEB10139) | groundwater metagenome | biome: water well; material: biofilm material | place: Germany | collected 2015-04-27 | reverse complement strand
GGTTTGCGCTTCGCCGTTCGCGAAGGCGGCCACACCGTCGGCGCCGGCGTCGTGGCCGACATTTTAGACTAGGAATAACACGGGGAAATAAGGTATAATTATGGCCGAGACCAACAATCCGCAGCAGAGAATCCGCATCCGCCTTCGCGCTTACGACCACCGCGTCCTTGACGCCAGCGTCGGAAAGATAGTCGAGACGGCCCAGCGTACGGGAGCTGTCGTTTCCGGCCCCATTCTGTTGCCTACGCACATCAAGAAATACACTGTGCTGCGGTCTCCGCACGTCGACAAGAAGTCGCGTGAGCAGTTCGAGATGCGCGTTCACAAGCGCCTAATCGAGCTGAACTCGACGACTTCTAAGACGGTGGACGAGCTGATGAAGCTCGACCTGCCGGCCGGCGTCGACGTCGAAATCAAGCTCTAACGAGCTTGGCGGACGGCCTTTTTCGGGCTTTCCAATTGAAAGGGAGTTTTTTGTCTTATGACCGAGGATAACCGAGGGAATGGTTGACTCGATCGCCGTTAGGAAAGAAACCATGACCGAGCAGACGACTGAAGCGACGACTAGCGCGAACGACGGGGCCAAAAAGGCTCCGGCGACGTTCCGTTCCATCTTGGGCGAGAAGATCGGCATGACGCAGGTCTTTCATCCAAAGGATAAGAACCTTTACGATGTCAGCATCGTGAAGGCCGGACCCTGCCCTATCCTGCGGGTCAAGACCGTCGATTCTAAGGACGGCTACAACGCCGTTCAGTTGGGCTTCGGCTTGCGCAAGGAGAAGTCCTGCGATAAGTCCGAGCTCGGCCAGTTCAAGGCCGCCGGCGTTTCGCCCGCCAGACACGTCCGCGAGATCCGGGTGAAGGACCCCAAGGGCCTCGAGGCCGGGCAGACCGTTTCCCTCGAAACGACTTTCAAGGTCGGCGACTACGTCGACGTGCAGGGCGTCTGCAAGGGCAAGGGATTTGCCGGCGTCATGAAGCGCCATAATTTCCGCGGCTTGCCCGCCTCGCACGGCGCCTCCGACAAGAAGCGCTCGCCCGGCTCGCTGGCCTCGCGCCGCTCGCTGGGACGCGTCATGCCCGGCCAGCGCATGGCCGGCCACCTCGGCAACACGATCATCTCGACGATCAAGATCGAGGTCGTTCAGGTCGATCTTGAGAACAATCTCATCTATCTCGGCGGCGCCGTTCCCGGCCCCCGCGGCGGACTCGTGACCATCTCCGAGACTGTCAAGAACAAGAAGGCCCGGGTCGACGTCGTCCGGTCCACCATCAAGAAGGACAAGATGGGTAACATCATCAAGGCCGCCGCCAAGCCCGGCGCCAAGAAGTAGGCCGGAGAAATCGCAATGGATGCTAAAATCATCGACGTCAGCGGCAAGGAAGTCGGATCGGTCGCGCTCTCCGAGCAGATCTTCGGGCACAAACCCTCGAAGCGCTTCCTGCACGAGTTCGTCACGGTGTACCTCGCCAACCAGCGCGCCTGGACGTCGAACACCAAGAGCCGTACCGAAGTTTCCGGCGGCGGACGCAAGCCCTGGAAGCAGAAGGGCACCGGGCGGGCCCGCGCGGGTTCCATCCGTTCCGGCCTTTGGCGCCACGGCGCGATCATCCACGGGCCGCGCACCGGCCGCGGCTCGCGCCTCGACTACCCCCGCCAGAAGGCGAAGCTCGCCTTGGCCCAGGCTCTCTCGGCCCGCGCGCAGGACGGCGGACTCGTCTGCGTCAAGGATTTCACGATCAAGGAGCCGAAGACCAAACTTGTGGCTGCGACGCTGGCCAAGCTCGGCTGCGAGGGGAAAGTTCTTATCGTGCTCGACGCGCCCAACCCCGCGTTGATGCGCGCCAGTCGCAATATCGCCACGGTTCTCGTGCGCATGGCCTCGGACATCAATGCTTATGAGGTTTTGCGCTGCAAGAAGCTCGTGATCACGCAGCCCGCGCTCGAGAAGCTCGGCGCGCGTTGGAATTAGGAGTCGACGATGTCCCAAAAAGCTCTTCATGAAATCCTGGTCCGGCCGCTCTTAACCGAGCGCGGCACGGGCGTCCAGGAGAAGCACAATCAATATCTCTTCGAGACCGCGACCGACGCGACCAAGATTGAGATCAAGAACGCCATCGAGACCATGTTCAAGGTCGAAGTCGAGAAGATCCGCACGATGATCGTCCCGGGCAAGTTCCGCCGCTTCGGACGCGGCGGGGGCCTGCGCCCGGATTGGAAAAAGGCGATCGTGACCGTCGTCAAGGGTCAGAAGATCGATTTCGCGCAGCCGAGCGCTTCCTGAGGTAGCTATGCCGATTAAATCCTACAAGCCCTACACTCCTTCCCGCCGCGGAATGACTTCCGCGGACTACTCGGACTTGACTGCGACCAAGCCGGAGAAAAGCCTCGTTTCGAAGCTCTCCCGCAAGGGCGGACGCAATAACACGGGCATGATCATGGTCCGCCATCAGGGCGGAGGCCACAAGCGCGCCTATCGCGCCGTCGATTTCAAGCGCGAAAAATTCGGCGTCCCGGGCAAGATCGCGACAATCGAGTACGATCCCAATCGCTCCGCCCGCATCTGCCTGGTCAATTACGCGGACGGCGAGAAGCGTTATATCGTGCACCCTGTCGGCCTCAACGTCGGAGATGTCGTGACCTCCGGTCCCGACGCTGAAATCAAGCTCGGCAACGCGCTGCCTCTAATCAAGATCCCCGAAGGTTCCTTCATTCACTGCGTCGAGCTCAATCCCGGCAAGGGCGCGCAGATGATGCGCTCCGCCGGCGCCCAGGCCCAGCTGATGGCCAAGGACGGCGGCTACGCCCAGATCAAGATGCCCTCGGGCGAGGTGCGCATGGTGCCCGATACCTGCATGGCCACCATCGGACAGGTCGGCAACACGGAGCACAACACCATCACTCTCGGCAAAGCCGGACGCAACCGCCACCTGGGCATCCGCCCGACGGTGCGCGGCGGCGCCATGAATGCGACCGACCACCCTCTCGGCGGCGGCCGCGGAAAGTCCAAGGGCAACAACCATCCGCGCTCTCCTTGGAACCAGCTGTCGAAGGGCTATAAGACCCGCAACAAGAAGAAGGTCTGGGGCTGGATGATCGTTTCCGATCGCCGCCGCTCGACCCAGAGCGCGGGATAACTGAGGAACCATGAGCCGATCCACTAAAAAAGGACCCTACGTCGACACGAACCTGCTGAAGAAGGTTCAGAAGCTCAACACCGCCGGCGACAAGAAGCCCATCAAGACTTGGGCCCGCCAGTGCACCATCACCCCCGAGTTCGTCGGGCACACCTTCTCCGTCCACAACGGCCGGAAGTTCCTGCCGGTGTACGTGAGCGAGCAGATGGTCGGACACAAACTGGGCGAATTTTCATTCACCCGCTTCTTCAAGAACCACGGCGGCACTCATAAGGACGCCGACGCCAAGACCTAAGGAATAATAGAGAAACATTATGGAAGCCACAGCCCACTCCCGGTTTCAGCGATACGGAACGCGCAAGGTCGCGCAAGTCCTCAAGGAAATCCGCGGCAAGTCTGTCCTCGAGGCCGAAAGGATCATCCCGATGATGCCGCGCATATGCTCGGTGATGGTCGGCAAAGCCGTGCGGTCGGCCGCCGCCAACCTCGTCAATCTCGCGACGAAGGACGGCCGCCCAGTCGACCCCAGCAAGGTCTACATCAAGTCCTGCTGGTCGACGATGGGCCCGATGGGGAACATGAAGCGCATGCTGCCCGCGCCGCAGGGCCGGGCGTACACCTTTAAGAGAAAAGTCTGCCATCTGACCGTCGTCGTCAGCGACGAGCGCGTCGACGCAAAGAGGAAGGGAAAGTAATTCCATGGGTAATAAAACACATCCGAACGCGCTTCGCCTCGGCTACATTCACGACTGGCAGTCCAAGTGGTTCTCCATCAAGGACGCCCCCGCCCTCATCGGCGAGGATTTCAAGATCCGCAACCTGGTCCGCAACGCGTTCAAGGCCGCGGCGGTCAGTTGGGTCGGCATCGAGCGCGCCGGCTCCTACCTGCGCGTCAACATCCACACGGCCCGTCCCGGCGTGGTGATCGGCAAGAAAGGCGCCGATATCGAGGCTCTACGCAAGAACGTCGAGGCGATGACCTCCCGCAAGACGTACGTCAACGTCATGGAGATCAAGGATCCCGAGCTAGACAGCCGGTTGGTGGCCGAGTCCATCGCCGTCCAGCTCGAGAAGCGCATCGCCCATCGCCGCGCCATGCGCCGTGCGATGGAGCGCACGATCCAGTCTGGAGCCTTGGGCATAAAGGTCATGATCTCCGGCCGCATCAACGGCGCCGAGATTTCCCGCCGTGAGTGGCAGCGCGAGGGCCGCGTGCCCCTGCATACTTTCGCCGCCGACGTCGACTACGGCACGGCCGAGGCCATGACCCACGCCGGACTCATCGGCGTGAAGGTTTGGATCTTCAAGAAGCAGCACTTCGTCAAGTCGCTCAAGGAGCTGCAGCAGATGGCGAAGAAGGAGGCGGCGTTGGTCGCCGCCGCGATGGCCATCGAAAGCGGCGAGACGCCCACGGCTCTGCCTGTTCCCGCGCCCGAGGGAGGACGCTGATATGCTGATGCCTAAGCGCGTCAAGTACCGCAAGCCGCACAGCCACCCCCGCATCAAGGGGCCGGCCAAGCGCGGCGTGTCTTTGGCTTTTGGCGAGTTCGGCCTGAAGGCGCTGGAGCCCAAGTGGGTCACCGCCCGGCAGATCGAATCGTGCCGCGTGACCATCAGCCGGCATTTGAAGAAGGGCGGCAAGATGTGGGTGCGCGTTTTCCCCGACAAGGCGATCACCAAGCACCCCGCCGAGACCCGCATGGGTAAGGGGAAGGGCGCTCCGGACCATTGGGCCGCGGTGATCCGCCCCGGCCGGATCCTTTTCGAAATTGAGGGTTTGACGCGCGATGAGGCCAAGAAGGCGCTGAAGATGGCTTCTTACAAGCTGCCCATCATCACGAAGTTCATCGCCCGGGAGCACATTTAAGATGGCCGATAAAAAGACTAAGTCCGCGACGCATGAAAAATCATCGATGAGCCCGGCCGAGCTCGCAACGGAGTTGCGCCTGGCCCTTGAGAAGCGCGCCAAGCTCACGTTCCAGCACCAAGTCGCGCCGCTGAAGAATCCGATGGAGCTGCGCCATCTCCGACGCGAGATCGCGCGCCTCAAGACCCATATCTCCCGCAAGGAGGCCGCGAAATGAAGACCGCCGCCCAGCCCGTTGCCGAAGAGCTCGACCGCGGAAATCGCAAGAGCCTCGAGGGTATCGTCGTCTCCGATAAGATGAACAAGACCCGCGTGGTTCGCGTCTCGCGCTCTGTCAAGCATCCTTTCTACGAGAAGATCATGAAGAAGTCCAAGAAGTTCCATGCTCATGACGAGAACAATCAGGCCCGCGAGGGAGACATCGTCGAGATCGCCAGCACCCGCCCGCTGTCTAAGCTTAAACGCTGGCGCATCGTGCGCGTGGTCAAGGCCGCTCCGAAGGGCCTGGTGGAGGCCAAATGATTCAGCTTCGCGGAATGCTCAACGTCGCCGATAACTCCGGCGCCCGAAGGCTGCAGTGCTTTCATGTGATGGGCGGCTCCTACCGGCGCTACGCCTCTTTGGGCGACATCATCGTCTGCTCGGTTGTCGACGCGCTGCCCAACGGCGCGATCAAGAAGGGCACCGTGGTCAAGGCGGTCGTGGTGCGCGTCAAGCGCAATCTGCGCCGCAACGACGGTTCTTACGTCTCTTTTGACGACAACGCGGCCTGCTTGGTCGATGACAAGAACGAGCCGAAAGGAACCCGCGTGTTCGGTCCCGTGGCGCGCGAGCTGCGCGACAAGGAATTTTTGAAGATTGTTTCTCTCGCTCCGGAGGTCGTTTAAGGCCATGAAGTTCAAGATCAAGAAGAAGGACAAGGTCGTCGTCATCTCCGGCCGGGACAAGGGCAAAGTCGGCGACGTGCTCGAGATCATCGCCGGAGACCGTTTCACGCCGACCCGCGTGCTGGTGACGAAGGTCAACCTCGTGACCAAGCATAAGAAGCCGTCACAGACCGACCCCGGCGGGATATCTAAGATCGAGGCTCCGATCGCGATGTGCAACGTCATGCTGGTCGACCCTAAGACGAGCAAGCCCACGCGCGTGCGCATGAAGACGCTGTCCGGCGGAGAGAAGAGCCGTGTGTCCATCAAGTCCGGCGAGACGATCGCCTAGTTTAGGTAAAGAAAAATGGCTGAGAAAACTGTAGACGAGAAAGCGAAAGCTGCGGCGCATAAGGCCGCTCAGGCCGCCAAAAAAGCGGGCCTTGAGAAGCAGGCCGCGTCCAAGGCCGGTCCGGCGTTTGAGCTGAACCCCGATGGACGCGAGACCGAGCATCCGGTTCCGCGCCTGAAGGTTCATTACAAGGAGACCGTGATTCCGGCCTTGATGGAGAAGCACGGGCTCACCAACGCCCACGAGGTCCCGAGCCTGCGCAAGATCGTGCTCAACGTCGGCGTCTCCGAGGCGCGCGATAACGTCCAGACGCTGGACTCGGCGCGCGAAGAGTTGGCGCTGATCACCGGCCAGTGGCCGCAGGTCCGCAAGGCCACGAAGTCCATCTCGAATTTCAAGCTGCGCCAGGGCATGCCCATCGCCGTGCGGGTCACCCTGCGCGGAGACCGGATGTGGGAGTTCTTGGATCGGCTGATCGCGGTCTCGATCCCGCGCATCCGCGACTTTCGCGGCCTTGAGCCGAAGGGCTTCGACGGCTCCGGAAACTTCAATCTCGGTCTCAAGGAGCAGCTCATTTTCCCCGAGATCAAGTCCGAGCGTGTTCCGCACCAGCGCGGCATGAATATCTCGTTCGTCATCGCCGGCGGAAAGGACGCGATGAGCCTTGATTTCCTCAAGGAACTCGGGATGCCGTTTAAGACTCCGGCGCAGGTCGCCAAGGGGAACAACTAGTTATGGCAACCACCGCATGGCGCGCCAAGATGGTCAAAGCGCCCAAATTCTCCACTCGTCACCGAAATCGCTGCCAGATCTGCGGCCGGCCGCGCGCGTTCTACCGCGATTTCGGCCTCTGCCGCATGTGCTTCCGGAAGATGGCCCACCAGGGCCTTCTGCCCGGCATCAAGAAATCCTCGTGGTAAGGTAATCATGGACCCCATCGCAGACCTGCTCACTCGCATCCGCAACTCCAACGTCCGACAGAAGGACCGCGTCGACGTCCCCCTGTCCAAGATGAAGATGGAGGTCGTGCGCGTCTTGAAAGAAGAAGGCTTCATCGCCAACTTCAAGACGCTGTACAATGGGACCAATAAGCGCGGTACCATCCGCGTGTTCCTGAAGTACTCTCCGGCCAAAGAGGCCGTCATCCGCGGGATCAAGCGCGTGTCCAAGCCCGGCTTGCGCATCTACCGCGGGTACGATGATATTCCGCGCTCGCGCGGCGGCTTCACGGTCACGATCCTCTCTACTTCGCAGGGCGTCATGACTGACGCCATGGCTAAGGAAAAGAAGGTTGGCGGCGAAATTCTCTGCCAGGTCTGGTGATCTAACATGTCCCGAATTGGAAAACAACCCGTCGTCATTCCCGCCGGTGTCCAGCTCAAGATGGAAGGCAACGTCGTCACCGTCAAGGGCCCCAAAGGGGAGCTCAAGGAAGCCCTCCATCCCTACGTAAAGGCCGAGGTCAAAGAGGGAAACGTCATCCTCTCCGCCGACATCACCGTCGCCCGTGACGCGTCGGCGATCTGGGGCATGACCCGCGCGCGCCTGCACAACTTGGTGCAGGGCGTGGCCGTCGGTTACTCGAAGATCCTCGAGATCCACGGTCTCGGCTTCCGGGCCGAGGTCGCGGGCCAGAAGTTGACGCTAGCGCTGGGCAAATCTCATCCCGTCGTTTACGACGCGCCCAAGGGCGTGACGGTGACCGTCGATGCGAAGAAGACCCTGCTGACGGTGTCCGGCACGAGCAAGGACATGGTCGGAGAATCGGCCGCCAAGATCCGGGAATTGCGCAAGCCCGAGCCTTATAAGGGAACGGGAATCCGCTATCAGGGCGAGTACGTCCGCAAGAAGGCGGGCAAGACCGCCGCCGGCGCAACCGCCGGCGCGGGAGGCAAGAAGTAAGTCATGAAAAACAAATGGGTTCGTTCCGAGTTTCGCAAATCGGCCACTCGCAAGCGTCTTTTCGTCCATCGCGGCGAGCGTCCGCGCCTCTCGGTGCACCGCAGCCTCAAGTACATCTACGCCCAAGTGATCGACGACGCCAAGGGAGTGACGCTGGCGTCGGCGTCTTCGTTGGATAAGGACCTGCGCAAGGCCCTTAAGTCCCACAAGAGCGTCGATGCCGCCAAAAAAGTCGGCGAAAGCATCGCCGCGAAGGCCGTCAAGGCCGGAGTCAAGAAGGTGATGTTCGACCGGGGACCGTACGTTTATCATGGCCGAGTCAAGGCCTTGGCGGACGCGGCCCGCGCCGGCGGACTCGAGTTTTAATATGGAGATTTTCTAATGAGCGCAGAAATGACGACGCCGACGCCTATCCCCACCCAGCCCATCGTTCCTCCCGCCGCTGAACGGCCTGAGCGCGGCGGCGAGCGGGGTGGAGGAGGCGAGCGCCGCGGTCCCCGCGGCCCGCGTCGACGCGACAATCCCCGCGAGGAAGGCGGTTTCAAAGAAGCCGTCGTCACCATCAATCGCGTGGCCAAGGTCGTCAAAGGCGGCAAGCGATTCTCATTTTCCGCGCTCGTCGTCGTTGGCGACGGTGCCGGACAGGTTGGTTTCGGCCTCGGCAAAGCCAAGGACGTGCAGGCCGCGATCCTCAAGGGCAATGCGCACGCGCGCAAGAGCTTAATTAAGTTTCCGATCGTGCCGGAAGGCACGATCCCGCACGAGATCGTCGCCAAGTTCGCCTCGGGCAAAGTGTGGATGAAGCCGGCGACCCCCGGAACGGGCGTCATCGCCGGAGGCGGCGTTCGCGCGGTCTTGGAAGCCGCCGGTATCAAGAACGTGCTCACCAAGAGCCTCGGCTCGTCTAACCCTTTCAACATCGTCGGCGCGACGTTCGAGGCTCTCAAGAGCCTGCGCACGAAAGAAGACATCATCAAGCTTCGCGGAAAATGACCGCGATGTCTGGGAAAAATAAAATGAACACGATCACTCTCGCCAATCTCGAGCCGACCCCCGGCTCCCGCCGCCGCCCCATCCGACTTGGAATGGGCGAAGGCTCCGGAACCGGCCAAACCGCCACGCGCGGACAGAAAGGACAGCGCTCGCGTTCCGGCGACGGCAAGCTAGTCGGCTTCGAGGGAGGCCAGACCCCGCTGTTGCGCCGCATCCCCAAGCGCGGGTTTACCAACGGCAAATTTAAGATCGTCTATCAGGTCGTCGATCTGGAGACGTTGGACCGCGTTTTTAAGAACAAAGCCGAAGTGAGTCTCGATGATCTTCGCATCCACGGCCTCATCAAAGGCCGCAAGCCGGTCAAGATCTTGGGCGACGGCGAGCTCAAGCGCGCCATTAAGGTCAGCGCCAACGCGTTCTCCGCGAGCGCCAAGGCCAAGATCGAGAAGGCCGGCGGCAAAGTTGACGCAGTGAAACTCTAACATGGCAGGACTTGCCGATATCTTCGAAGTCCCGGATCTTCGCAAGCGGGTGCTTTTCACGCTTGGGGCGATCACTTTTTTCCGCATCGGGGCGGCGATTCCCATCCCGGGCGTCAACGCCGACGCCATCCGCGCGATATTCAACGCGCAGCAAAGCAGCCTGCTCGGCTTCCTTAACACGTTTTCCGGCGGAGCGCTGGGACGTTTCTCGATTTTCTCGATGGGCGTGGTTCCCTATATCAACGCCTCGATCATCATGAGCCTGCTCCAGGGCGCCCACGTCCTTCCGTTCTTGGACCGCCTCGCCAAGGACGGCGAGCTGGGCCGCCGCAAACTTAACAGCTATACCCGCTATCTGACCTTGTTCCTGGCGATCTTCCAGTCCTTCGGCCTGACCATCGCGATCACGAAGATGCAGGCTCCGGGCGGCGCCCCGACCGTCATCGATCCCACGTGGGTGTTCTACTGCGTGACCGTGCTCACGATGACCGCCGGCACGATCTTCGTGATGTGGTTGGGCGAGCAGATGACCGAGCAGGGCATCGGCAACGGCGTTTCCCTGCTGATCTTCTCCGGCATCGTCGAGCGCATCCCGGCGGCGGCATGGAGTCTTTTCGAACTCGTCCGACTTGAAGAAATCAATCTGTTCGCGGCGCTTGCGATCGTCGCGGCTTTGTCGGCGGTGTGCATCTCGGTCGTCTGGGTGGAGACCGCCCAGCGCAAGATTCCGGTGCAATACGCCAAGCGCATGGTCGGCCGCAAAATGTACGGCGGGTCGCAGAGCTATCTTCCCTTGAAAGTCGACCAGAGCGGCGTCATCGCCGTGATCTTCGCCTTGTCGCTGTTGTCGGTGCCGGCGACCGTCGCCACTTTCGCGCCGAACCAGTCCTGGTCGGAGAGCGTGATGCGGTTTTTCCAAGGCGGCAACTGGATTTACGACGTGGTCTACGCGGGCCTTATCATCTTTTTCTGCTACTTCTACAACTCGGTCTCGATCAACCCGGTCGACTTGGCCGAGAACATGAAGAAGTCCGGCGGTTTTATCCCCGGCATCCGGCCCGGCGAGCCCACGGCCAAGCACATCGAATGGATCCTCGAGCGCATCACGCTCGGGGGCGCGCTGTTTGTGGCGGCCATCGCGGTTCTGCCCGACATCATGAAGCGCGAGTTCAGCGTGCCGTTCTTCTTCGGCGGGACGTCGCTGCTGATCGCGGTCGGCGTGGCCCTCGACACGATGGGCCAGCTCGAGGCGCACTTGATCATGCGGCACTACGAGGGCTTCCTTAAGAAAGGGCGCATCCAGGGACGCTGGTTCAACGTGGGCGGGGGCGTTCCGCAATGATCGTCATTCTCCTGGGCTGCCCCGGTTCCGGCAAAGGAACCCAGAGTAAGCGCTTGGCCGAGAAGTACGGCTTTCAGCATCTGGCCACCGGCGATATCTTCCGCAGCGAGATCGCGCAGAAAACCGACATCGGGCTCAAGGCGCAGGACTATTTGAAGAACGGCAAGCTCGTGCCCGACACGATCGTCATCGAGATGGTCGCGGGCAAGATCGAGAAGGACGGCAAATACCTGCTCGACGGCTTTCCGCGCACCATCGAGCAGGCCCAGGGCTTGGCCGGGATGCTCAAGCGCTTCGGCACGAGCGTCGATCTGGTCGTTTATCTGACTTTGTCTCAAAATGAGGCCATCCGGCGCATGGCGTCGCGGCGGACCTGCGCTTCCTGCGGCGAGGTGTACAACATCCTCTCTCGTCCCACGAAGGTCGATGGCGTCTGCGACAAGTGCTCGGGCAAGGTCGTCCAGCGCGAGGACGATTCCGAGGCGACGTCCGCAAAGCGCCTGATGGTTTTCGAGGACCTGACGCAGCCGTTGGTCGCCTATTACAAGTCGGAGCAGGCTTTTCACGAAGTGGACGCCGCGCAGGCGCCCGACAAAGTCGAGGCGGCGTTGTCGGCCGTCATCGATTCGACGAGGGCCGCTCGGTGAGCATGCTGATGACTAAGACCGTCGAGGTCAAGAGCCGCGAGGAGCTGGAGATCATGCGCCGAGCCGGTACTGTCGTCGCCGACATCCTCGTCCACCTGTCCGGCGTCATCGCTCCCGGGATGACGACCGGGGAGATCGACTGGATCGCTCGGGCGCAGCTCAAGGCCCGCGGTGCGGCGCCCGCTTTCTTGAACTACCACGGATTTCCCGCCGTCATCTGCGTCTCCGTCAACCATGAGGTCGTGCACGGCATCCCTTCGGATGAGTGTGCGCTCAAGGACGGCGACATCGTCGGACTCGATTTCGGCTGCGTGATCGACGGCTGGTTCGCGGACTCTGCCGTGACGGTGGGAGTAGGCACGATCTCTCCGGAAGCCCAGCGCTTGATCCGCGTGACGCGCGAGTCCCTCGAGAAAGGCATCGCCGTCGTCAAGGCGGGCGCGCGTATCGGGGACATCGGCGCCGCGGTGCAGGCCCATGCGGAGTCGGCGGGTTTCTCCGTGGTGCGCGAGTTCGTCGGGCACGGCATCGGGCGCGCGCTTCATGAGGAGCCGCCGATCCCGAACTACGGCAAGGCCGGAACCGGACAGCGCCTGAAGGCCGGCATGACCATCGCCATCGAGCCGATGGTGAACATGGGCGGGCCGGAAGTGGCCACTCTCGGCGACGGCTGGACCGCGGTCACCAAGGACCGCAAGCTATCCGGCCATTTCGAGCATACGGTGGTCGTGACGGAGACGGGCGTGGAGATCCTGACGCTGCCGTCCGGATCGCATTAAGATGACAAAGGAAGAGAAGATCGAAGTCGAAGGGAATATCCTGGAAGCGCTTCCCAACGCGATGTTTCGCGTCGAGATCGCTCCGGGTAAGATCGTTTTGGCCCACATCTCCGGCAAGATGCGCATGCACTACATCAAGATTCTGCCGGGAGACAAGGTCCGCATCGAACTGTCCCCTTACGACCTGACGCGGGGACGCATCACATACCGGGAGTAATGCCATGAAAGTCAGAGCGAGCGTAAAACCGATTTGCCAGAAGTGCAAGATCGTCAAACGAAGTGGAGTCGTGCGGGTGCTGTGCTCCAACCCCAAGCACAAGCAGCGACAGGGTTAACGGTTTACCACAGAGACACAGAGAACGTAAAAAGACAGAACGGAGATATAGAATGGCGCGTGTAGCAGGAGTCGACCTTCCCAAGAATAAGCGCATCGACGTAGCGCTTCAGTACCTTTACGGAGTGGGCGAGACCCGTTCCAAAGAAGTCCTGGCCAAGCTTAACGGCATGATCAAGCCCGACACCCGGGTCAAGGATCTGACCGAGGAGCAGGTCGGTCTTATCAACAATCTTTTGACCAAGGATTTTAAGGTCGAAGGCGAGCTCCGCCGCGAAGTCCAGGCGAATATGTCTCGCCTCACCGAGATCGGCTCTTTCCGCGGTCATCGACATCGCCGCAACCTTCCCTGCCGAGGGCAGCGCACGAAGACGAACGCGCGTACCCGCCGCGGCCGCCGCAAGACCGTCGGCGTGGGCAAGGCCTCGTCGCCGACAGGTAAGGCCTAATTTTTCCGAGACCGCCGAGGAGATGATTCATGGCTGATGAGAAAACGACGTCCCCTGCCGCGCCGAAGGCTGCGCCTTCCGCCGGCCCGCGTAAGAAGGCCTGGAAGTCACTGAGCTTCGCGAAGGTTCACATCCAGTGCTCTTTCAACAATACCATCGTGACGTTGACCGATGACCGAGGCGACGTGCTCATTTGGGCGACCGCCGGCGGCTCGGGATTCCGCGGCACGAAAAAAGGCACGCCTTTCGCCGCCGGCGTAACGGCGAAGAAAGTCGCCGACAAAGCCGTTCAGCTTGGAGTCAAGCAGGTCGCGGTCTTCATCAAGGGCCCCGGCCCGGGCCGCGAGACCGCGGTGCGCTCGCTCGGTTCCGCGGGCTTGATGGTCATCAGTCTTAAGGACGTCACGCCGATGCCGCACAACGGCTGCCGCCCGCCGAAAGCGAGGAGAGTCTAGTTTTATGGCCCGTTATACCGACGCCGTCTGCAAGTTGTGCCGCCGCGAGCAGCAGAAGCTGTTCCTCAAGGGCGACAAGTGCTACACGAAGTGCGTGTTGGAGAAAAAGCCCGGCATCCCGGGCATGGCTAAGCCGCAGCGCGGCAAGCCTTCCGCCTACTCCATCCGCCTGCGCGAGAAGCAGAAGCTTCGCCACATGATCCAGATGAACGAGCGGCCCTTCGAGCGCGCCGTCGCCAACGCCAGCGCCTCGCGCGAGGCGTCGGGAGACGCGCTGCTGCGCTCGCTCGAGCTGCGCTTAGACAACATCATCCGTCGCATGGGCGTGGCGACGTCCATCCGCACCGCGCGCCAGCTGGTGTTTCATGGGCACGTGAAGGTTTCCGGAAAACACGTCGACATCCCGTCCTATCCGCTCAAGGCCGGCGACGTCGTTTCCATCAACACGAAGATGAAGGACAACGTCGGCGTCAAGCTCAGCCTCGAGACCGCCAAGAAGCTCAACAACCGTCCGAGCTTCATCGAGTTCAACGAGGGAGAGCTGTCCGCCAAGGTGCTCCGCATCCCGGAGCGCAGCGAGATGTCCTTCCCCATCAACGACCAGTTGATCATCGAATATTATTCGCGCTAACGTCTGGAGAATAAATAACCATGGCCTATAAAGAACTGATCCTGCCGCAGAAGCTGTCCGTCGATGAGAAGTCGATGTCGGACAACTACGCTAAGTTCGTCGCCGAGCCGTACGAGCGCGGCTACGGGCATACCGTCGGCAACGCGCTTCGCCGCGTGCTGCTCTCCAGCCTCGAGGGCGCGGCCGTCACGGCCGTGCGCATCGATAAGGCGACGCACGAGTATCAGGCTCTGCCTGGGGTCAAGGAGGATGTGATGAACGTCCTGCTCAACCTCAAGAAGCTGCGGGTCAAGCTCTTCTCCAACGGCCCCGAGACCGTCTATCTGCAGGTGAGCAAAGAAGGCGTCGTCACCGCCAAGGACATCCAGGGCAACGCTAACGTCGAGGTCGTCAACAAGGATCTCGTGATCGCGCATCTGGAAGCGGGCGGCAAGCTCGACATGGAGATCGAGGTCTCCAAGGGCCGCGGATACGTCCCGGCCGAGGAGCTGCGCCAGCAGAACCAGTGGGCGGCGGGCTTCTTGCCCATCGACGCGCTGTTCTCTCCGGTCGTCAAGGTCCACTACGATGTAGAAAACGCTCGCGTCGGCCAGGTGACCGACTACGATCGCCTCATTCTCGAGATCTGGACCGACGGCTCGCTTAACCCGGCCGAGGCGCTGATCCAGGCGTCGAAGCTGCTGCGCGAGTCTCTCAACATCTTCATTCCCGAGGAGGAGCAGGCGTCCGAGGCTCCGGCGGGCGGATTCGAGGGAGGAGCGGCGGCCGAAGGCGCGCCGATCTCCATGGCCGGCTTGGACCCCAAGCTGCGCGAGATCCTCAACCAGCCCATCGAGATGATCGAGTTGTCCTCGCGCGCGTCGAACTGCTTGAAGGTCGCCCGCATCCGCAGCATCGGCGAGCTTGTCGGCAAGCGCGACGAGGAGCTTCTCGCCGTCAAGAACTTCGGCAAGAAGTCCCTCGACGAGATCAAGGACCGCCTCAAGGACATGGGACTGTCCCTGGGCATGCAGATCGGCCAGTTGGGCTGATCGGAGTTTTAGATAGGAGTTAGATATGGCATCAAAAGCACTTGGTCGTCGGCAGCTCGGAATCACCAGCGCGCATCGCCGCGCGTTGCTGCGCAACATGGCGACGAGCTTGTTCAAGCATGAGCGCATCGAGACCACGATCGCGAAGGCGAAAGAGCTGCGGCCCTACGCCGAGAAGCTGATCACCAACGCGAAGAAGGGCGAGCATTTCATGGTTCGCCGCCAGATCCAGGACAAGGTCGTCTACAAGAAGCTCTTCGAAGTCCTGGCCCCCCGCTACGCTCAGCGGCCCGGCGGCTACACCCGGATCTTGCGCATCGCGCCGCGCATCGGCGATAATGCCAAGCTTGGTCTGATCATGCTCGTTTCTTGATAGAATAAAACCACTCAATGCTCGATTTTCTCTTCAGCCTCTTCTCGAATGACATGGGTATCGACCTAGGTACCGCGAACACTTTGGTTTACGTCAAAGGCCAGGGGATCGTTCTAAGAGAGCCCTCGGTCGTCGCCATCGATCGTGAGACCCGCCGAGTGCTCGCCATCGGCGCCGAGGCCAAGAGAATGCTCGGGCGCACGCCTGCGTCGATCGTCGCGGTGCGTCCTTTGCGAAATGGCGTCATCGCCGACTTCGAAGTGACGCAGGAGATGATCAAGTACTTCATCCGCAAGGTGCACAACCGCCGTTCGCTGCTGCACCCCCGCGTCGTTATCGGCATCCCCTCGGGGATCACTGAAGTTGAGCGGCGCGCAGTCCAAGAGTCGGCCGAGCAGGCCGGCGCCCGGCGCGTGTACCTTATCGAGGAGCCCATGGCCGCCGCGATCGGAGCCGACCTGCCGATCTCGGAGCCGCACGGGAACTTCATCGTCGACATCGGCGGAGGCACGACCGAGGCCGCCGTCATCTCGTTGGGCGGACTGGTTGTCTCGAAGTCTCTGGACATCGCCGGCGACGAAATGGACGAAGCCGTCATCATGCATTTTCGTCGAAAGTACAACCTCCTGATCGGTGAGACCACGGCGGAAGAGGTCAAGATCCAGATTGGCTCGGTGTTCCCTTTGAAAGAAGAGAAGACCATGGAGGTCAAGGGTCGGGATCAAGCCACCGGCCTGCCGAAGACGGTCCTCATCACGTCGGAAGAGGTTCGCCAGTCTCTCATGGAGCCTGTGCAGCTGATTCTCGACGTGATCAAGAACACGCTGGAGGAGACTCCGGCGGAATTGGCTGCGGATTTGGTGGATCGCGGGATCATGCTCGCGGGCGGCGGCTCATTGCTCAGGGGTCTTCCAGACCTCATCAGGCAAGAGACCGAGCTCCCGGTGCATCGTGCCGCGGACCCCTTGAGTTGCGTCGCGCTCGGGACGGGGAAGTTCCTGGAGGAGCTCGATCATATCGATGATCGCCGCCCGGACTTCGTCACGTCCTATCGAGACCGCTCGTAAGAGCGGGCCCCGCCGCCTAGTCGAAACGTTTCCGGCTTGATGCCGGACGGACATGCAACGCGAAACGCGGATCGCCAACTACGTGCTGGGCGTCCTATCGACGCTCTCGCTGCTGCTTCTGTCGCTGCCCTTGTCGACGCCGGTGCGCTCCTTCAAGGCGGCGACGGGGTATGTGCTGGACGCGCTCGCCTACCACGGCGAGGCGGGCTATAGCCGTCTGGCCGGCGTGCCCGAGCGTGTCAGGCGCCTGCTCGACGCGGATATGGAAAACGAGAGACTGCGCGCGGAGCTTCGTCGTAACGAATGGCTGATGACCACGGTTTCCTCTCTCTCTCTCGAGAATGATCGTCTCAGGCGCGCGCTCGTCTTGAAGTCTCCGGACGGACGCTCTCCGGTCTGGGCGCGCGTCATGGAGCGCGACCCGATCCATTGGTACCGCAGCCTCGTCGTCGACGCCGGCTCCGACCGCGGCGTTTCCCTCAACGACACCGTGTTGGGCCCTCGCGACGGCCAGCTGGTGGCGGCCGGCCGGATCGTGGACGTGCGCCCCAAGACCTCGACTGTTCTTCTGCTGACCGACGAGGGCGCGGCCGTCGCCGGGTATCTGTCCTCGGGCACCCTCGAAGGCCTCGTGCAAGGGCAGGACGGCCCCAACCTGCGCATGAACTACCTCAACGCGGAGGTTCAGCTCTCCACCGGCGACTCCGTCTACACTTCGCCGACGAGCGCCACTTTCCCGCCCGACGTGTTGATTGGCCGCGTGGCGCGGGTCAATGCCCGCGACCCCTTCCTGACTTTCCAGTCGGTCGAGGTCTCTCCGGCCGCCGACGCGTCGTCGCTGCAGGAGCTGATGATCCTGCGCACGCGCGTCCCGAAAGGGGAGACTTCCGCGACCTCGGCGCCGGCGCCTGCGAAGGCGGCCGTCTCGAGCACGGAGGCGCCTCCTCCTCTCCGCCGCCGGCGCGCGCCCCCGCCCGAGGTATCGACGTCCACCACGGCGGCCGTTCCTTCTCTGCCCTCCGAGGGCCAACAATGAGGACATTCTTACAGGGGGCGGTCCTCTTCTTTGGCGCGATGTTTCTCCAGTGGTGGTGGAACACGCATTTCGCCTATTGGGGCGCCGCACCGCAGTTCCTTCTCGCGCTGACGATTCTCATCGCCGCGCGCCGCGGGCCCGTCCTAGCCATGCTCGCGGGCTTCGGCTGGGGCCTTTATCTCGACGTCGCGCGCGCCGAACTCTTTGGAGCCAGCGCCTTGACTTTGGTTTTAGTCGCCTATTTTGTCGGCGTTGCGCGCCGTCAAGTCGATCTCCGCGCCGTCGGTTCGCTGGCCTCGACGACGTTTCTTCTGACCTTGGGCGCGTTCTTGGGCCACGGAGTTATCGGGCTGATTTTCACTAAGAGCTTCGAGTCCAGCGGCTGGATGGCGCTGGCCGTCACGCCGCTGTTGAATACGGCGGCCGTGATCGCGGCGGCCCTCGTCTGGGATTTTCAGGGGGATCAATGAACGGCTCCGCCATCCCCCGGGAACGCCTGGAGATCCTTTGGTACTTGATCGCCGCGGCCGGCATGACCTTGGGCTTGCGGCTTGCGCAGATGCAGCTCATCCAGGCGGCCGAATGGCGGCAGGCGGCCGAACGCAATCGCTCTCAGATGATCCACCAAAACGCTCCACGCGGCCGCATCCTCGACCGCAACGGAGTGGCGGTGGCCACCAATGCTCCCGCTTTTTCCCTGATCTTCCTGCCCGGCAACGACCGCAGCCTTTCGGATCTGAAGCCCTTGGCCGAAGAGCTTGGGCGGCAGCTCGGCCGCGACCCCAACGAGCTTTTGGACAGGCTCGAGCAGGCGATGCGCGAGAAAAGCGCGATACGCCTAGCCGAAAACCTGCCGACGCAGACGATGTTCCGCTTATCCGAGCTCAAGACCATCTATCCCGGCGTCGACCTTATCGTCGAGGCGCGGCGATACTATCCCTTCGGGCGCTTCGCCAGCCATTTGATCGGCTACATGGGCAAGATGAACCAGCGCGAGTGGCGCGGGCGTAAACTGAAGGGCTACCGCGTCGACTCTCGCACCGGCCGGCTGGGGCTGGAGAAGATCTTCGAAGACGAATTGCGCGGACGCGACGGCGGCTTGCGCATGGAGGTCGACGCCCAGGGGCGCCTCAAGCGCGTTCTCGACAAGATCCCATGGGAGGCCGGCAGCAACATCCACCTGACCTTGGACCTTGGCATTCAGCGCGCGGCCGACGAGGCTTTGCGCGCGACGGAGACCGGCCGAGGCGCGGCCGTGGCCATCGACCCGCGCAACGGGAACATCCTGGCGATGACCTCTCAGCCCGACTTCGATCCGAACGCGTTCTTGTCCGCGGATCCGGCGGAGGTCAAGAGCAACGTTTCTACGCTCCCGGAGTTCAACAACGCGATCTCCGGCGCCTACGCCCCCGGCTCGACCTTCAAGCCCATCGCGGGCTTGGCCGCCATGAGCGAAGGCCGCATGAGGTCCGACGACGCGGTCTATTGTCCCGGTTACTTCTCGCTGGGCGGGCGCAACTTTCTTTGCTGGGAGCACAAGGGCCACCAGCGCGTTTCCTGGTTGATGGGCTTGGCTAAATCCTGCGACGTCTATTTTTACTCCCTAGGTCTCAAGACCGGTGGGGCGGCCATCGAGCGCTACGCGCGCGCTTTCGGGCTCGGCTCCAAGACCAATATCCCGAGCCTGCCCGAGAAGGGCGGCCATTTATTCGGCCCCGAGACGCGCAAGAAGACCGGGAAGGGCTGGTATGACGGCGACACCCTCAACCTGTCCATCGGGCAGGGGGAGCTGACCGTCACGCCTTTGCAGATGGCGGTCGTCGCGGCGACGTTCGGCAACCGCGGCAGCGTCTGGCGGCCGCACTACACTCAAAAGATCGTTTACACCGACGGTCGCCCGGACTACGTTCAGAAGCCGGAGCGTTTGGGCCAGGTCTCGGCCAAGGAAGACGCGTGGGACGCGGTCCAGCGCGGCTTGGAGACGGTCGTGTCTTCCGGGACGGGCGGAGCGGCGCAAGTTCCGGGGATCATCGTGGCCGGAAAGACCGGCACCGCGCAGAATCCGCACGGCGAGGACCATGCGTGGTTTGTCGCCTACGCGGCCAAGCCCGGAGAGCCGGCCTCGATCGCGGTTGCGGTGCTCGTGGAGAACGGCGGCCACGGCGGCGTGGTCGCCGCACCCGTGGCCAAGAAGATGATTATGGCCCATTTCGGAATGGTCGACCCTGCTGTGTCTCGCCCCGCGAGGCGGCCGGCCGCCGTTCCGGCCGGGGTCCCCGCTTTTCCCATGCCGCGGAGAGTTCTATGACGATGATCCGCGCGGTGCGCGCCCAGTCGGGCTTGTCGGGGAGGGTGGACTGGACCTTCATCGCCGCCGTAACGGGGCTCATCGTGGCCGGCTCCTTGGCCATGCTGTCGGCGGCCAGCACGACGGCGTTCTACGACTCGATCCTTCAAAAGCATTTCATCGCGCTGATGCTGGGCGCGACGCTGTTCACGTTGACGCTGGCATTCAACTATCAAGTGTTTCAAGACCAGTCGAAGTTCTTGTACGGGTTGGCCATCCTGTTGGTCGGGGCGACGCTGATCCTGGGCCGGATCTCGCGCGGGCAGCGCTCGTGGGTGCATCTGCTGGGATTTAGCTTCCAGCCCGCGGAGATGGCCAGGACCTTGGTGATCCTGGCGCTGGCCGATTTTCTGGATCGACGCGCGCGCCGCGCCGGGGACCTGGCCACGGTCCTGGGAACGCTGGCGGTTGCGGCCCCGGTCATGGTCCTTATCCTCAAGCAGCCGGATTTTTCGACGACGCTCACGTTCATTCCCGCCATATGCGGGATGCTTTTCTGCGCCGGGGCCGACCTGTTCCAGCTCTTGGTGATCTTCGGCTATGGCGGAGTGGCGATCGCGATCCCGCTCGTCTACACGATTTGCCAGGTGCGCTACCCGCTGGCGTCGGCCAACAGCCTGCCGAGCCTGATCCTGGCCACCGCGGACATGGGCTGGGTGACACTGATGACCATCCTGATTTTCTGCGCGATCGGATTCATGGCTTGGCGCGTGGCCACTTGGATGCGCGTCCAGGTCAAGCCCGCGGCGTTCGCGGCAATTCCGATCCTGCTGTCGTTGGCCTTGTTGTCGGGCATCGTCGTCCATCACAAGCTCAAGGGTTATCAACGCAACCGGTTCGTGGCGTGGATCGCTCCGCAGACCGACGTCCAAGGCGCGTCCTATAACGTGATCCAGTCGCAGATCGCGATCGGCTCGGGCGGCATGTGGGGGAAGGGGCTTTTCTCGGGGACGCAGTCCAAGCTCGGCTTCCTCCCCGAGCGGCACACCGATTTCGTGTTCGCGAACGTCGGCGAGGAGATGGGTTTTTGGGGCTCCTCGCTGATCTTGGGGTTGTACATGCTCCTTCTTTGGAGAATCGTGACGGCCGCGCGCTTGGCGCGCGATCGTTACGGCTATCTTGTCTGCGCGGGCCTGGCGTCGACGTTGGCCTTTCAGCTCGCTCTCAACGTCGGCATGTGCCTGGGCCTGCTGCCCGTGGCCGGCGTGCCTTTGCCTCTCATTTCTTATGGCGGCTCAAGCCTCCTGGTCACATTGTGGACGCTTGGCATCGTCGCCAATATCTATGCGCGGAGATACGCGCTGCTTTAATTCCCGGAGGACTTGTGTCCAACGATAACGAACAGATTCCGAATACCGCGCCCCTGATTCCGGCCGAGCCCGCCGCTCGAGCGCCGGAGCCGGTGCAGGTCAAAGACACTCAGGTCGCGCCGCCCGCCGCCGTCGCCGCGGCCGCGCCCGAGACGCGAACCCAGGATCTCGAGGAGCAATATCCTCGAGCCGACGGTCCCGTGGAAGCTGACCGCGATATCCCTCAGGCGCAGGAGGACGGCGGCGTCGACGATAAGGGGTCGGACGACGAGGATGAGCTCGAGGATGACGAAGAGGAGGAAATCATCGAAGCGTCCGGTTCCGCCCCGGCCTCGGCCGCGCCGGTCGACCCGGCCGCGCCGCCGCCGCCGTCCGGTGCCGTCCCTCCCGCCGCTGCGCCCGGTCAGGTCAGGCGGGTCCGATGAACGGCGAGTCTCGCGAGGGCGGCCGCCGTCGCCGCCGCCGCCGCCGTGGGGGACGCGGAGGCGATCGCGGCCAAAATCCCGGTCAGGACAGACAACAAGGCCAGGACCGCAACCGCGGCCAGGCAAATTCTGATCCGCATCAAAGTCCTTCGCAGGGCAACGGCGGGGAGTCCGGGAGAACTCCCGATCGCCGCTCGCCGCAGGGAAACGGCCGATATCAGGGACAAGAACGGCGTGATCAGGGCCGCCGCGATGATCATCGCGGTCGCGGGCGCTCTGAACGCCGCGACGACCGACGCGACGATCGAGGTCGCAGCCAAGAGCGAACCAACGCCAATCGCGGCAGCCGGGCGCCGATCAAGCGCGAGGTTCTCGCGAACACGAGCTTCGAGGAGACGCGGATTGCGATCATCGAGAACGGGCGCTTGTCCGAGCTTCATTGGGAGCGCAAGAGCTCGCAGAACATCGTGGGCAATATTTATAAGGGAACCGTTGAGAACGTGCTTCCTGGAATCTCGTCCGCCTTCGTGAGCATCGGATTTGAAAAGAACGCCTATCTCTACATCTCAGACGTTTTGGGCGATAAAAACGCGCCAATCGATCAGACGCTAAAGAAGGGTCAGACGGTTATGGTCCAGGTTGCCAAAGAGGCGATCAGCACGAAAGGACCGAAAGTCACAATGGACGTATCTTTGCCTGGGCGCTACCTCGTTTTTACGCCTTACCAAGAATACGTCGGAATCTCGAAACATATCGCCGAGCCCGAGGAGCGCCAGCGCCTGGAGCGCGTGGTCGACAAGCTCGTCAAGGAGTATCTCGGAGGCAAGGGCGTGGTCGTGCGCACGGAGGCCGAGGGTGCGACCGAAGAGGAACTCGAGCGCGAGGTGAAGTACCTTCAGAACCTTTGGCAGCAGGTCCAGAAGAAATTCGCCGAGCAGCCTGCTCCCGCGATCCTGCACCAGGACTTGGGTTTGGCCCTGCAGATCGCTCGGGATATCCTCTCCGATCAGGTGTACGTGTACATGCTCGACTCCAAGCAGACGCAGAAAGAAGTCGTCGATTTCGTCGAAGGGTTCGCGCCCGAGCTCAAGGACCGCATCAAGCTCTATGAGGCAAAGACTCCGATCTTCAAGGCGTTCAACCTCGAGAAGCAGATCGAGAGCATCCGCGAGACCAAGGTCGCCCTACCTAACGGCGGTTCGATCGTGATCCAGGAGGCCGAGTCTCTGTGCGCCATCGACGTCAACACCGGCCGCTTTACGGGCTCGAAGTCACAAGAGGAGACCGTCACCCAGACGAACATCGAGGCGGCCATGCTGGTCGCCCAACAGATCCGCCTGCGCAACATCGGGGGGATCATCGTCGTCGACTTCATCGACATGCGCAAGGCGTCCAACCGCGCCAAGGTGATGGAGGCCTTCGCCGACGCCTGCAAGGCGGATCGGGCGAAGATCCGCATCCTGCCCATCACCCGGCTCGGCCTCATTGAGCTTACGCGCGAGCGCAAGCGCATGTCCACGGCAAGCTTGCTCACCGCGGAGTGTCCGCAATGCCGCGCTTCCGGGCGCGTGCTCTCGGCGGAGACCCTGCGTATCAAGATCCAGCGCGAGATCTTCGAGATGACGGGCGGCCGCCCGGGCGGCTCCATCCGGGTGAACCTCCATCCGACGGTCGCCGAATCCTTCCGCTCTCAGCAGACGGTCATCGAGAAGAACGTGCAGCGGGCCGTGCGCATCCAGGCCGATGCGAACCTGATGTGGGAGGACTATCACATCGTCCTCGAATAGATGAAAACCGCATTGCTTCTGACGGTGGCTTTCCTTCTTCTATCGGCTGCGCCTGCGCGCGCGGGCGAGGAGCTGTCCGTCGTCGTCTCCGGCCATGCGCAAGAAGCGATCGAAACATACAAATCGGGCTCCAACCTCTACATCGACGCCAAGCGCGTGGGCGCGCTGTACGGGGGGCAAATCTATTGGTATCCGGTTTCCGGGCGCATCCAGCTGAGCCTGCGCGGACGCTCGCTGCAGTTCGTGGCCGGATCGGACAAGGCCGTGTCGGGAGATGAGGAGCTGCGCTTGGGCCAGCCGGTCTTAGTCCGCGTCTCGCACGCCTTCTTGCCGCTGTCTTTCTTGACGGGCCCTGATTTCGCCCGCTGGAGCGGCCATGAGACGCATTTCGACGAGCGCACGCGCACGCTGGTCATCGAGCGCCAAGGCACCGTCGGCGCGCCCCGCGTCTTCTCCTACAAAGGCCGCACGCGCGTCTCCTTGGAGCTGGCTTCCGGCGCGACCTACCGCTCCTCGGCGCGAGGCACCGGCGGTGTCGATCTGATCGTGGAATACGGCGTGGCCGAAGGGGAGGAGAACGCCTCGATCGACGATGGCATCGTGTCCTCTTACGCGCTCAAGCAAGAGGCCAAGCTCACGCGCCTGTCCGTGCGTTTCGCCGAGAACGGCCAGCGCTGGCGGGCTTTCGAGCTGGCCGGGCCGCGCCGCGCCGTCATCGAGGTTTACGCGCCCGGCGCTGAGCTTCCTGCCGCTGAGCCTGCTCCCGCTGCGGCAGCTCCGGTGGCGGTCGCCGCCGCTCCCGCGGTCGCCGCCGCGCCGCTGCCGCCGCCGCCAACGATAATCGCGATTCCTCCGGCCGTGAAAAAAACTCCTACGGTGACTCCGGCGCCCGTCCACGAGGAGACGCCCAAAATTCACAAGAGAACGGTCAAATCGCGGCGTCTCATCATCATCGATCCCGGCCACGGCGGCAAGGATCCCGGCGCGACCGGCCGCCGAGGCACGCGCGAGAAGGACGTCAATCTGGCGATGGCCTTCGAGCTGTCGCGCGTGCTTCAGGAGCGCGGCGACTTCGACGTCATCCTGACTCGAAAGGACGACACGTTCGTTCCGCTGTCCGAGCGCTCGGAGCTGGCCAACTCAAAGGAAGCCGACCTTTTCGTGTCGTTGCATTGCAACGCGGCCAGCAACAAGAACGAGCACGGCTTCGAGGTGTACTCGGTATCCGAGACCGCCTCGGACCCGGCCGCCGAGTCTCTGGCCGCGACCGAGAACTCGGTCCTCGAGCTCGAAGGCAAGAACCCGCAGGATGAGACGGCGAAAATGATCCTTTTGGCCATGACTAAGACCGAGATGATCAACGAGTCCGCGGCTTTCGCGGCGGTGGCGGCCAAAAAAATAGGTTCGCGCGTCGACGTCGCGGCGCGAGGCGCCAAGCAGGCCGGCTTTTACGTCCTGCGCGGCACGCACGCGCCCGCGATCCTCGTGGAGATGGCGTTCGTCACCAATGCCACCGACGAGGCCAGGCTCGCCTCGCGGCGCTTTCGACGGACGATGGCCGAGGGCATCTCCGCGAGCATCGCCGATTATGCCCGGAGGCAAGGATGGCTCGAGTGAGCAGGAAGTCACCCATCGGCGTTTTCGACTCGGGACTCGGCGGCTTGACCGTGTTCAAGGCGCTGTCTCGACGCATGCCCGAGGAATCCCTGGTCTATTTCGGCGACACGGCGCACGTTCCTTACGGCTCCAAGTCGCCGGAGGCCATCGAGCGCTTCTCCACGGAAGTGGCCCGCTTTTTGGCCGCCCGCGGCATCAAGCTCCTGGTCGTGGCCTGCAACACGTCCTCGGCCTGGGCGTTGCCCGCGATCCGACGCGCGGTGAAGATCCCGGTGATCGGAGTCATCGAGCCGGGCGCTCGCGCAGCACTCGCCGTTTCCCGGGGCGGATGCATCGGCATCATCGGCACCGAGGCGACGGTCAAGTCGAACGCTTATCCCAAGGCGATCGCCAGGCAGGCAGGACGGGTCAAGACCGAATCTCAGGCCTGTCCGCTGTTTGTTCCGCTCGTTGAAGAAGGCTGGTGGAGCGGGCCTGTCGTTGAGGCGGTGGCAAAAAAGTACACGGCCCCGCTCAAGCGCGCCCGTGTGGACACCCTCATTCTGGGCTGTACCCATTACCCGTATCTAAAGCCGGTCCTGGCCCGCGTGATGGGACCTCGGGTCCGTCTCATCGACTCCGCGGAGGAAACGGCGGTGGAGACCCAGCGCGTCCTGTCCGACCGCGGCCTTCGCGCGCCGAATGGTCGCCGCGGCGGCCGGGAATTTTATGCCTCAGACTCCCCGGAGCGCTTTAAGCGCCTGGCGCGGCGCATGCTGGGACCGGGAGTGAGCCGAGTCCTTCTGCATCCCTTCGACTGATGAAAGACATGATCGCCTTGACGGGACTGGCCAAGATCCGCGTGGACGCGGGGTTTTCCCGCGTCGGACGGAAGTTGTCCGCGTCCGATCCCACTGATCAGGCGCTGATGATCCTAGCCGCGCGCGCGATCGCGCAGGCCAACGCGGTCATGGCGCTGAGCGAACGCGGGCTGGCCAACGAAGCCCTGCCCATACTGCGGGGGCTTGCCGAGATGTGCCTGACCATGCGCTGGGTCGCCGAGAAGGATTCGACGGCGCGCGCCGTGGCGGCATTGGGAGAACTGCAGGACCCGGATTGGGAGACGCATTGGCCGAGCGCACGCTTGCGCGAGCGGGCCGAGTCCTACGCCGTTGCCGGCGCGGCCGTGGAAGCCGTGCTGGGCTCGGTCGTGGATTTCGCCCGCGGATCGGCGCAGGGGCTCCCGTGGGGCCACGTGTTCGCTTCGGCCACGCGCCCGGGGCGAAGTGCGGAGGACGTCTTGTCGGCGGCCTCGATTTTTCTTGGGCACGCGCTTAAGGCGCTGGACTCGCGCTGGTCCGGCGAGTTTCCGGGAGCGGAAGAGATGTGGACGCGCGCGAAAGTTTTGAGAGGATAAAGAGATGATGAACGAAGACACGTCGGGACCGGCCGGGCAATCGGGGCAAACCCCTCAAGGAGGGGGAGATCAGCCTCCGCGCCAGCATTCCCATTCAGGCGGCGGCCATCAAGGCCAAGGTGACAGCCAGAACCGGCGCCGGCGTCGGCGCCGCGGGGGCAGAGGCCGCAACCAAAACCAAGGCGGCGGCCACTCTCAAGGACAGCGCCACGGCGGTCCGCAGCAGGGACAGCGTCAAAACGGAGGCGGCTTCCGGCCGCCCCAGGCGCCGCAACCCCCGCAGCGTTCCGAGGTCGAGCAGGTGTTCGCGGCGAAGACTCCGGTGGACCCTTATGAATGGCTCCAGCTCGAAAAGGGCTCGACGGACCCGTCGATGCGCGCCTTGGACCTTCTCGCCCCGATCGGCAAGGGCACTCGGGGACTGATCGTCGCACCCCCCAAGGCCGGCAAGACCACGTTCCTTAAGCAGATCTCGAACTCGGTCCACGCGGTGGACCCAAAGATTCGACAGTACTGCCTGCTCATCGACGAGCGCCCCGAGGAGGTCACGGACTTCAAGCGTTCCGTGCCCGCCGAGGTGTGGGCGTCCTCCTCGGACCAGTCGTACGACAAGCACAAGCGCCTGGCCGAGGACTTGATGCGTGCCGCACTTGAGAAAGTTGTGGCGGGAGAAGACGTGTTCATCCTTCTCGACTCGCTGACCCGCCTGGCGCGCGTCTACAACCAATTCGCCACGGGCAACAGGACGATGTCGGGCGGTCTCGATTCCCGGGCGATGGAGACGCCGCGACGCTTTTTCGGCGCGGCGCGCAAGATCGAGGGCGGCGGCTCACTCACGATCCTGGCGACCATCCTCGTCGATACCGGCTCGAAGATGGACGACATCATCTTCCAGGAATTTAAAGGCACGGGGAACATGGAGCTGGTGCTGTATCGCCAAGCCGCCGAGATGCGCATCTTCCCGGCTCTCAAGGTCCGCGACAGCGGAACCCGCAAAGAGGAGAAGCTCTTCACGCCCGAATATCTGGAGGGCGTCTATAAGCTGAGAAGGCTCGTCGCTGGCATGGGTGACATCGAGGCGATCAAGGCGCTGACGGAGATGATGCGCGTGCACAAAAACAACAACGCGCTGCTGGCGTCGCTGCGCTGACGGCCATGGATCGTCAACCCATCGTCACGGCCAAGGCGCCGGCGGCCATCGGTCCCTACTCGCAGGGGATTTCCGCCGGCGAGCTGGTGTTCGTCTCGGGGCAGACGCCGCTGAAAGCCGACGGCACGATGGTTGTGGGCAGCGTCGCCGAGCAGACGGAGCAGTGTCTTAAGAATATTCAAGAAGTGCTGAAAGCCGCCGGCCTCGGCATGGACCGTGTGGTCAAGACCACGGTGTATATGACCGACTTGGGGCGATTCGCGGAGATGAACGAGGTGTACGCGCGCGGCTTTACGGCTCCGTTTCCGGCGCGCGCGACCGTGCAGGTCTCCGCCCTTCCAAAAGGGGCGGCCGTCGAGATCGACGCCGTCGCGGTGCGGCCCTAGATGCTATGAAGCTTTCCTCAATCGCATCTGTGCCGGGCCCCTCGGGCCAGGCCTAGCGGAAGATGCTCGCGCGCGCGGCGGCCGCGGCGGCGCTGGCGCTGCTGATCAGCGGTGATATCGCGCGGTTGGGTTGGGATGCGGTCTCAGTCGGGCGCTTCCTGTTCCCTTATCTGGGCCTTTTTCTTTTTATTGAAATCGCCCGCGTCCGAAGGCGTCTTGAGGACGGCGAGGCGTTTCTCGTCGGCGCCGCCGTCTCGCTGCTGTACGCGGGAATATACACTAAAAGCCTTCAGGGGGGATTTCATCCCTTAGGCATCGATTGGATGGCGGCCGTCACGGCCGGCTTCGACGGCGGAATGACGACGGTGCTGGCGCTGCATGTCCTTGCTGTCTTACGGCCCCGCGCCAACGTAGAGATGTCGAATGCTTTGGTGATGGCCTGCTTGGCGGTCATTCTCGCCGGAGGGGCCTGCGTCTACGCGATCAAATCGTCCTTGAACTTTTATCAAGGAGAGACGATGATGGATTCGACGTTGTTCGGCGATGTGTTCTTTGCCGCGATCGCGCTCACTTTGATTGTTCTGGCAAAGAACCTGCCGTCCGGTCGCGACCCCTGGATATTCGGCCTGGCGGCCGTTGCCGTCTGGCTTCCCGGCGCGCGGTTCATCGGGCATCTATGCGCATCGGCGGGAGTTCATGAACTGCTGTTGTATACGATCGTCGGTATTTGGACCGCCGCGATCGCCGGTTTGCTTCGAAAACTATGGTTTGAGTCCCGCGGGGAGGATGCTCCTGCCCGTGACTCCCGAGAAGCGATGGGTGTCGCGATATGGCGGACATGCGGAGCGATCACCATCGCATTAATTATAGGAAGCGCTCAGACCGACGGTCGCGCCGACGGCGTGTTCTCCGTTGGCGTCGATCTTCCCAGCCGGGCGATGTTCGCAGTTATTTTCATAAAATATCGACTGAAAGTTTAAAAAGAAGAGGTAATTCGATGTCGACGAAAGGACTGATTGCGGGCGGATTGTTGTTCTCTTTTTTTGCCGTCGCCGTGAATGCACAGGCAACGAGTTTGATTGCGTTAAACTGCGAGTCCGACGTCGCTTTTACTTTGATGGAGGACATGAGCAAGGGTACCGTGAGCATGTCGGATGGTGGCAGCGTGGGCGTTTTCCCGATGAAAAAGCTGAGCACCCAGAATGGCATCACTGAATATGAGGCGCCGATGTCCATGTCAAAGCTCACCATCAAAATATCCAGCCCGAAAAACATGGGCGGTTTTAACGTTTACGCCGTAACCGTCGAGATGACATCCGAGGAAGGGAGGAAATCTCAAAAACTCGAATGCACGTCGCATTGATGATCTAGACTTCGCTGCCTTGCCAGCTATCCACAGACTTGGTTTGGACCAAGTTTGTGGATAACTATCCAACGCCAGACTTCCTATAATCCAGGGATGACCGTGCGAGTCTACGAGTACGAAAAGTGCTCGACCTGCCGCCAGGCGCTGAAGTTCTTGGACGCCCGCAAGGCGGACTACCAGCGGGTTCCCATTGTCGAGCAGCCTCCGACCTTAGCCGAGCTGAAGACCATGCTTGGATTCGCCGGCGACTTGCGGCGGCTGTTCAACACCTCGGGCCTCGTTTACCGAGAGATGGGATTGGGCCAGAAGCTTAAGACGATGAGCCAGGATCAGGCGTTGGCGCTGCTCGCCAAGCACGGCAAGCTCGTCAAGCGGCCGTTCGTCCTGCTTAAGGACCGCGGCCTGCTAGGCTTCAAGGAAGACGAGTGGAAGGCCGCGTTCAAGAAGGCCTGAGATGAAAGTCTCCGTCCTCATTCCCGCCTACAATGAGGCCGGCACCATCGCGCGCTGCCTGGAGGCCGTGTACGGCCGCAACCCCGGCCGCGATCTCGAGGTGATCATCGTCGACGACGGCTCGACCGACGGCACCGCCAAGGCCGCCGAAGCCGCCGCTCATTCCGGAATCAAGGTCCTCAGGCACGAGAAAAATTCAGGCAAGGGCACGGCGATACGCACCGCGTTGGCGGCGGCTACCGGCGAGGTCGTCCTCATCCAAGACGCCGACCTAGAATACGATCCGGCCGACTACGCGGCCCTGCTCAAGCCTTTCGAGGAGGGGCGGGTAGAGGTGGTTTACGGCTCGCGCATCCTCCGCTCGGACAACGGCCGCTCCTACGCGCGCTACTACTGGGGGGGGCGCGTGCTGTCGTGGTGGACGAATCTTCTGTATGGGTCCTCCGTGACCGACGAGCCCACCTGCTATAAAGTCTTCAAGACCAGCCTTCTGCGCTCGCTCGATCTGCGCTGCACGGGGTTCGAGTTCTGCCCCGAGGTCACGGCCAAGATCCTGCGCCGCGGCATCGCCATCCATGAGGTCCCGATCTCCTACCACCCGCGCCGCATCGAGGAAGGAAAAAAGATCCGCTGGCATGACGGCGTGATCGCCCTATGGACATTGCTGAAGCTTCGTTTCTAACGAGGTTTAAATCTCGCCATTTTGATGTAACTCTCTTTGCGTTGGCTTTAGCCTTGCGTCTGGGCTTTATGGCCGTGTTTGTGTCTAAGAACTTAGGCCAAACGTACGGCCGTGACCTGTATTTTAATCTCGCGCAGTCGTGGCTTGGTTGGATGCCGATGCCGGATTTTGATGCCACACACCCGCCGTTGTACACAGGTTTAATTGCCGCCGTCCTCGGCCTTTTCCGTTCTCCGAATCCCCTTCCTATTTTGGTTCTTCAGTGCCTGTTGGGCGCGGCATCTGTTCTTTTGGTCCGTCGTATCGGAATGCGGCTTCTTGATGATCAAACATCTCGCCTAGCCGCGCTTTGGGTCGCTCTCGACCCGGCTCTTATCTTCTTTACGCCGCATTTGCAGACCGAAACAGTCTTTGTCGCTATGGAGCTCGTTTTCTTCTGGGGCTTATTCATTCTCTGGGATAAGCCCTTATCCGGTCGTGTCGTTCTTCTGGGCCTATGGGGAGGCCTCTGCGTTCTATGCCGGTCGATGTTCGGCGCCTACCCCGCCTTGCTGTTCCTGGCATTGTGGTCCGTTAAGGGCTTCAAGCGGGCGTTTTTCTTTTGCGCGATTTTGGGCCTAGGATGGTTCGTTCCGACGGGAATGTGGACCGCGCGCAACTATCTCAAGTACGGACGCATGGTCCCTATGTCCGCGCAAATGGGCTGGACCTTATACGAAGGTTTTTCGATCGACCGCGAGGAAGTGCGGCGTCGCCCTTATGAGATGGGCGCCGAGGCCGATCGCCTGGGCATTACCGATCCCTTGGCCAAGGGGACGTACTTCATGGGCAAGACCAAGTCCTTTGTCAGGGAGAATCCTCTCGCGGCCGTGAAGATCATCCTGGGAAAGATGTTTCTCTATTGGCGCCCTTGGCCCTACGATCCTTACACTGTGCGCCAACGCATGCTGCTGGGCGCCTATTACTCGCTGCTATTCGGATTGGCGTTTTTTGGCGCACGTGCGGCGTCTTCTGGCGCTTGGGCTCCAGTCTGGGCGTTGTTCGCCTATTTGACCGCGGTTCATTCGGTCTTCTTCACCTCCATTCGCTACCGTCTTCCGCTTGAACCCTTTCTGTGCCTGCTCGCGGCCGCCGGATTGAGCGCGCTGCTGCGCGGCGACAAGGAGCGGCGTGCCTAAACGCGCGGAAAAAACGTCCCCGTGGCTTTGGGCCGCTCTCGCGGCCGCGCTATTGGCCGCCGCCTTGCGCTTCACCGCCCTCGGTTACGGCCTGCCGCACACCTACAACGCCGATGAGCCGCATTTGATCAATATCGCCGTCTCCTTCGGCGGCGGAAGCCTGCGTCCTCCGTCTTTTAAATACCCGACGCTGTGGCCGACTTTGCTCGCCGCGCTGTATGGTGCGTATTTCGCGGTGTGGTCTCTGTTCGGGCTGCGCAAAGGGCCTCTCGATTTCGCGGCCATGTATGGTTTCTCGCCGGAGGGCTTTTACTGGATCGCCCGCGTCGTCTCAGCTCTGGCCTCGCTGGTCGCGGTATTTATCGTCGCGCGCGTCGAAAGGCGGGACCGCTCGCGTTGGCCTTACGGCGCGCTCATGCTCGCCGTCGCACCCCTGCTCGTGGAGTTGGCGCATGGGGCTAAGCCCGATTCATTCATGCTCTTACTCATGGCGGGCGCCTGGGCTTGTGCCTTGCGCTTCCAGGCGGGCGAAGCGCGTGGTTGGCTGTTTGCTTCGGCCGCGCTATGCGGCGCGGCCTGTTCGACGCAGTATACCGCCGCGCCGGCAGCACTTCTCCTCCCTCTGGCCTGGCTGCTGCGAAAAGACGGCCCCGCTCCCTTAATATGGCTTGTGCAGGCCGGGGTTTTTGCCCTAGCGGCTTTTTTTGCCGGGTCTCCTTTTATCGCCATCGATTTTCGCCGCTTCGTCGCGGACTGGGCCGATTACGCCGATCTAGGCCGTCTGCGCCCGCATGACGCTCGGGCCATGGCCGAGCACGTGGCCTACAATCTGTGGACCTTCGCCGGGGAGGGCGCCCCCGCGGGTGCGGCCGCTCTGCTTGGACTCGTCGTCGCCTTCCGCCGCGACCGCCGGCGCGCGTTTTTGCTTTTCCTGCCCATCGCGGCTTATGCCTTAGTGCTCTCATCAAGCCCCGACGGCGGCTGGCGGCGCTACTTGCTGGGAGTGTTTCCCGCCTTGGCCTTGCTTGCCGGCGAGGGCCTCTCGTTATTGGGCGGAGCCGACTCGCGCCGCCGCGCGCTGGTCGCCGTGCTGGCCGTGGCACCCGGCATTTTGCTGTCGTGGCGCTTCGTGGCCGAGCTGCGCTTGCCCGACACCCGCGCCCAAGCCGAGACTTGGATGAGGAGCCATATTCCCGAGGGCGAGACCATCCTGCTCGACCAGCCCCACGCCTCTCCCCGCGCCATCCCCTCGAAGGCGCAATGCCTCGACCTGGCGGCGCGCACCGCCGCGATCGGATCCTCCCGAGCGAAGCTCTGGAAAGCCATGGCCGAGCGCCACCCGGGCGGAGGCTGGCGTGTCTACCGCATCCAGAGATCGGCGGGGGATTTGTTCTCGTCTCCGCGGCATGTGGCCTCTTCCCAGTCTGATTCCGATTTTCTGGACGTGCGCCCCGGTCTTGACCCCGTGCGCGCCGTGCGCGCGCGCTGGGTGGTCACCTCCAGCTTCGGCGCCGACCCGCGACGCTCCCCGGAACTGGCCACCTTCTTCGTGGAGCTCGCCTCCGGCGCCGACCTCGTCGCCGAGTTCGTTTCCGAGCCGGGGGAGACGATAGGGCCTTGGCTGCGGATCTGGCGCCTTCGGCGCTAAGTACGCCCCGCCTTTTCCTATAATGTCGAACTTATGACCGAGCCTATTCGAGGAAATGGTCGCATCAATCGCCGTAGGAGGCGACCATGACAAAGCCGAAAGTGATGGTCGTCATGCCGGCCTACAACGCGGAAAAGACCCTTGAGCGCACCATCAAGGATATTCCTCCCGGCACGGTCGATGAGGTCATCCTCGTCGACGACTGCTCCACCGACGGCACCGTCGCCTTGGCCAAAAAACTGGGCCTGACCGTCATCGTCCATGACAAGAACAAAGGCTACGGCGGAAACCAGAAGACTTGCTATACCGAGGCCCTCAAGAAAGGCGCCGACGTGGTGGTGATGGTCCATCCCGACTACCAGTACGACGCCCGTCTTGTTCCCGTGATGTCGGGCTTGATCAGCAACGACATCTGCGACATGGTTTGCGGCAATCGCATCCGCACGCGCTGGGAAGCGCTCGACGGCGGCATGCCCGCCTACAAATACATCTTCAACCGTCTCTTGACGGTGTTCGAGAACTTCGTCACCGGGCAGAATTTGGGTGAATGGCACTCGGGCCTGCGCGCGTATTCGCGCAAATGTCTTGAGACGGTTCCATGGGAAATAAACTCCGACGATTTCGTCTTTGACCAGCAGTTCCTGATCCAGGCTGCTATCCTTAAGCTTCGCCTGGGCGATGTGCCCGTCGCCGCGCGCTACTTTCCCGAAGCCTCCTCGATCAACTTTCGCCGTTCCTGCATATACGGCCTATCCGCGCTTGTCTGCCTGGGCCAGTTCGTTCTCCAGAACTGGGGCCTGGCGAGCTTCGCCCTGTTCAAGCCGAAAACGTCAAGATGACCCGCGCCGGCGCGACGTTCGCGCTGCTGACAGCGGCGCTTGGCGCCATGGCGGCCGCGGATTCCCTGTGGGTGGCCTTGCGGCCGGGCGCGGTCCCTTTCGTTCTTCTCATTTTTACGATTTTACTCGCCACCGGATCGGGCCGAGCCTTGGCCGGACGGCTGGGATTGTCCGACATGAGCGAGTCGCAGAAAACCTTGGTTGGCGCCACGCTCGGGCTGGGGATGCTGGCGTTGGGCGGGTTCGCGCTCGGAGCGCTGGGGTTGTATGTGCCGTGGGCCGCTTCCTTGTTTTTGGCGGGACTGTGGGTTTTGGGCTATGCGCAGCTTAAGCCCGCGCTGATGTCGCTGAGTCCCGATCAAAGCCTCCTGCGCGAGCGGCCCACAGCCGTCGCCGCCGTAGCACTTCCCCTGGTCGCGGCCTTGTGGATGTGCCTGGTTCCTCCGCATCAATACGACTCTCTCGTCTATCATCTCGCTTTGCCGCAGGCCTATCTGCGCGAGGGCCGGCTGTTCGCCCCGCCCGGGATCGTCTACGCTCACTTCCCCCAAAACGGGGAGATGCTGTTTACGCTGGCGCTTCTTCTGGGTTCCGACCTGCTGGCCCAGATGTTCATCTGGCTGTCGACGGTTCTGTCGATCTGGTGGGTGTTCGCGCTGGGACGGCGCGAGGCGCCGATGAGCGCGGTGGCGCTGGCGGCGCTGTTTATCGCCACGCACGCGGCCGTGCTTCTTATGTCCTCGACGACGTACGTCGAGCCGCTGGTCATGCTTTGGATCACGGCGGCCGCGCTGTCCTTTGAGCGGTGGCGCCAGCTGGCCGTTGAAGGCGGCAAGCCGCGCGGCTGGCTGATTTTATCGGCCATGTTCACTGGCCTGGCCTTGGGCACGAAGTATTATGCCGGCATCGGCGCCGCCGCTTTCGGTCTGCGCCTTTTGTTTGCGACCATCGTTTTCAGGAATAAACGTGAGCGCGTGATCGATTTGGCTCTGTTTGTCGCAATCGTCAGCGCTCTGTTTGCTCCCTGGCTGATCAAGAACTGGATATGCGTGCGTAACCCCGTTTTCCCGTTCCTATACAAATGGTTCGAGAACACGGGAACGGGCTGGAACGCGGAGTTGGCCGCCGGCTACTTCAGCGTGCTCACCGAGTACGGCCACGTGGGGGGCTTCTTTAAGAGCTTGGTCTCCCTTCCCATCCTTCTTCTGCGCAATCCTCTGCGCTTTGGCGGAGGCATGGACGTTCTGGGCGACCTGGGCTGGGACATCACCCTCTGGCTACTGCCTCTGGGGGCCTGGGCCGCGGCCAAGAACAGAACATTGCGCGGGCTTCTTCTGTTCTGCGCGCTGTGGGGCGCGGCTTGGTTTTCGAGCGGGGTGGTTCTGCGCTTCTTGACGGTGCTGGTCCCGATCTTGGCTTTGCTTGGCGCCTGCGGGTTGGTCCGGCTGTGGGGCGGGCTCGACCGCTGGGCTCGCGTGGTGCTCGGTTCGGCCGTAGGCGTCATGACCGTCGCGCATCTTTTCCTTTTTCTCTTCGTGCACGCGGCTTTCGGCTCGGCCTCCACGGCTTTCGGCATCGAGACCCGGGAGGAATTCTTATCCCGGCGTCTGGACTATTATCCGTGCGCGGCCTGGTTGAGAGGGCGCGCGGGGAGAAATGATAAAGTACTCGTGGTGGGGGAGCAGCGGGGTTATTACATGCCCGTCGATCATCTTCCCAGCACCGTCCATATGCCCAACCTCTTCGTGCGGCGCGCCAACGAAGCGGCTTCGACCTCGGAGCTTTTGGCGTCCTTGCGCCGGGACGGCTTCACGCATTTGATGATCGTGCCCAAGGAGGCCGCGCGTCTGGGCGGGGGACTTGGATCCTTGACGCCGCACGGCGCGGTCAATTGGGGAGGCCTGGAGAAGGATTTGAAAACCGAGTTCGCCGGCCGCGGCTGCGTGGTCGGGCGCGTGACCGAGGCCGCTCCATGAGGGCCGACAGCTGGACCCTTCTTATTTCCTTCGTCTGCGCGGCGGCGGTCTCCTTTTCAGTGACCCCGCTGGTGCGCATGATGGCGCTGCGCCTGGGTCTTCTCGACGCGCCGACGTCTCCGGTCAAGACCCATAAAGAACCGACCCCCGTATTCGGAGGAGTGGCGATATGGGCGGGCTTCATGGTCACCATGCTGCTCCTGCGCTTCATCACGACCTTCCCGACCGGCACGCTGTATAACCTACGCGCGCTGATGCTCGGCGGCACCTTAGTTTTCCTTCTCGGGTTGGTCGACGACCTCAGGCGCCCCCAGGGCGTCGATTACAAGCCGAAATTCATCGTGCAAATCTTAGCCGCCGCGCTTCTGATCCTTTTCGGACTGCGCATCCGCTTTCTCCAGCCCGCGTACGTGGCGGCCATCGTCACCACCATCTGGGTCGTCGGGGTGACCAACGCCTTCAATATCGTCGACATCATGGACGGCCTCTCCGTGAGCCAGGCCGCGGTGGCCGCGATGGGCTTTCTTATGATCTCGCTGCCGTCGGAAGAGCTGTACGTGAATTTCGCCTCCGCGGCTTTGGCGGGGGCGGCCCTGGGATTTTTGCCCTGGAATCTGTCCCCGAAGCGGAAAATCTTCATGGGAGACTGCGGCAGCCTGCTCATCGGCTTCCTGTTGGCGGGCATATCCCTGGGCACGCGCTATTCCGACGTCAACGACGCGGGCGTTTTCGCGCCGCTCTTGATCCTGTTCGTGCCGGCGTTCGACACCCTGTTTGTGAGCATACTGCGCCTCAACAGCGGGCGCTCGCCGTTCTTGGGCTCGCGCGACCATTTCGCACTGCGGCTTGAGAAAATGGGTTTTCCCCGCGATCTGGTGGTGCTGATGGCGACCGCCGCCGCCACGGTGCTGAGCTTCGCCGCTTTCCTGGTGACTCAGCTGTCGCTGCGGAACGCGATTATCGTCTATGTCGTCGTCGCCGCCGCCGTATTCTGGGTCGGGCGCCGCATGGCGCTCGTCGAGATGAAATGAATGTCGATGTCCTGATCCTGGGAGGGGGGCTGGCCGGCCTCTCGGCAGCCCGCCATTTAGGCGGGCTCGGGGTGAGCTCGCGCTTGGTCGTCGAGGCCAAGGACTCCGTCGGCGGCACGGCCGGCTCGGTGAAAACAGGCGCCTTCACCTTCGACTACACCGGCCACCTGCTCCACCTGCACGACCCCTACGGCAAGGAGTTTATTCTCGATCTTCTCCGCGACAATCTTGCCGTTCATGAACGTAAGACGTGGATCTACTCTCGGGGCGTTTTTACCCGCTACCCTTTCCAGGCCAACACGAAAGGCCTGCCTGTTTCCGTTGTCGCCGACTGCGTGGCCGGATTTTTGGAAACGGTGCATCGTCCCAGGTCTCTTCCTAAAAACGCAGATTTCTTGTCCTGGAGTCGTGCCACTTTTGGAGAGGGGATAACGCGTTCCTTCATGCGTCCATACAATGAAAAACTATGGCGCTTGCCGTTGACGCAGTTGACGACGGAGTGGCAGGGGCGCTTTGTTCCAAAACCAACGGCATCGGAAGTCGTCTACGGCGCGCTTGCCGAGCAAAACAGATTGTTCGGTTATAACGCCACGTTCCGTTATCCGATTCGAGGAGGCATTCAGACGTTGCCCGACGCCTTGGCCGCCCGCATAGAGTCGGGGATCGTTCGAACTGGTTGTCCAGTTACCGCCGTTGACCTGCGCGAAAAAGTAGCCCAGGTGAAGGGATTGGGGGAAGTGCGCTATCAACGGCTGGTAAATACCTTGCCGTTGCCTTTATTCTTGGACCTTGTACAACCGCTGCCGGCCGCGGTCAAACAAGCTCGGAAACGCCTACGTTGGAATACGGTCTGGAATCTTAATCTCGGCCTCAACCGCCCAGCCCCCTCGGACAAGCATTGGATTTATTATCCCGAGCAACGTTTTCCTTTTTACCGAGTCGGCTACTCAAGCAACTTTTCCCCGAACCTGGCGCCTGAGGGGCATGCCGCCGTTTACGTCGAGGTCGCGCGGCCGGGCGGAACGCGCGTCGACCGCGACAAGCTCGAGACGTCGATCCTCAAGGGCCTGCGCGAGGCGGATGTTCTGCGCCGCGGCGATGAGCTCTCGGCCAAGATCTGGATGCCGATAGACGTCGGCTACGTCGTCTATGATCGGGCGCGCACCCCCGCGGTGACGACGATTTTCCGCCATCTCAACGGCCTCGGCGTCGAGTCCATCGGTCGGTATGGAGGCTGGAAATATTCTTTCATGGAAGAGACGATCCTCGACGGCAAGCGCTGCGCCGAACGCCTGACCGGGACGGCCGTCGCCTCGGCGCCTTCCCAGACCGCAGAGCTGCAGCCGCTCAAATGAGACGGATGATCCTTTTAGCCGCCCTTCTGTGCCTTCCGGCCTGCGTGGCGGAGACGGTCGAACGCCGCCGCCCGCGCAAGGGGCCGGTTGCGGCGGTCGGTTTCGTCGATATGGGCGGAGGCCAAGTCCGCTACGCCCTCGACGGCTGGGGCTGGTTCGTTTCCGGCCGCCGCCGGCACGCCTTGCGCTTGATGCGCAAGAACTGCGGCTCGGAGTTGGCGCCGCAGGTCATGGACGAGTACTCGCGCCAAGACGCCGATATCGCCTACGCCGGCGAGGATATAACGGTGAACATCAAAACCGGACTTGATCATTTCAAGATCTCGCCCTTTCAACATATGTCCTATGAGTGCCGTCCGCGCGGACGCGCGCTGGAGGCCCCGCGCGCGTCCACGACATCCGCGAAAATGATTTTAAGCGTGCCGCCCGCGCAGGAGACGCCCCGATGATCAAGCTCGACCGGCCTATCTGCATCTTCGACCTGGAGGCCACGGGCACCAACGTCCTCGAGGACCGGATCGTGGACGTGTGCGTCTTGCGCCGGGAGCCCGACGGTACGGAGACCGTCTTCTCCTCTCTGGTCAACCCGGGCGTGCCCATTCCGCCCGAGGCCTCCGCGATCCACCACATCACCGACGACATGGTCGCCGACCAGCCGCGCATGGCGGATCTGGCGCCGAAGCTGCTTGAGATATTCTCGGGCGCCGACTTGTCCGGCTTCAACGCCGCGCGCTACGACATACCGCTTCTGACCGCGGAGTTAAAACGCGTGGGTATCGACTGGTCGGCCGCCGGACGGCGCGTGGTGGACTCCTTTGTCATCTTCACGCGCAAGGAGCGCCGCGACCTGACCGCCGCCTACAAGTTTTACTGCGGAAAGGATTTGACCGGCGCGCACCGCGCCGAGGCCGACGTGCGGGCCACCGCCGAGATTTTGTGGGCACAGGTCGAACGCTACCCAGATATTCCCCAGGACGTCGCAGGCCTCGAGGCCTGGTGCAACCAGGTCGATCCCAGCCGCGTCGACGCCGAAGGCAAGTTCATCTGGAAAAGCGGCGAGGCCGCCTTCGGCTTCGGCAACAAGCACAAGAGCAAGACCCTGCGCGAGGTCGTGCGTACCGACCGCGGCTATATCAGCTGGATGATCGAGAAGGGAAATTTCAGCGCCGACGTGGTGCGGATATGCCGCGATGCCCTTGAAGGTAAATTCCCGGAGAAAAAGACTTAGAAAAGTTATCCACAGACTTGGTCCAAACCAAGTTTGTGGATAAGTCGAATCCAAGTTATCCACAAACTCGTCTCGCGACGAGTCGGTGGATAAGTCCGAAAAATAAGATAACAGAGACATCAAGACCCAGAGAATGAAGAAAACAGCTGTTGTTCTGCTTTCCGGCGGGCTCGATTCCACCACGAGCCTTTATTGGGCCAAGGCGAAGGGGTACCGAGTCGTTGCGCTGTCCATTCGCTACGGCCAGAGACATGCACGTGAGCTGAAGTCCGCCCGCGCTGTCGCGCGCGCTGCGAAAGTTCCTCTCCAGGAGGTCTCGATCTCGTTGCCTTGGTTATCGGGGTCCTCGCTGACCAACAAAGCGCTCCGCCTTCCCGACATGCCTTTGGCTCAGATCGGCCACGGCGGCGTGCCCTCGACGTACGTCCCCGGCAGGAATACCATTTTCCTCTCCTTGGCTGTGTCTCTGGCCGACGTCGTCGGCGCCGAGGCCATCGTCATCGGCGCCAACGCTCTCGATTACTCGGGCTATCCAGACTGCCGGCCTCCTTATCTCGCCGCGTTTTCCAAGGTCGCCAAGCTCGGGACCAAGCGCGGCAGCGAAGGCAAGAGTCTTAAGATTCTGGCGCCGTTAACACGTCTTGATAAGAAAGGAGTTGTGCATCTGGCGGGAAAAGTCGGCGCCCCTCTGAAATTAACTTGGTCGTGCTACGCAGGCGGAGCCCGTCAATGCGGCCGCTGCGATTCCTGCAAGCTTCGCGCCAAAGGCTTCCGGGAAGCTGGACGGACGGACCCCGCCTCGTGACAAAGACGCTGGCCCTGTCGGACGCGGCCCGAGCTCGGGTTGTGGAGATATTTTCCTCGCTGCAGGGCGAAGGACCCCGGCTTGGCGAGCGGCAAATTTTCGTCCGCCTGGGCGGCTGCAATCTGCACTGCGACTACTGCGACGAGCCCGACACCATTCCCATTCCCTCGGGCGACATCCGGTCCGACGGCTGGGTCAAGGATGAGATCGTCCGTTTGATGCGGCAGAGGGAGCATCGCTCGATTTCGTGGACGGGGGGAGAGCCGCTGCTGCATCCGCTTTTCCTGGCGTCGATGATGAGTTGGGCGCGAAAAAAGGGCCTGGAGAACCACCTGGAGACCAACGGAACGATGCCCGCGCAGATGAAGGCGTTGGCGCCGCTGTGCGACGTGGTCGCCATGGACATCAAGCTGCCCTCCTCGACCGGAAGACAGACATGGAGCGCGCACGAAGCGTTTCTGCGGGAGACGCCGACAGGGACGTTCATCAAGGTGGTGCTCAGCGACCGCTCCACGGAAGCTGAGTGGAAGAAAGTCCTGGACCTTGTGCGCAGCGCGCCGCGTCCTCTGCCCTTGTACCTTCAACCGGCCACGCCCATCGAGCAGGTCCGGCCGATACCGGCTGCGCGCTGCTTGCGGTTTGAGGCGATGGCCCGCCGCGCGCTGAAGAAGAATGTGTTTGTTCGCCCGCAGTGGCACCATCTTTGGAAGGTGCCCTAGCGCCTAGAAATGAGGAGGCGTCGAGACCGGCGTCCTCTAAGGGACCGTCTCGACGCCTCATAAGGCCCGCCCCGAACTCCGGGCGCTCCCTCGCGTCTCGGCGGCCACGACCGCGACGACGCGCCCGATACGGATTGCGACACACCTGAGGAGCGGGTGTTAATATGAGTATACATCCGATTTTTCGAGTGTCAAGACCCATCCCCAAAAGTGGGCCCTTGACAGGAAATGATAGGATCGCGGCATGATAGTCATCCTTGCCGTTCTGCTTTTCTTGATGCCGTTGATGTCCTCGGCGCATGCCGCCGAGGCCGTGGCGCCAGCCGTAGCCATGTCCACATCCGCGGCCCCCGCTCCGCTCTTTCCGCCGAAACCGCCGGCGCGGGCCAAGACCTCGCTTGATTCAGCCGTCGACGTGGCGCGAGATCTCGCCGCCGCGGTGGAATATTTTGAAGCCGGCCAATCCTATTACCGGGCCTACACCAAGGGCTCGCACACGCCCGAGGAGAACAAGGCCTTCATCCAGTTCCTGCAGGACTACGAGAAGGAGCGCGAGATCGCCCGCAAGACGCACGCGATCCTGGGCAGCTGGATCGAGAAGAAATCGTCGATCAGGGATTGACCGCGCCCAACGCGGCCTTGATCTCGCGAAGTTTGAACTGGATCTTCGCCGTGTTCTTGGGACCCATCCGCAGCAACTGCTTTTGCGCGGGGGTGAGTTTCTCTAGGGCGGCGTCGGCGTACACGTACGTCAGGCCTTTCTTTCCTTCCGTTAGAGCCACGTCGCCTGCCGGCGTGGGGACTTGCAGAAGCTCGTCGATGCCGCGCAGAAGGGCGTCCTGCACGCTGGCGTCCTTTGATGCCAGCCCCTGGTATACGTCGTCGATGAGAGGCTTGAACTTCTTGAACACGGCCACGGCGGCCGACGCGTTGATCGAGTCGATGCCGTCGGCGACCCCGTCGTAGCGGGCATAGCTGCGCGGATCCATCAAGGACTTGCCGTTCTTCCGGAGGACGGAGAATTTTTTCTGTGGGGCGAGCCCCGATAGGCTGTCTCGGGGGATCTGACCTTGTGAGAGGATGTGCATCGCGGCCGCAAAGCGCGCGATCAGGTCGTCCTGCTTGAGCCAACCCGCGAACGTGCTGTTGGACGACACTCCACCCGCGTCGGCGCGGATAAAGCCGTCGCTGACCTCAAGAGCCGGCAGCGAGAGGTCTGCCGCCGGCGTCGGGGCGGGCGCCGCCATGCCGGTCTCCGGCGCGGGCGCGCGCTTAGGCTTGTCGGCCTGAAAGCCGAGATAGATAACGCCGGCCACGACGCTGACGAGCGCCATACCCAGGGCGATTTCTTTTTTATTGTCTTCCACAGGACAAGGGTACCAAAAACCCCTAACGTCAGTCCTCGAGGGGCCTGACCCTCAGCCGCGTCGGGGGAGATTTCAACGGCTCTGCGTTACTCAGATTTTACCGAAACGTTGCCCAATTATTGCCGTTCAGAAACAAAAGCGCTTGGATTTGGGGCTATGCTCACTGTATGTGCGCCAATCACTTCGTCGCCCCAACATTCTGTTTTAAGCGACTGACGACTGCGCTGTTGATGTTGCTTGCCGCGGGGACGGTCCAGGCCGCGACCTATTACGTCGCCACCACGGGCAACGACGCCTGGGCCGGAACTTCGGCCGCGCCGTGGAAGACGATCCAGAAAGCGGTCGTGGCGGCCGGAGGAGGAGACCGGGTTATTATCCGCGCCGGAAGGCACGCCCCCTTCAATCTTAGAAATATCAACGGCGCGGCGGGTGCGCCC
>CXWL01004531.1_pt1 | contig 43251 bp, 43 predicted proteins | sample 590931 | NCBI WGS metagenome assembly CXWL01 (sample SAMEA3498368, study PRJEB10139) | groundwater metagenome | biome: water well; material: biofilm material | place: Germany | collected 2015-04-27 | reverse complement strand
TTGTCGCCCAGCGGCGCCAGCTGCGGCAGGTAGCGCTTGATGAAGCGGCCCTGCGCGTCGAATTTTTCCGATTGGGTCACCGGGTTGAAGATCCGGAAGTAGGGCTGCGCATCGCAGCCGGTCGACGCCGCCCATTGCCAGCCGCCGTTGTTGGAGGCCAGATCGAAGTCGTTCAGGTGCAGCGCGAAATAGCGTTCGCCCCGGCGCCAGTCGATGCCGAGGTCCTTGACCAGGAAGCAGGCGCTGACCATGCGCAGGCGGTTGTGCATGTAGCCGGTCTGGTTCAGCTGCGCCATCGCCGCGTCCACCAGCGGATAGCCGGTGCGGCCCTCGCACCAGGCGGCGAAGGCCAGGTCGGCGGCGGCGCCGGTTTCCCATTCGATCGCCTCGTAGGCCGGCTTGAAGGCATGCTCCACCACGCGCGGATGATGCGACAGGATCATCGCGTAGAACTCGCGCCAGATCAGTTCCGACAGCCACACCGGCGCGCCGGCCCCGCCCGCGCCGCTGGCGATCAGCTGGCGCACGGTGCGCACCAGGTGGCGCACCGAGACGGTGCCGAAGCGCAGGTGCAGCGACAGGTAGGACGGGCCCTTGACGGCCGGGTAGTTGCGCGCTTNNGGGCAGCGCATGGCCGGGCGGCGCCGGCGCCAGTCTTGCGGCATGCGGCTCTACCGGCCAGGGCGCCAGGCAATCCGGCTCGGCCGCCATGCGCTTGAGCCAGGCGTTCTTGTAGGGCGTGAACACCGAGAACGGCTGGCCGCCCAGGGTCAGCACCTCGCTTTTCTCGAAGACGACCTGGTCCTTGAAGCTGACCAGGCGGCGGCCGTCCCGGCGCAGGCGCTGGTCGACCGCGGCGTCGCGCGCGATCGCCTGCGGTTCGTAGTCGCCGTTGACGAACACGGCGTCCACTCCCAGTTCGGCGGCCAGGCGCGCAATCTCGGTTTCGGCGTCGGCGTGGCGCACGAGCAGGTGGCCGCCGAGCTGGCGCAATTCGGCGTCCAGCGCGGCCACGCTGGCGTGGATGAACTCGACGCGGCGATCCGCCCGCGGCAGCGGCGCCAAGATCCCTGTATCGAAAATGAAGGCGCAATACACCACGTTGGACGACGTTAGCGCATGATGCAGTGCGGCATGGTCGAATGCGCGCAGGTCGCGCCGGAACCAGACCAGGGATTTATTCGGTGTCATTCTCGTGTGCAAGGTCAAACCGGGAGGGAATTTTACTCTCTACCATCGGTTTAGCTGCGCGCGGCACGCCGCTTCCAATGGTGGCGACCGCAAATCAGTGTAAACTATCGAAAAGTCCGCCGTTGTTATTCGGATACTAGCAGTAAACACCAGAGAGCGAGCGAGAGAGAGAGTGACACGTATGAAGAAAAGCAAAGTCGACAAAACTCTGCCGATGCCAGGACTGCCGCGCGATCGCGACGGCGAATCAGGCAGCAGCGTTGCGCCTTCTTCTTCCACGTTCAACCTGGCCAATCACTTCCTGATAGCAATGCCTTCCATGCAGGATCCCGTGTTTGGCGGCAGCGTGGTGTACATCTGCGAGCATAACGACAATGGCGTGCTCGGCGTGGTGATCAACAAGCCGACCGACATGACGATGGAAGTGCTGTTCGAACGGATCGACCTGAAGCTGAGCGAAGGGCTGCGCACCACCGTGGTCAACGAACCGATCATGTTCGGCGGCCCGGTCCAGGACGACCGCGGCTTCGTTCTGCATACGCCTGGCGCACCCTACTCGTCGTCGTTGACGGTCACCGACGAAGTCGCGTTCACCACCTCGATCGACGTGCTCGAGGCGGTGGCGGCGGGCGACGGGCCGCAGCGCATGCTGGTGTCGATCGGTTATTCGGGCTGGAGCCCGGGCCAGCTGGAAGAGGAAATCTCGCGCAACGGCTGGCTCACGGTGGGCGCCGACGCGCACGTGCTGTTCGACCTGCCGATCGGGGAACGCTACCACGCCGCCATCAAACTGCTGGGCATCGACCCGATGATGCTCGCCCTCGAGGCCGGCCACGCCTGATGGTAGAAATTGTTTTTGGATTCGACTTCGGCATCAAGCGCATCGGCATTGCAATGGGCAACACCCTGACCGGCCAGGCCCAGCCGCTGGCGGTGGTCCACGCGATCGACAACGCCGCGCGCTTCGGCCAGATCGGCGCCCTGATCGCCGAATGGCGCCCGGCCCGGCTGGTGGTCGGCGAGCCGCTCCACCCGGATGGCGCCGAGCACGAGATGACGCTGCGCTGCCGGCGCTTCGCCAACCAGTTGCACGGCCGCTTCGCCCTGCCGGTCCAGCTGGTCGACGAACGCTACTCCTCGGCCGTGATCCCGGCCAGGCGCGGCGAGATCATCGACGCGAAAGCCGCAGCAATCATTTTGCAACAATACTTTGACGACCATGCCAACATCAACTAATCAGTTCGACGCGCAGGCCCTGTACCAGGACCTGCTGCAGCAGGTGCGCGCCGGCCTGGCCGGCGCGCCCGACCTGGCCATCGTCGGGATCCACTCCGGCGGCGCCTGGCTGGCCGAGCGGCTGGCGGCCGACCTCGACCTGCGCGAGCGGCTCGGCTTCATCGACGTCTCGTTCTACCGCGACGACTATGCGAAGAAGGGCCTGCACCCGGACGTCAAGCCGACCCAGATCGGCTTCGACGTCGACCGCGCCACCATCCTGCTGGTCGACGACGTGCTGTACACCGGGCGCACCACGCGCGCGGCGATCAACGTGCTGTTCGACTACGGCCGCCCGGCGCGCATCATGCTCGCCGCGCTGGCCGACCGCGGCGGGCGCGAGCTGCCGGTGGCGGCCGATTTCGTCGCCGTCCACGTCCCGCTCCGACCAACGCAGGCGCTGGCGCTGCAGCGCGGCCTTGACGGCACTCTCTCGCTCACCATAGAAGACGACAATGCTTAATCCGCAACTGACCAAGAACGGCGAACTGCAGCACCTGCTGACCATCGAAGGTCTGCCCAAATCGATCGTCAACCACATCCTCGACACCGCTTCATCGTTCGTCGGCATCTCCGACCGCGAGGTGAAGAAGGTCCCGCTGATGCGCGGGAAAAGCGTGTTCAACCTGTTCTTCGAAAACAGCACGCGCACCCGCACCACCTTCGAGATCGCCTCGAAGCGCCTGTCGGCCGACGTGATCAACCTGAACATCCAGGCTTCCTCGGCCAGCAAGGGCGAGTCGCTGCTCGACACCATCGACAACCTGGCCGCGATGCACGCCGACATGTTCGTGGTGCGCCACGCGCAGTCGGGCGCGCCCTACCTGATCGCCAAGCACCTGATCGACACCAGGCAGTCGCACGTCCACGTGGTCAACGCCGGCGACGGGCGCCACGCGCACCCGACCCAGGGCCTGCTCGACATGTACACCATCCGCCACTACAAGAAGGACTTCACCAACCTGACGGTGGCGATCGTCGGCGACATCCTGCACAGCCGGGTGGCGCGTTCGGACATCCATGCCTTGACCACCCTGGGGGTGCCGGAAGTGCGCGCGATCGGCCCGCACACGCTGCTGCCGGGCGGGCTGGAACAGATGGGCGTGCGGGTGTTTACCAACATGGACGAGGGCCTGAAGGGCGTCGACGTGATCATCATGCTGCGCCTGCAGAGCGAGCGCATGAGCGGCGCGCTGCTGCCGTCGGCGCAGGAATATTTCAAGAGCTACGGGCTGACCCCGGAGCGCCTCGCGCTGGCCAAGCCGGACGCGATCGTGATGCACCCGGGGCCGATGAACCGCGGGGTCGAAATCGATTCGGCGGTGGCCGACGGCGCACAGGCGGTGATCCTGCCGCAGGTCACCTTCGGGATCGCGGTGCGGATGGCGGTGATGAGCATTTTGGCGGGAACCCACGCATGAAACTACATATCAAGAACGGGCGCCTGGTCGACCCGGCAAACAACATCGACGCGCTGCAGGACCTGTTCATCGTCGACGGCAGAGTCGCGGCGGTGGGAACGGCGCCGCCCGGCTTCGTGGCCGAGCGCACGCTCGACGCGGCCGGCCTGGTGGTCGCGCCGGGACTGGTCGACCTGTCGGCCCGCCTGCGCGAGCCGGGCTACGAATACAAGGCTACGCTCGAATCGGAAATGCAGGCGGCGATGCAGGGCGGGGTGACCAGCCTGGTGTGCCCGCCCGACACCGATCCCGTGCTCGACGAGCCGGGTCTGGTCGAGATGCTCAAGCACCGCGCGCGCGGCCTGAACCAGGCCCACGTGCATCCGCTCGGCGCGCTCACCATGGGCCTGAAGGGCAAGGCGCTGACCGAGATGGCCGAGCTGACCGAGGCCGGCTGCATCGGCTTCTCGCAGGCCGAGATGCCGGTCGAGGACACCAACGTGCTGCTGCGCGCGATGCAGTATGCGAAGACCTTCGAGTACACCGTGTGGCTGCGCCCGCAGGATGCCCACATCGGGCGCGGCGGCATCGCCCACAGCGGCCCGCTGGCTTCGCGCCTCGGGCTGGCCGGCGTGCCGGTGATGTCCGAAACGATCGCGCTGCACACGATTTTCGAACTGGTGCGCGCCACCGGCGCCCGGGTCCACCTGTGCCGCGTGTCGTCGGCCGCCGGCATCGAGCTGGTGCGCGCGGCCAAGGAGCAAGGGCTGCCGGTCAGCTGCGACGTCGGCGTCCACCATATCCACATGACCGATGCCGACATCGGCTTCTTCGACTCCAACGCGCGGGTCACGCCGCCATTCCGCAGCCAGCGCGACCGCGATGCGATCCGCGCCGGCCTGTACGACGGCGTGATCGATGCGATCTGTTCGGACCATACCCCGGTCGACGACGACGAGAAGCTGCTGCCGTTCGGCGAAGCGTCGCCCGGCGCCACCGGGCTCGAACTGCTGCTGTCGCTGGCGCTGAAATGGGCCGACGACTACGCCGCCGGCCAGCATGGCGCGGGCGCCGGTCCGCTGTCGCGCGCGCTGGCCAAGGTCACTTGCGATGCGGCCCGGGTGGCGGGCCTCGCGGCCGGCCAGCTGGCGCCAGGCGCGGCGGCCGACATCGTCCTGTTCGATCCGGACGCGCGCTGGAAGGTCGATGCGGCGGCGCTGGCCAGCCAGGGCAAGCACACGCCGTTCCTCGGCTATGAACTTGGCGGGCAGGTGATGGCCACCATCGTGGCCGGGCGCGTGGCCTGGGAGCGCAAGCCGGCGGGGCGCTAAAACACCACACTCGGGGCGGCGCGCGGCGGTTTTTGTTCGCGCGTAGCCGCGCATGGCGGTAAAATCGCGCTGCTGCGCAGCGCGATGACTGCGCCAGCTGTCCTGATAGGCGCCATTTGAAAATCCAGCTAGCCGTTCGCCTGTTGCGCGTGTTCCTCCACCTGTTCGTCGGGCTNNGCCTGGTCGCGCCGCCTGCTGGCCATCTGCGGGGTCAGCCTCGAACAGGATGGCGTGGCGCTGGCGCATGCGCTGGTGGTCGCCAACCATGTGTCCTGGCTCGACATCTTCGTCATCAATTCGCTGCATCCCTGCCGCTTCGTCGCCAAGTCCGAGATCCGCGCCTGGCCGGTGCTCGGCTGGCTGGTGGCGCAGGCTGGCACCGTGTTCATCGCGCGCGGCAGCCGGCGCGAGCTGCGCCATACCTTCAAGGGGATCGTCTCCAGCCTCGAGCTGGGCCGGCGGGTGGCGTTCTTCCCGGAGGGGACCACCGCCGCGCAAGGCAGCCTGCTGCCGTTCCACGCCAACCTGTTCGAGGCGGCGATCGACGCCAAGGTGATGGTGCAGCCGTACGCGCTCGAGTACCTCGATGCGCACGGCGCGCTGCATCCCTCGGTCGACTTCGTGGGGGACATGAGCTTCGCCGCCAGCATCGTGGCGATCCTGTCGGGCGGTGCGGTGAGGGCGCGCCTGGCCTGCCTGCCGGCGTTCGACGCGCGCGGCGCGCACCGGCGCGAACTGGCCGCCAGCGCGCGCGCGGCGGTGGCGCAGGCGCTGGCGCGCTAGTTCTTCTTCTTGCCCGAGTGCGGCTTGTATTCCGGGCAGTCGACTTGCAGCAGCGAGCGGTCGTCCAGGCACACCGCGCTCAGTTTTCCGCCCCACACGCACCCGCTGTCGAGGCCGATCACCTCGTCGCGCAGCAGCAGCCCGAGCGCCGACCAGTGGCCGAACACCACGGTGACGTCGCGTGTCCTGCGGCCGGGCAGCTCGAACCACGGCAGCAGGTTCGAGCCCGCGGGCGCCCCGCCATGGTCCTTCTGGCCGAATTCCATCGCGCCGTCCGGCGTGCAAAAGCGCATGCGGGTCAGCGCGTTGACGATGCAGCGCAGGCGCGCGATGCCGGCCAGGCCCTCGTCCCAGCGGTCCGGCTGGTTGCCGTACATCTGGCCGAGGAAGTCGATCCAGCCGGGACCGCGCAGCACCGCCTCGACTTCGGCGGCCAGCGCGACGGTTTGCGCCGCGCTCCATTGCGGGAATACGCCGGCATGCACCAGCAGGTGGCCGCCGGTAAGCAGCGCCAGCGGGCGCCGGCGCAGCCAGTCCATCAGCCGCTCGCGGTCGGGCGCGGCCAGGATCTCGTCGAAGGTGTCCGATTTCGAAGCCTGCTGGGCGCCGCAGGCGACCGCCAGCAGGTGCAGGTCGTGGTTGCCGAGCAGGGCCTCGACCCGGCCGCCGCTCGCTTCGCACAGGGCCGCGACGCGGCGCAGCGCCGCGAGCGACTCCGGGCCGCGGTTGACCAGGTCGCCGACGAACACGATGGCGGCGTCGTTGCCGGCCTGTTCGGCGATGTGGTTCAGCAGGACCTGGGCTTCGTGGACGCATCCCTGCAGGTCGCCAATGGCGTAGGTTTTCATGGGCGGGGCGGCCGCGGCGGCGGGCTGCGGCGATTAAATGACGGTCGGGCCGCAAGTTTCACATAGAATTGAGGTTTAGACCACATTGTGCCGCGCCAAAGTCTGCTGCAAGTCCAATTCCATAAGGTATTCTGATGAGAGTCACCCCCACCGCGCTGCCCGAAGTGCTGGTGTTCGAGCCGCGAGTCTATGGCGACGAACGCGGCTTTTTCTTTGAAAGTTTCAATGCGCGCCGGTTCGAGGAACTGACCGGCCAGCGCGCCAACTTCGTCCAGGATAACCATACCCGGTCGGCGCAAAACGTGCTGCGCGGCCTGCACTACCAGATCCGCCAGCCGCAAGGCAAGCTGGTGCGGGTGATCGCCGGCGCGGTGTTCGACGTCGTGCTCGACCTGCGCGCCGCTTCGCCATTCTTCGGGCGCTGGGTCGGGGTCGAGCTGTCGGCCGAGAACCGGCGCCAGATCTGGGTGCCGCCCGGATTCGCGCACGGCTTCGTGGTCACCAGCGCCAGCGCCGAGTGCCTGTACAAGACCACCGATTACTGGGCGCCTGAACACGAGCGCTCGATCCTGTGGAGCGATCCGGCGCTGGCGATCGACTGGCCGCTCAGCGGCGCGCCGATCGTTTCCGCCAAGGACAGCGGCGGCGCCTTGCTGGCGGACGCCGACGTGTTTCCATGAAAATCCTGCTGACCGGCGCCAGCGGCCAGGTCGGTTACCAGCTCGAACGCAGCCTGCAGGGCCTCGGCGAGGTGTTCGCCGTCGGCCGCGCGCGGATGGACCTGGCCGACCTGGACCAGGTGCGCGCGGTGGTCCGCGCGCTGCGGCCGGGCCTGATCGTCAACGCGGCCGGCTACACGGCGGTCGACCAGGCCGAGGCCGAGCCGGCGCTGGCATTCCGCGTCAACGCCGAGGCGCCGGGCGTGATGGCGCGCGAGGCCAGGGCGCTGGGCGCGGCGATGGTGCACTATTCGACCGATTATGTGTTCGACGGCCTGAAGGCCGGCGCCTACGTCGAGACCGACGCGGCGCGCCCGCTCAATGTGTACGGGCAATCCAAGCTGGCCGGCGAGCAGGCCGTCGCCGCGGCCGGCGGCGCGCACCTGATCCTGCGCACCAGCTGGGTGTATGGTATGCGCGGCGACAATTTTCTGACGACGATGTTGCGCCTCGCCGCACAACACGCCGCATTGCGGGTGGTCGACGACCAGGTCGGCGCGCCGACCTGGAGCCGGACCGTGGCCGACACCAGCGCGCTGATCCTGGCGCAGGCGCGCGGCGCCGGCGCCGGCTGGTGGCAGCAGCATGGCGGCGTCTACCACCTGGCATGCCAGGGCCAGACCAGCTGGCATGGCTTCGCCGAGGCGATCATGGCGGCCGCGGGCATCGACTGCGCGATAGCACCGATCAGCAGTGCGCAGTGGCCGGCGGCGGCCGCACGGCCGCACAATTCGGTGATGAGCTCCGCCAGGCTCGGCGCGCACCTTTGCAGGCTGCCGGATTGGCGCGAGGCGCTGCGGCTGTGCCTGGGCTAAGCCGTTGTATTTCCAAATGTAAATATTCGCCCGGCGCCGGGCGGCTTCGGCCAGAATGCCGGTCTTGCTCAATTGAAAACACAGGCGCGCTCGGCCAGGGGCCCTGCCGGCATTAATCCGCGGCGGTATTCCGGTACAATCCCGGATTGGTGCGACAGCAAAAACCCTCAGCAGCACGTATTAATGCTTGCCCTTGTTCCCGCACGGGACACGAGGCTGCCCGCGCCTTTGCATATATAGAATAATAATGTTTTCATTTCTCGTGAGTTTCGTTTCTTCCGCCTTGCTGACTTTGCTGGTCATCAAGCAGGTGAGATTGCACGGCCCGGCGCTCGATGCCGATTTTGCCGCTGTTCAAAAAGTCCATTCGCACAGCGTGTCCCGGATTGGCGGCCTGCCGATTTTCCTGGCGGTCGTGATCAGCGCCGCCATTTCGATCTGGCGGGTGCCGCCGATGGCCGGCTGGCTGCTATCTTTGCTGCTGTGTTCCTCGGTTGCGTTTATCGGCGGAATACTCGAGGACTATACCGGCAATGTCAGCGCGATGCGGCGCCTGCTATTAACCATGGCGGCCGCGCTGCTGGGTTATTTCCTGGTCGACGCGAGGATCGACCGGATCGACCTGCCATTCGGCAGCTGGCCGCTGCAGTACGCCTGGGTGATGCTGCCGCTGACGGTGCTGGCGGTGGCCGGGATCGCCAATGCGGTAAATATCATCGACGGTTTCAATGGACTGGCCAGCGTGGTGTCGATCTGCATGCTCATTTCGCTCGCATATGTGGCGGCCCAGGTCGGCGACGTATTCGTGCTGGTGACGGCGCTGATGGTGGCCGGCGCGACGGCCGGCTTCCTGATCTGGAATTATCCGGTCGGGCTGATATTCCTGGGCGATGGCGGCGCCTATTTTATCGGCTTCATGCTGGCCGAGCTGGCGCTGCTGCTGGTGCTGCGCAATCCGCAGGTATCGACCTGGTACGCGGCATTGCTGCTGATTTATCCGGCGTTCGAAACCATATTCTCCGCTTATCGCCGCATGTTTGTGCGCGGCAAATCCCCGGCTATGCCCGACGGCATTCACCTGCACAGCCTGATATTCCGGCGCATCGTGCAATGGGCGGTCGGACGCAAGGAGGCGCGCGCGCTGATGCGGCGCAACGCGCTGACCTCGCCGTATTTGTGGACGTTTTCGCTGATGGCGGTTATTCCGGCCACGGTATTCTGGCGAAATACCGGGGTGTTGATATTCTTCTGCTTATTGTTTATTGTCAGCTACGTCTGGTTGTATGCGCGTATTGTTCGATTCAAGTCCCCGCGCTGGCTGATTTGGCGCAAGAAGGACTAGTATTTGAATGCGGATGTAGTATATTGCGACAATTGGTGAGAATTCACTTAATCCGTTTCACCCCCCACTTTTAAGGAACGATGATGGATCTGTCAAATATGTCGGTAGGCGATTTGCGTAATCTGCAGGACCAGATCAAGCAGGAGATGAAAAAGCGCGAACACCAGGAAGTGGCGAAAGCGCGCGAGCAGATCCTGGCGATTGCCCAAAGCGTCGGCGTTCCATTGAAAGACCTGATCGGAACCGGTATCCGCGCCAAGACCGGAACGGTGGCGGTGCGTTTCCGCCATCCGGACAATTCGTCGCAGCAATGGACCGGCCGCGGCCGCCAGCCAAAATGGGTGAAAGAATGGGTCGAAGGCGGCAAATCGATCGACAAGCTGCGCGTGTAAGTCTTTGGCAGGTCTGTTTTATCTTGTTTCCTGCCCGGTAGCGGCAAGAACGGCGGGTACGCAATTCCCAACCACCCCGCTTGCCGCTACAATACCCCCTCCTGATTTCCCGCCTGCGGCGCCCGGTCCGGCCTTGCTGCCCGATGGCGCGCGCGTATCCCGACTGGCCGCGTTTTATTCAAGGTAGACATAATATGGTTGCGCTTTCAAAATCGATTTTCAAGGCTTATGACATCCGTGGCGTTGTCGGCAGCACGCTCGACGCGGGCGTGGCCCGCCAGATCGGCCAGGCGTTCGGCAGGGCCGTGCTGGCCAAGGGCGAGCGCAAGGTCGTGATCGGGCGCGACGGCCGCCTGTCCGGGCCGGAACTGGCGAGCGCGCTGGCGCAGGGACTGCAGGCGGCCGGGGTCGACGTGATCGACCTGGGAGTGGTGGCCACGCCGATGGTCTACTATGGCACCAAGGTGCTCGACGCGACGTCCGGCATCATGGTCACCGGCAGCCACAATCCGCCCGACTACAACGGTTTCAAGATGGTGCTGGCGGGCGAAGCGATCCACGGCGAGACCATCACCGCGCTGTACCACAGCATCGCCGCGCACGACGGCGCACCGGCGCCTGCCCAGGGTGCATACGGCAGCCACGACATCCGCGCCGACTACCTCGAACGCATCATCGGCGACGTCAAGCTGGCGCGCCCGATCAAGATCGCGGTCGACTGCGGCAACGGGGTGGCCGGCGCCTTCGCCGGCGACCTGTTCCGCGGCATGGGCTGCGAAGTCATCGAACTGTTCTGCGAAGTCGACGGCACCTTCCCGAACCATCATCCCGATCCGGCCCACCCCGAGAACCTGCAGGACCTGATCGCCAGCCTGCGCGACAGCGACGCCGAAATCGGCATCGCCTTCGACGGCGACGGCGATCGCCTGGGCGTGGTCACCAAGGACGGCCAGATCATCTACCCGGACCGCCAGATGATGCTGTTCGCGGCCGACGTGCTGACCCGCCATCCGGGCGCGCAGATCCTGTACGACGTCAAATGCACGCGCCACCTGGCGCCGTGGATCGCCAGCCATGGCGGCCAGCCGCTGATGTGGAAAACCGGACACTCGCTGGTCAAGGCCAAGCTGCGCGAGACCGGCGCGCCGCTGGGCGGCGAAATGAGCGGGCATATCTTCTTCTCCGACCGCTGGTACGGGTTCGACGACGGCCTGTATTCGGGCGCGCGCCTGCTCGAGCTGCTGACCCGGGTGGAAGACCCGTCGGCGCTGCTGAACGCCTTGCCGCAATCGGACAGCACGCCCGAACTGCACCTCGAGCTGGCCGAAGGCGAGAACGTCGCGCTGATCGACCAGCTGCGCCATGCCGAGTTTCCCGGCAACGAGCGGATCATCACGATCGACGGCCTGCGGGTGGAATACCCGGACGGCTTCGGCCTGGCCCGTTCGTCGAACACCACGCCGGTGGTGGTGATGCGCTTCGAGGCCGAGACGCCGGAAGCGCTGCGCCGCATCCAGGCCGAATTCAGGCGCGTGATCGTGGCCGCGCGGCCCGACGCCAAGCTGCCGTTCTGACGCGAGCCGCGTTGAAGATCCTGCTGGTACGGGTTTCGTCGCTGGGCGACGTGCTGCACAACCTGCCGATGGTGGCCGACATCCTGCGCCACCATCCCGAGGCGGTGATCGACTGGGTGGTGGAAGAGGGCTACGTCAGCCTGGTCCGCCTCAACCCGCGCGTGCGCACCATCATTCCGTTCGCCTTGCGGCGCTGGCGCAAGAGCATCACGGCGAAAGCGACCCGCGCTGAAATCGCCGGGTTCTTGCGCACCTTGCGCGCGGAACGCTACGACTACGTGTTCGACACCCAGGGCCTGCTCAAGACCGGCATGATCATGGGCGCGGCGCGGCTGGCGCCGGGCGGGCGCAAGGTGGGCCTGGCCAACGGCAGCGAAGGCTCCGGCTACGAAGGCATCTCGCGCATCTTCCATACCGACAGCATCGCGCTCGATCCGCGCACCCACGCGGTGGCGCGCGGGCGCCTGGTGGCCGCCGCCGCGCTGGGCTACCAGGCCGATACCCCGCCCGACTTCGGGTTGCCGGCGCCGGACCTGTCGAACCGGCCGCACTGGATGCCGGCGCAGCCGTATGCGGTGTTCTTCCACGGGACCGCGCGCGCCGCCAAGAAGTGGCCGGCGCCGAACTGGATCGCCACCGGCGCCGCGCTGGCGCCGATGCCGGTGCTGCTGGCATGGGGTTCGGCCGACGAGAAGCGCGAGGCCGAACTGATCGCCGCCGGCTTGCCGAACGCGACCGTGCTGCCGAAACTGTCGATGGACGAAGCGGTGACCCTGGCGCGCAACGCGGCGCTGGCGATCGGGGTCGACACCGGCCTGACCCACATCGCGGCTGCCTTCTTGCGCCCTACCATCGAACTGTATTGCGATTCGCCGAAGTGGAAGACCGAAGGCAACTGGTCGCCGCTGATCGTCAACCTGGGCGACGCCGGCGCGCCGCCGCAGGTGGCGGAAGTGATCCGGGCCGCCGCCCGCCTGGCAGGCGCGGCGTGACCCGCTCGACCTACTCGGCGCTGTGGTGGCTGGCGCTGCCGCTGGTGCTGGCGCGCCTGTGGTGGCGCGGCGTGCGCGAGCCGGGCTACCGCGCGCACTGGGGCGAGCGGCTGGGATTTTACGGCGACCGGGGCGCCGGCTGGCACACCATCTGGATCCACGCGGTGTCGGTGGGCGAAACGCGCGCCGCCGAACCGCTGGTCGACGCGCTGATGGCGGCCTACCCGGACAGCCGCATCGTGCTGACCCACATGACGCCGACCGGGCGCGCCACCGGCAGGGACCTGTTCGCCAGGCACGGCAGCCGCCTGGTGCAATCGTACCTGCCGTACGACACCGGCCCGATGGTGCGGCGCTTCATGCGCCACTTCACGCCGCGCATCTGCATCCTGATGGAGACCGAGGTGTGGCCGAACCTGATCGCGGTGTGCGCCGAACGCGGCGTGGCGGTCGCACTGGTCAATGCGCGCCTGTCGGAGCGCTCGTTGCGGCGCGCCGGCCGCTTCGGCCGCCTGATGACCGATGCGGCGCGCGCCATCTCGCTGGTCGCCGCCCAGACCGAGGCGGACGCCGAACGGGTGCGCGCGCTCGGCGTGACCAGGGTTGCCGTCACCGGCAGCATCAAGTTCGACGTGGTGGTGCCGGCCGCGGCGCTGGACACCGGCGCCGCGCTGCGCCAGCGGATCGGCGCGCGCACGGTGCTGCTGTGCGCCAGCACCCGCGACGGCGAAGAGGCGCTGATCCTGGACGCCTTCAAGCGCCTGCCCGGGCGCCCGGCCGGCATGCTGCTGCTGATCGTGCCGCGCCACCCGCAGCGTTTCGACGAAGTGGCCCGCCTGGTGCAGTCGCGCGGCCTGGTGCTGGCGCGCCGCTCGGAGCCGGGCACGCTGGGCTCCGAAGTGGAAGTCATGCTGGGCGACTCGATGGGCGAGATGTTCGCGTACTACGCGGCGAGCGACTGCGCTTTCATCGGCGGCAGCCTGCTGCCGCTGGGCGGGCAGAACCTGATCGAGGCGTGCGCGCTGGGCAAGCCGGTCCTGATCGGCGCGCACACCTTCAATTTCGCGCTGGTGAGCGACGAAGCGGTGGCCGCCGGCGCGGCGCAAAGGGTAGCCGACGCGGACCACATGCTGCGGCTGGCGGCGGGCCTGCTGCTTGACGACGCCGCGCGCGCCGCAATGGGGGAACGCGCATCGGCGTTCGCCAACCGCCATCGCGGCGCCACCGTGCGCACGGTTGAATTATTGCGCCCCTTGATCTACTGACAATTTGTTACCATGTCTTCTTTTCAGTCCGACATAAAGGGCAGACGGGGAGTCCGATGTTGTGGTTCAACCATCCAAAGCCGGTCGGAAGCCGCAAGCCGGTAGCCGTCCTGATCCAGCAGCACCTCGATCAGCCCGATACGCTCACGCTCGACACCCCGCACACCGATTTACCCGCCTTGCATGGCAGGGGCGAACTGGCCGTGCTGCCGCTGGAGTTTTCGGTGCGCTACACCTTGTCGGAATATGTCAGCTTCATGTGGCAGCATGCGCACTACCTGATCCGGCGCCGCCGCATCGGCGCGCCGGCCAGCTGGTACATGCTGGTCAAGAGCACCTGGAACTCGGCGTTCCATTTCGTGATGCAGGGGCGCTCGCGCCACACCTATGAATTCACCATCGACCGGCACGGCATCGTGCGCACCGGCCCTGGCGGCGTGACCCTGATCGGATGGGAAGACGTCAGCGTCGTGCGCAGCTATTCGCGCGGACGCCTGCTGGTGCTCAAACGCGGCACCTTGCCGATCCCGGCGCGCTGCCTGAGCCGCGAACAGTCGGACAACCTGGCCGGTTATGCAGCCTGGGTCAGGGCGACCTCGCAATAAACGGCGCCGGTCGAGCCTAGTCGGGGAACAGCACCGGCAATTCCTGCGAGCGCTTGCGCAGCGCCGCCTTGGCGCCGTCGTAATCCGGATACACCGATTCGACCGTCGCCCAGAAGCGCGGGCTGTGGTTCATTTCGCGCAGGTGCGCCAGTTCGTGCGCCACCACATAGTCGATCAGCGGCAGCGAAAAATGAATCAGGCGCCAGTTCAGGCGGATGCTGCCGTCCACCGTGCACGAGCCCCAGCGCGTGCCGGCCGACGATAGCGTCATGGTCTGGTAGCTCACGCCAAGCCGCTCGGCATACACCGCAAGCCGCTCGGTGAACACGCGCGCAGCTTCCGCCTGCAGCCAGATCCGCACCCGCTCCTGCAGCTGCCACTCCGACAGCTCAGGCACCACGCCGACGGTCAGTTCGCGCAGCACCGGGTCGAACACGCAGCGGCTGCGTTCGGCCGGTTCCAGCCTGAGCGTGATCTCGCCGCCCATGAACGGCAGCTCGGCGCCGTCGATCCACTGGACCGGCGGCTTTTGCTGGCGCTGGGCGCGGCGCTCGCCGCGTTCGTGCAGCTTGGTCAGGATCCAGCGCTGCTTGGCGCGGATGGCGTTGTCGATTTCGGCCAGGGTGATGCGCTTGGGCGCGGTCACGCGCAGGCCGTCGTCGTCGATCATGAAGCCGATCGAGCGGCGCGTCGAGCGGCGCAGCTGGTAGTCGAGCGCGTGGGAGCCGAGCTGGATGCGGCGCAGCGGCGGCGCATCGGGCGAACGGGGAGGCGCGGGCAGGGTGATGCGCGGCGGCGCGGGCGGCGCCTTGAACAGCGCGCGCGGCGGCGAGGGCGGCGCGCCGGGCTCGAGCGCCGCGAAAAAATCCTGCGCGAATAATTCGAGTTGCTGGCCGTCGATCTTGGGTGAGGTCATGTTCCGCTGGGGCGCGGCGGCCCGGATCAACGCGCCGACTCCGCTCAGCCAGCGCTGTAGGCGTGGGGCGAAATGACGCGCATTTCTGATTCTATCCAATTTTCTACCTCTTGCATCAAGCTGTCGGGAGTATGGCCATTCGGCGCAATCGGCTTGCCGATCGATACCGTGATCACACCGGGACGTTTCAGGAACGAGTTCTTGGGCCAGCACTCACCTGAATTATGCGCGATAGGCACCACCACCGCGTTGGTTTCCACCGCCAGGCGCGCGCCGCCGCTCTTGTATTTTCCCGCCTGTCCGACCGGGATCCGGGTCCCTTCGGGGAACATGATAATCCATTGGCCGTCGGCCAGCCGGCGCTTGCCGTGGGCGACGACATGCTTGAATGCGTTCTTGCCCTGCTTGCGGTCGATCGGGATCATCCGCAGCAGCGCCATGCCCCAGCCGAAGAACGGNNATGTACAGGATCTCCTTCTTGAACACGTACACCAGCGGGCGCGTCATGTACGGCAGCAGGAAGATGGTCTCCCATGCCGACTGGTGCTTCGAGAGCAGGATGGCCGGCGTATCGGGCAGGTTCTCGTAGCCCTTGAACTGGTAGCGGATGCCGCAAATGAGCTTGGCGCACCAGATCACGAACACGTTCCAGCGCGAGGTCACCCAGTACCGTTTGTTATAGGGCAGGGGCGCGGCCAGCAGGCAGACGCAGACCCAGATCACGGTGGCCAGCACCATCACGACGGTAAACAGCAGGGAACGCAGGAACAGGCCTAAATTACGCAAAATCGGTCTCCGGGGAGTAAATCAGTTTGAGCCAGTGGCGGCGGACGGCGGGGCCTGGAGCAGCAGGCTGACCATCGCGGCGAGGTCGGGGAATACCTGGGTGCCGGGCGGCAGGCCGCCGGTATCGAAAGTCTTCTGGCCTTTGCCGGTCAATACCAGGTAGGGGGTGCAGCCGCTCTTGTAGCCGGCCTGCAGGTCGCGCAGCGAATCGCCGACGGTCGGCACGCCTTTCAGGCTGACCTTGAAGCGCTTGGCGATCTCCTCGAACATGCCGGCCTTCGGCTTGCGGCAGTCGCAGTTGTCGATCGCCGCGTGCGGGCAGAAGAAGATCGCGTCGATCGACCCGCCCACCTGCTGCGCCGAGGCGTGCAGTTTCTGGTGGATCGCGTTGAGGATGTTCATGTCGAACAGTTCGCGCGCGATGCCGGACTGGTTGGAGGCGATCACCACCCGGTAGCCGGCCTGGTTCAGGCGCGCGATCGCTTCCAGCGAGCCGGGGATCGGGATCCACTCGGCCGGCGACTTGATGAATGCCGGCGAGTCGTGGTTGATGACGCCGTCGCGGTCCAGGATGATCATCTTCATGGCGCCGGTCTCCTCTTATGTCGCCAGTTTCGAAATGTCCGCAACCCGGTTCATCATGCCGTGCAGTTGCGACAGCAGGGCCAGCCGGTTGTTGCGCAGCGCCGGGTCTTCGGCCATCACCATCACGTCGTTGAAGAAGCCGTCGACGTCGTCGCGCAGCTGGGCCAGCGTCTTGAGGGTGCCGGCGAAATCGCCGCGCGCGAACGCCGCCTCGACTTCCGGACGCACCCGGGCCACGCTGGCGGCCAGCTTGCGCTCCGCCTGTTCCTGCAGCAGTTCGGCCGACACCGCGCCGATCGCCACCTCGGTCTTCTTCAGGATGTTGGTGATGCGCTTGTTGGCCGCGGCCAGCGACTCGCTTTCGGGCAGTGCGGCGAACGCCTTGACCGCATCGAGGCGCTGCACGATGTCGTCGAGCCGGTCCGGATTCTGGGCCAGCACCGCTTCGACCTCGTTGGCGGAGAAGCCGCGCTCGCGCAGGATGCCGCGCAGGCGGTCGATGATGAAGCCGGCCACTTCGGCGGACGGATCCTTGAAGCCGGCGCGATAGTCGAACACCGAAGCGGCGTCGGCCAGCAGCTCGCTGATCGCCAGCGGCAGGCGCTTTTCGAGCAGCATGCGCAGCACGCCGAGGGCGTGGCGGCGCAGCGCGAACGGGTCCTTGTCGCCGGTCGGCTGCAGGCCGATCGACCAGATCCCGACCAGCGTCTCGAGCTTGTCGGCCAGCGCCACGGCGGTGCCGGTGGCGGTGGACGGCAGCGCGTCGCCGGCGAAGCGCGGCTGGTAGTGCTCGGACGCGGCCAGCGCGACGTCCTCGTGCTCGCCGTCGTGGCGCGCGTAGTAGGCGCCCATGATGCCTTGCAGTTCGGGGAATTCGCCCACCATGTCGGTCAGCAGGTCGGCCTTGGCCAGCAGCGCGCCGCGTTCGGCCAGCAGCACGTCGTAGCCGAGCCGTTTGGCGATCGCGCCGGCCAGCCGGGTGACGCGCTGGGTGCGCTCGGCCTGGGTCCCCAGCTTGTTGTGGTAGACCACGTTGGCCAGCAGCGGCAGGCGCGACTCGAGCGACTTCTTCTTGTCCTGCTCGAAGAAGAACTTGGCGTCGGACAGGCGCGGACGCACCACCCGCTCGTTGCCGCCGATGATGTGCCGCGGGTCGTCGGTCGCGATATTCGAGACGATCAGGAAGCGCGAGCGCAGCTTGCCGGCGGCGTCGGTCAGCGCAAAGTACTTCTGGTTGGTCTGCATGGTCAGGATCAGGCATTCCTGCGGCACCGCCAGGAATTCATCCTCGAAGCGGCACTCGTAGACCACCGGCCATTCGACCAGCGCGGCGACTTCGTCGAGCAGCGCCTCCGGCATCAGGACCTGGTCGGCGCCGGCTTTTTCCAGCAGCGCGGCGCGGATGATTTCCTTGCGCTGTGCGGCGCTGGCGATCACCTTGCCTTCGAGTTCGAGCATGCCGGCGTAATTGACCGGATGCGAGATCGAGATCGGCTCGCCGCTGGTCAGGAAACGGTGGCCGAGCGTGGTGCGGCCGGCGGCCAGGCCGAGCGCGCTCAATGGCACGATCTGTTCGCCGTGCAGCGCGACCAGCGAATGGGCCGGCCGCACGAACTGCACGGTGGCGCCGTCCGGGCGCTGGTAGCTCATCAGCTTCGGGATCGGCAGCCTGGCCAGCGCTTCGTCGAGCGCGGCCTGCAGGCCGATCGCCAGCGCGCTGCCTTGCGCGGTATAGGTGTAGAAGAAGCTCTCGGCCTTGCCGTCCACGGCCCGTTCGAGCTGCGCGACGGTGACGTCGGCGCGGCCCATCGCGGCCAGCTTCTTGGCCAGCGGCGCGCTCGGGTTGCCGTCGGCGTCGAGCGCGACCGAGACCGGCAGCACTTTTTCGCGGATCGACTTGTCGGGCGAAGTGGCGCGCACGCCGGTGATCGAGACGGCCAGCCGGCGCGGCGTGGCGAAGGTGGTGGCGACGCTGCCGGGGTCGAGGAAATCGCGCGACTTGAGTCCGGCCTCGATCCCGGCGGCAAACGCCGCGCCCAGTTTGACGAGCGCCTTGGGCGGCAGTTCTTCGGTCAGCAGTTCGACGAGTAATGTCTGGTTCATGGTTGTTTTCTTGTTGGGTCCGAGGGCTTAAGCGGCTTCCTGGGCGGCGCCTGGCGCCATCGGGAATCCCAGCTTTTCGCGCGAATCGTAATAGGCCTGGGCGACCAGCCGCGACAAGGTGCGCACCCGGCCGATGTAGGCCGCGCGCTCGGTCACCGAAATCGCGCCGCGCGCATCGAGCATGTTGAAGCTGTGCGAGGCCTTCATGATCTGCTCGTAGGCGGGCAGGGTCAGCGCCAGTTCGACCAGCCGCTTGGCTTCCGCCTCGTGGTTGGCAAAGGCGGCGAACAGCAGTTCGGTGTTGGCGTGCTCGAAATTGTAGGTCGACTGCTCGACCTCGTTCTGGTGGTACACGTCGCCGTACGACAGGGTCTTCCTGACCGGTGCGCCGGCCGCGCCGTTTTCTTCCCACTCGGTCCACACCAGGTCGTACACGTTCTCGACGCCCTGCAGGTACATCGCCAGGCGCTCGATGCCGTAGGTGATTTCACCGAGCACCGGCTTGCAATCGAGCCCGCCGACCTGCTGGAAGTAGGTGAACTGGGTCACTTCCATGCCGTTCAGCCAGACTTCCCAGCCCAGGCCCCAGGCGCCCAGGGTCGGGCTTTCCCAGTCGTCCTCGACGAAGCGCACGTCGTTCTGCTGCAGGTTCAGGCCCAGCGCCTCGAGCGAACCGAGGTACAGGTCGAGGATGTTTTCCGGCGCCGGCTTGAGCACCACCTGGTACTGGTAGTAGTGCTGCAGGCGGTTCGGGTTCTCGCCGTAGCGCCCGTCCTTCGGGCGGCGCGACGGCTGCACGTAGGCCGCGCGCCATGGTTCCGGGCCGATCGCGCGCAGGAAGGTGCCAGTGTGGAAAGTGCCGGCGCCGACTTCCAGGTCGTACGGCTGGAGCAGGGCGCAACCTTGCTTGTCCCAGTAGGATTGCAAGGTGAGGATAATTTGTTGGAATGTGAGCATCGTGGCGTGGAGCCGCGCGATTAGGGCGCGAACGGTAAGTGAGTTTGCTAAACGACCAATTTTAGCGGTTTTTGCCTATTGGCTGGGAGCGGATGTGGCAACTGGTGGCAACTAAGTCACTTCGGCGGCGCTTTTGCGGTAATTGCGGCCCGAAATCCACGCCGCGCAGAGCGCCAGCGCGGCCAGCGCCAGGAACAGGAAATTGCCGAAGCGAATATACGGCGTGCTGCCCTCCATGCCCTGCACCTTGGCCGACAGCACGCCGCGGATGTAGGGCGGCAGCAGGGCGGCCACCTTGCCGCGGTGGTCGATCACGGCGGTGGCGCCGTTGTTGGTCGAGCGCAGCATCGGGCGCCCGGTTTCCAGCGAGCGCATGCGGGAAATCTGCAGGTGCTGCGGAATCGCCACCGACTCGCCGTACCAGGCCAGGTTGGACACGTTCAGCAGCATGGTGGCCGGCGCCGGCGACGAACGAATCTGGTCGGCGATTTCTTCGCCGAACGCATCCTCGTAGCAGATGTTGGGCAGCACGCGCTGGTCCTTGACCGCGAACGCCGGCTGGAGCTTGGCGCCGCGGTGGAAGTCGCCCAGCGGGATCCGCATCATGTCGACGAACCAGCGGAAGCCGGCCGGCACGAATTCGCCGAACGGCACCAGGTGCTGCTTGTCGAAGCGGTAGGTCTGGCCGGTCGGAGCAAGCCCGGCCACGCTGTTGGAGAAATGGCCCGGGCCGTCGGACAGCGGAATCCCGTACAGCAGGCTGCTGCCGGTAGTGCGCGCGAATGCGGCCAGGCTGGGCAGGTAATCGGGCGGCAACTGCTGCGGGAACAGCACCACCGCGGTTTCCGGCGTGGCGATCAGGTCGGCCGGCGCGGCCATGATCATGCCGCGGTACAGCTCGAGCGCGCGGTTGATGTACGCCGGTTCGAATTTTTCGCCCTGCGCCACGTTGCCCTGCAACAGGCGCACCGAGATCGGCTGGCCGTGCGGCGTGGTCCATTCGATGTGCTTGAGGCCGAAGCCGGCCGCCATCAGCGCGCACAGCAGGCCGATCGCGGGCCAGCGCCCGCGCTGGGTCAGCATCGCCAGGCAGCCGCCGCACAGCGCGACCAGCATGCCGATGCCGTACACGCCGATCAGCGGGGCGTAGCCGGACAGCGGGCTGGCGTGGTGGGCGTAGCCCGACGCGGCCCACGGAAAGCCGGTGAACACCCAGCCGCGCATCCATTCGGACAGGCCCCAGGTCACGGGCAGGCACAGCATCAGGAAAGTGGCGACCGGCAGCGACCAGCGGCGCCGCAGCCAGGCCGCGAAGCCGGTGGCGAAGGCGGCGAACAGGCCCATGTAGGCGCCCAGCAGCAGGATCGCCAGCGCGGCCAGCGGCGCGGCCAGCCCGCCGAAGCGGTTCATCGCGATGTACAGCCAGTGCATGCCGGCCACCGACCAGCCAAGGCCGAAGGCCCAGCCGATCAGGGTAGCGCGGCGCACCGAGCTGCCCATCCCGACCTGGTAGAAGAGGAAGGCGAGCAGGGGGAATTGCAGCGGCCAGGAGCCGAACGGCGCGAACGAGAACAGGCTGCAGGCGCCGGCCAGCGCGGCCCACAGCATCGGCCAGGCGGTGCCGCGCGGCGTCGCGCCGGCCAGCGTGGCGGGGGCTGCGCGGGGACGGCGCAGCATCAGTCCTGTTCGCCCTCTGCCTGCGGCAGGCGCTCGACCAGCAGCACGTGGATCTGGCGCGCGTCGGCGCGCAGCACTTCGAAGCGCAGGTTGTCGATGTCGAACAGCTCGCCCTTGTGCGGCATGCGGCCCAGGTGGTTGGCGACCAGGCCGCCGATGGTGTCGACGTCCTCGTCGACCAGGCCGGCGCCCAGTTCGTCGTTGAACTGTTCCAGCTCGGTGAGCGCCTTGACGCGCCAGCGCGGGCCGATCTGGCCTTCCTTGATCGACAGGACGTTGTCTTCTTCCTCGTCGAAATCGTATTCGTCCTCGATGTCGCCGACGATCTGTTCGAGCACGTCCTCGATGGTGATCAGGCCGGCCACGCCGCTGTATTCGTCGACCACGATCGCCATGTGATTGTGGTTGGCGCGGAAGTCGCGCAGCAGCACGTTCAGGCGCTTCGATTCGGGGATGAAGATGGCGGGACGCAGCATGTCGCGCACGTCGAACGATTCTTCGGCGTAGTAGCGCAGCAGGTCCTTGGCCAGCAGGATGCCGACCACCTTGTCGCGTTCGCCCTCGATGGCCGGGAAGCGCGAGTGCGCCGTCTCGAGCACGTCGGGCATCCACTCTTCGATCGGCTTGCTGATGTCGATGACGTCCATTTGCGAGCGCGGCACCATGATGTCGCGCGCCGACAGGTCGGACACCTGGAACACGCCCTCGATCATCGACAGCGCATCGGCGTCGATCAGGTTGCGTTCCTGCGCCTCGTGCAGCACTTCGAGCAGCTCGGCGCGATTTTCGGGCTCTGGGGAAATCAGTGCGGTCAGGCGTTCAAACAGTGACCGGTGGGGTTTGGCGTCCGTGCGGACGTCCGTAGGGTGCTCTGGCATAGTTGGCGTGAGCCGTTGTTGCGATCGGCATAGGATACACCAAAATCCGGATTGCCCGTTTTTCAGGCAGCGCCGGCGCGCGCCGGCCGGCGCCCCGCGGCGTCAACGGCGCCATGCGGCGCCCGGCGCAGCGTGCGGCCTGGCCGAGCCGTGGAATGGTTCGCGCGCCGGCGAATACAGCGCGCTCCAGCGGTTCGCCCGGCCCAGGATCAGGTCGGCCACCAGGATCGCGCCGGCGGTGCAGTGGGTCATGCCGTTGCCCGAATCGCCGGTGATCAGGTAGACATTGCTTTCGTCCATAGGGTTGCGGCCCAGCAGGGCGAGGCCGTCGCACGGCTCCATCACCCGGCCCGACCAGCGGTATTCGACCTGCCCGGCGATCGGAAAGCGCGCCCTGGCCCACGCCTCGATTTCGTCGTAGCGGTGGTGCTGTTCCCGCATCTCCCGCGCGCTGTCGTGGTCCTGGCCGCCGACCACCAGCAGTTCGTAGTTGGCGCCCGCGCTGGCCGAGGTCAGCCGCACGTAGTAGTAGGGCTTGCCGGTGTCCCACAGCAGGGCGCGCGGCAGGGCGTCCTTCGGCACCCGCAGGCCGATCACGTAGCTGTGGAAGGACTGCTGCATGCCGCGCTTGACGAAGCGCTCGATGAACGGGACGTTGGTGGCGATCACCACCGCGCCGGCCCGGATCGCGCCTTGTTCGGTCTTCACGATCTGCAGGCCGGCGTCGCCGCCGACGTCCAGGGCGCGCGTGTGGTCGTGGATGCGCCCGCCCAGGGTGACGATGGCGCGCGCCAGCCCGGCCAGGTATTTGAGCGGATGGAACTGGGCCTGGCGCGCGAAGCGCAGGCACGGGCCGGTATCGAATTGCAGCCCCGGCACCCGCTCGAAGCGGCGCACGTCGAGGCCGAGGCGGGTGGTCACCGCGTATTCGCTGTCGAGCACCGCATTCCACTGCCCGTGCGGATTGAACAGGTAGCCGTCGAGCCGCTCGAACTCGCAGTCGATCTGCTCGACCCGGATGATCGATTCGATGCAATCGGTGGCGCGGCGGTAGCTGTCGGCCACCAGCGCGGCCTTCTCGGTGCCGAAGCCGCGCTCCAGTTCGGAGAACCGTTCGTCGGGCGGGAACATGTGGGCGGTGCTGCGGCCGGTCTCGCCGGCGCCGATGCCGACGCTGTCGATCACGAGCACGGATTTGCCTTCGCGCAGCAGCATGTAGGCGGTGCTCAGGCCGGCGATGCCGGCGCCGATCACGCAGACGTCGGCCCGGGTGTCGCTGTCGAGCGGCGCGAAGGCCGGCATGCTGGAGGTGTCCAGCCAAACCGATGAGGTCGAATGATTGTGTGTTGCTTGCATAGGCAGTCTGTCCTGTCTCTGGTTCCTTCGATCGAGGAATCAGTAGACCGGATCGGGCCAGGCCGCACGGTACGCTGACGTACATAGCGGGGCCGAACTGATGCAGTGAACGTGTAGGATCCGGCCCCGTTTTGCGGTGGGTAAAATACTACCTGGGAAATTGCGCGCGACCTAGTCGTGCGATTCGGCGTACGGATCCGGAAAGCCGAGCGACTCGAGGATGTCGCGTTCGAACTGCTCCATCTCGGCCGCCTCCTCGTCGTTGTCGTGGTCGTAGCCCTGGGCGTGCAGCACGCCGTGCACCACCAGGTGGGCGGTGTGCTCCTCGACGGTCTTGTGCTGCTCGCCCGCTTCGCGGGCCAGGACGTCGGTGCACAGGATGATGTCGGCCCGGGTCGGCTCGTCGGCGGCCAGCTGCTCGCCCTCGTTGTAGGCGAAGGTCAGCACGTTGGTGGCGTAATCCCTGGCGCGGTAGTCGCGGTTCAGCACCCGGCCTTCGTCGGCGTCGACGAAGCGGATGGTCAGTTCGGCCGGCCCGAGCAGCGCGGCCTGCACCCAGCGCCGCAGCTTCGGGCGCGTGACCAGCGGCTCGAGGCGGGCGTCGGGATATTGCACCGATAGGGACAGCGCATGCGCTGCCCGCTTATTTTTTGCGGACATTTCTGGCAGCCGGTTTGGGGAGGGCGACCAGCTCCTGGATCGAGGCCGCCGATTCGTAGGCGTCGACGATGCGCGCCACCAGCGGATGGCGCACCACGTCGGCGCTGGAGAACTGGGTGAAGGCGATGCCGCGCACATCCTTGAGCACGTGGACCGCGTCGATCAAGCCGCTCTTCTGGGTCTTGTGCAGGTCGACCTGGGTGACGTCGCCGGTCACCACGGCCTTGCTGCCGAAGCCGATCCGGGTGAGGAACATCTTCATCTGTTCGACCGTCGTGTTCTGCGCCTCGTCGAGGATCACGAACGCGTGGTTCAGGGTGCGCCCGCGCATGTAGGCCAGCGGGGCGATCTCGATAACCTGTTTCTCGAACATCTTCTGGGTGCGGTCGAAGCCGAGCAGGTCGTACAGCGCGTCGTACAGCGGCCGCAAATACGGGTCGACCTTCGAGGCCATGTCGCCCGGCAGGAAGCCGAGCCGTTCGCCAGCTTCCACCGCCGGACGGGTCAGCACGATGCGCTTGACCGCGTCGCGCTCGAGCGCGTCGACCGCGCAGGCCACCGCCAGGTAGGTCTTGCCGGTGCCGGCAGGGCCGACCCCGAAGGCGATGTCGTGTTCGAGGATCGCGCGCAGGTAGGCGATCTGGTGCGGGGTGCGCCCGCGCAGGTCGGCGCGGCGCGTCTTGAGCACCGGCGTGGCGATGTCGGCCATGTCGGGATGCCCGGCGTCCTGCTCGATGGCGGCGATGTTCGGCGCCAGGCCCGAGCGCTGTTCGACCAGCGCCAGCTGGACTTCCTCGATCGGCACGATCTTGCTGGCGACCGCGTAGAAGCGCTCGAGGATCGCGACTGCGCGCTCGGCATTGGTGCCGCTGACGATGAATTTTTCGCCGCGCCGGAAAATGGTCACGTCGAGCGCGGCCGAGATCTGGCGCAGGTTCTCGTCGAGCGGGCCGCACAGGTGCGCCAGCCGGGTGTTATCGAGCGGCTCGGGGACGAAATAGGACGGCTGGAGGGGGGTCTTGGTTTTCAACTGGCTTTGGCAATCAGGTCGGCGCTGGCGACCGGCTCGCCGCGCAAGGTGTAGTTGAAGCTCTCGGTGATGCGCACGTCGAGCATGGTGCCCGCTTGCGGCGCGAAGCCGGCGCCGGCGGCGAAATTGACGACGCGGTTGTTCTCGGTGCGGCCCTGCAGTTCGCCGGCGTCCTTCTTGGACGGGCCTTCGACCAGGATGCGCTGCACCGTGCCGACCATCGCGGCGCTGTACTTGCGGGTGTTGGCGTCGATCGCCGCCTGCAGTCGCTGCAGGCGCGCCAGCTTGACTNNTCGGCGACCAGCTTCATCATCGCCTCGAAATCGGCTTCGGTCTCGCCGGGGAAACCGACGATGAAGTCGGACGAGATCGACATGTTCGGGCGCACCGCCTTGATGCGGCGGATGATCGACTTGTATTCGAGCGCGGTGTAGCCGCGCTTCATCGCGCCCAGCACCCGGTCCGAGCCATGCTGCGCCGGCAGGTACAGGTGGTCCACCAGCTGCGGGATGGTGGCGTAGGCGTCGATCAGGCGCTGGGTGAATTCCTTCGGATGGCTGGTGACGAAACGGATCCGCTCGACCCCGGGGATCGCGGCGACGTATTCGAGCAGCAGCGCGAAGTCGGCGATGTCGCCGCCCTCCATGGCGCCGCGGAACGCGTTTACGTTCTGGCCCAGCAGGGTGATTTCGCGCACGCCCTGGGCCGCCAGGCCGGCCACTTCGGCCAGCACATCGTCGAAGCGGCGCGACACTTCCTCGCCGCGCGTGTAGGGCACCACGCAGTAGCTGCAGTACTTGCTGCAGCCTTCCATGATCGACACGAAGGCGGAGGCGCCTTCGGTGCGGGCCGGCGGCAGGTGGTCGAACTTCTCGATTTCGGGGAAGCTGATGTCGACCTGCGGCGCGCCGCTGCTGCGCCGTGCGCGCATCATCTGCGGCAGCCGGTGCAGCGTCTGCGGGCCGAACACCATGTCGACGTAGGGCGCGCGCCTGACGATCGCTTCGCCTTCCTGCGAGGCGACGCAGCCGCCGACGCCGATCAGCAGGTCGGGATTGGCCAGTTTCAGTTCGCGCAGCCGGCCGAGGTCGGAAAACACTTTTTCCTGCGCCTTTTCGCGCACCGAGCAGGTGTTCAGCAGGATCACGTCGGCATCCTCCGGCGTATCGGTGCGCACCAGGCCGTCGGAAGCGCCGAGCACGTCCGCCATCTTGTCCGAGTCGTATTCGTTCATCTGGCAGCCGAAGGTCTTGATAAATACTTTTTTCTGCATTGAATTGTTTTGCTTAAAGTTGTGCTGACGCTGTGACAACGCGACTTGCCAGTTTACCGTAAATCCGCCCCCCGGGCGGATTCACTCCGCCCCCCNNCCCCCCCGCGCGGATTGACTCGGCTGCACGGGCGGAATTGCATGGACGCGGCGCAGAGTTGCCGCCGCGCTAGCTAATCGTTCGTAACAATATTTACAAAGTATTCATATATTTGTTAAATCATAGGGGCCAAAATCGATTCTCGGTATTTCTTTGCGCAAATTGTACGACACGTTTCCTGACGCAAACATTCAGCAGGCATTGATTGTGCGCTAGGTATTTCCTGTTGTAAATCAATGGGTTCCGAATGAATGCTTAAGCGCAAACTGAATTCAAGAAAACTCTTGCGTGCGCCACAAATTGTCCCCATGTGTTGAAATGACGATGTGACAAGCTTTCCGCACGATAGCTTGATTTCAAACAATGTAAGCGATGCGAAGGTCGGCTGTACTGATGGCGTATGAGTCTGATAATTTGTTTGAATAACAAGTGCGTTGGGAAGCTAGTAAGCGCGGAGCGCAAACGATCCGGCAACGGGCTGAACAAGAAATGATCGGGGCAGTGTTGGTTTTGATCACGTTTTGGCCGTTTTCCGGGAACTTATTTAGACGAAAGATAGTCTTTAACAAAGTTCGTAACGGAACTATTTCAACCACTCACACGGGGTAAATCATGGCACACCATGCTCTGGCATCACAGGAAAGCTACAATCCGAACCACTTGCTCGACATCCTGCTTGGCAAGATGCAGCTCAAGAACGACGCTGCCTTGTCGCGCATGCTCGAAGTCGCGCCTCCGGTCATCAGCAAGATTCGCCACCACCGCCTGCCGGTCGGCGCATCGCTGCTGATCCGCATGCACGAAGTGACGGGCATGAGCATCCGCGACCTGCGCGACCTGATGGGCGATCGGCGCACCAAGTATCGCCTGTCCGATGCACAAGGCCGTCCAAAGGCCGAGGACAAGGCAGCAGCCGAAGCTTCCACCACGACCGGCAATTATGCCCACTAAGACCGCGCGCATGGCGGCGGTCGCTGTCATGCCGTCGGTGAACCAAGGCCGCGGCCCGGCGTCGTAACGACGCCGCCCGCGCAGCCTGGCGCAGTATCGCAATACGCCGCGGGCCTCAGCCCATCAGGACGGTGGAAATTTCCTCGAACTGCATTTCGGTTTCGCGGAACACATGCAGGTAAGTTTCTTCATTGAGCCCCAGTGCGGCCCATGCGACCGATGACACTGGCGGCACCAGGTCGTCATCCTCACGCGCTATGTCAAGCGCGTGGACGATCGCGTTCGCGACATGGATGATGGTTGCCAGGAATCCCGCACCCGGCGTCGCCGGATCGTGGTGATGGGCAATCGCCAGTTGCATCGTGTCCGAGAAATTCCAATGCGCCGCCAGCGCCACACCCGCCATCACATGATCGACCCCCAGCACCGCGCGCTCGGCCTCGAGCATCTCGCTGTCGTTGGCCGCGCGCGCCGCGATCGCCTCGGCGTAGCGCTCGGGATAGGTGCTGACCAATACCAGCCGTCCTATGTCGTGCAGCAAGCCGGCGGTAAATGCGTAGTCCTGGTTGAAGCGCATGCGCCGCGCCAGCACCCTGGCGCAGGCGGCGGTGGCGATCGAATGGCGCCAGAACGCCTTGTCGTCGAAGCCGGCGCACTGACCTTCGGCGAAGCAGCCGGTGACGGCGGCGGCGGTGATCAGGTTGCGGGTGGTCTGGAAGCCGAGGAAGGTGATCGCCTGCTGGATCGTGGTGACCTTGACCTGCAGGCCGTAGGTCGACGAATTGGCAAGACGCAGCGTCTTGGCGGTCAGCGCCTGGTCGTGCGAGACCTTCCTGGCCAGCACCGAGATGTCGACATCCTCCTGGTCGATACTGGTGAGCAGTTCCATGACCACCGCCGGCAGCGACGGCAGGTCTTGCAGCTTGTTGACGACGTCGTCGAGGCTGAGCGGATTCATTCTTCGATCTCCCGGCCGAGCCGATAGTCTTCCATGTAGCGGTGCAGGATGCCGCTGGCCGAGTCGTCGTTGTTGTCGATGTCGTTGTGGCGAAACAGGTGGGCCAGGCGCGCCTGCAGGGCGGCATGGTCGGGCCCCGCTTCGGCGCCGCCGGCGCCGCCGCGCAGCACCGCCAGCACCTCCACGCCATGGCGCGGCAACAGCGCGATGATCGCCGCGGTCAGGATCGCCCCTTGCGGCAGCAGCACCTGGCCCTGCTGGTCCAGCAATACGTCCGATAGCACCATGCCGGGCCTGACGTCGGCCACTGGCAGGTGCTGATAAGCTGAACTCATGCGATCCTCCCTCTCAATTGCTGCGATCTTACCATTGCCGTTGCGATTGACAATGCGAGCGGAGCCGTTGTCAGGAATAAATGTTTTGCACGGCCGCTCCCTTGCCAAGATGCAGGGCATCCCTTACATTGGGTGACGCCTCGCAGGCGTCCCCGAAAGGATTGAATGTTCAGTATCCAAAGCCGGCTGAAACTGCTGTTCGTNNATCAGCTTGCCGCCGGCGCTGTGGGACCTCGACAAGGGCAAGGTCGATACCATCCTGGAGGCGGAGATGCTGCCGCCCGAAGTGGTGTCGATCCGGGTCTACGACAGCGCCGTCGGACTGTTTGCCGGCAAGCTGCGCGGGGCCGACGGCCGGCCGGTCGCGGCCGGCAAGCATGGCCCGCCGAACGGCGCTCCGGTGCAGGCCAACCTGGTGTTCCGCGACGCCGGTTCGGCCAGCACCAGCATCCGTCCGGTGCCGGTGGGGAAAGTGGTGGTGTATTTCAGCCGCGCGCAGATCGACGCCGCGCTGGCCTCCGAACTGATGCGCAAGATCCTCGAGGTGCTGCTGCTCGACATCATCCTGGTGCTGGCGCTGTCGCTCTCGCTGCGCGTGGTGTTCCGCCCGCTGCGTCAATTGCGCGACGGCCTGTTCGAGCTGGCCACGCGCGGCACCGGTGAAGTCGAAGAGCTGCCGGAAAACCGGCGCGACGAACTGGGCGACGTGATCCGCGGCTTCAACCAGATCCAGCGGCGCCTGAAATCGACCATCGTGCGCATCCGCGAGGCCGAGGACGCCGCGCTCCAGTCGGAGAAGCAGACCGCGCAGGCGATGGCCGAGCTGCGCCGCACCCAGGAGTCGCTGCTGCAGGCCGAACGGCTGGCCTCGCTGGGCAGCCTGGTGGCCGGGGTCGCGCACGAAATCAACACGCCGGTCGGCATCGCGCTGACCAGCGCCTCGGTGCTGAAAAGCGCCACCGACGAACTGCAGGCCGCNNGCGGCCGAGAGCACGCGCCTGATCATGAACAACGCCTACCGTGCGGCGCACCTGATCCACAGCTTCAAGCAGATCGCGGTCGACCAGACCAGCGAGGCGCGGCGCCCGTTCGCGCTGATGGAATATGTCGAGGAGATCGTCACCAGCCTGCGCCCGAAGCTGAAGACGACGCTGATCGACCTGAAGCTCGACGGCCCGGACGACATCGTGCTCGACAGCTATCCGGGCGCGTTCGCCCAGGTCATCACCAACCTGGTGCTCAATTGCGCCGAGCACGCCTTCAGCGCCGACACGCCCGGCCGGATCCGGATCAATGCGCGGCTCGAGTGCGACACGGTGGAACTGGAACTGATCGACAACGGCAGGGGCATCGCGCCGGATGTGCTGGACCGCATCTTCGATCCCTTCTTCACCACCCGGCGCGGGCAGGGCGGCACCGGACTCGGCCTCAATATCGTCTACAACCTGGTGGTGAAACAGTTTTGCGGCACGATCACCGCGCGCAGCGCGATCGGCCACGGCACCCGGTTCACATTGCGCATTCCGCGCGTGACGCCGCAGCAGGGCGCTGCTGAAAACAGCGGCGCGGAAAATGCCGCCCTGTCGCCGCCTTTTAGCCGGGACGCTTGAGCCTGGCCAAACGAATCCGCCGGTTTTATCGCATTCTCGCCATGCCCTCGCGCCCCCGCAGGCGGATGGCGGGCCTGTCGCGCGATCGACCTTGCGCGCCCAGGCACGATCGAAAGGATCGTCATGAAACNNGATGCGCGACGAAGGGCTGCTCGGCTGAGCAGGGTAAGATAGCCCGCATGAACAACACCTCCGGAATTGCCCTGCTGCGCGGGATTAACGTCGGCCGCGCCAAGCGCGTCGCGATGGCCGACCTGCGCGCCCTGTTCGAACAGCTCGGTTTCACCGGTGTGCGCACCGTGCTCAACAGCGGGAACGTGGTGTTCGGCGGGATGCAGGGCAAGCCGGAGGCGGCCGCCGCCGCCATCGAGGAGGCGCTGGTGCGGCGGCTCGGCGTGGCTTCGCGCGTCACCGTGCTGAGCGCCGCGGAACTGGCCGTCGTCATCGACGGCAATCCGCTAGTCGAGCAAGCCACCGACCATGCGCGTCTGCTGGCGTTCATGGTGCCGGGCGCCGCCCGGCGCGCACTGCTGGCGCCGCTGGCGACGCGGGACTGGACGCCGGGAGCGCTGGCGATCGGCGAACTCGCGGTCTACGTGTGGTGCCCGACCGGCGTGCTCGACAGCCCCGCCGCCGCCGCCGCCACCAAACTGCTGGGCGACGCGACCACGTCGCGCAACTGGAATACGCTGCGCAAGCTGCAGGCGCTGTGCATGCAATCGAAGTAAGCCGGCCCGTCAACGTCGACGTACGCGGGCACTGGCGCGCCGGGCGATCATCCGAATTTCTCGCTGCTGTCGCCCAACAGGGCCGGATCGCGTCGAAACGATCTCGACGCGGCGGGCTTGCGCGTGTCCGGAAAGGGCGAGCGCAAGCGTTGCTGCAAGTGCGATATGGCTCGCGGTATTTTCCTTTTTTTGTTCCTGCCGCCAACCATTAATCGGAATCGATCTACAATCGAAGCATCGGCGGTTTCTGGCCGCCGTGGGCGTCCGGTTGAACTGACAAAAAAGTAAGGCCGGAGTTTATTGAAGAGTCTGATTTTAAAGGCAATATTCGATTTTGAAGATGTTCAAATTGCCAACGGACTGCCTGTTTTTCGGCCCGTTTTTATCAAGTCGATAATCAAATTTATCAGGACAATAACGGGTTCAATTAGTGCCTTGATCACAGATGTTGCGATGCACGAAATTTTACACAAATATGGTTGTACCTAAGTTTTTTTTGGCGGTATAGTCATCATGTTCCTATTGCCTTCGAGCATCAAAATGATGGCAAACGGTCATGATGGCCAGCCCGGCACCGAGTGTCGCTGCCAACGCCGCGCCCCGACTCCGCCCGCCAGCCACCAGCTGTCCGCACTCGCAACGCACGCATCAATCATTCAAAGAGTACCTTATGCCCAATCTCGCCAAACTTCAAATCGCCTTCAAGAACGTGTACGTGCGTATCGCTGCAGCGCTGCTGGTCGCGTTGCTGGTCTGGCTGGCGTTCTTCAGCGGCGACGTCGCCCAGGACACCAGTCCCCTCGTGCGTTCCCAGGATATTTCGGAGATCACGGCGCTGGCTGCGCGCAAGGACCAGCTCGACTATCTGCTGGTGGCCAAGCCATTGTCCGAATCGCCGCGCTACATCTTCAAATTCAAGGGCGCGCCGGAACTGCACGTGGTCAAGGTGCCGAGCACCTCGCACCTGAGCCTTGAGCGCGAAGTGCTGCTGAAGAACGCGATTCCGTATTCGATCGCCAAGGACGACTACCTGGCCTCGCACAAGGCGGTGCTGCTGGACGACGGCGAGAACGGCGCGGCCTCGGAAGCGGGCGTCTTCCTGAAGCGCCACGCGCTCGACATCCTGCTGATCTTCGTGATTATCTATGCGCTCAAGTTCGGCATTCCCGGCATGGGCATGAACGCCTCCGTCATCACGCCCGACAAGCTGAAGGGCAGCATGGACGACCTGATCGGGATGGACGACATCAAGCAGGAAGTGCTGCACCTGGAAGACATGATCCGCAACCGTGCCGAGTACAAGTCGCACAACATCGACAAGCCGTTCAACGTGATGCTGACCGGCCCGGCCGGCACCGGCAAGACCAAGCTGGTCGGCTACCTGGCCAAGAAGCTGAACGTGCCGCTGATCCAGGCTTCCGGCTCGGCGCTCGAGTCGGGCTTTGTCGGCGGCGGGTCCAAGGCGCTCAATGCGCTGTACCGCAAGGCCTGCGCGCGCGGCAGCTGCATCATCTTCCTGGACGAAGCGCAGACCCTGTTCATGCCGCGCGGCCGCGGCGAAAAGAAGTGGGAGGACGACACCGCCAACACCTTGCTGGGCCTGCTGGACGGGGTCAGGAGCGACAAGGGGGCCGGCGTGATCTGGGTGGTGGCCTCGAACTTCGACGATGCCTCGTCCGAGATGGACGAGGCGATGCTGCGCCGCTTTTCGGTGAAGATCAATTTCCGCCTTCCAAACAAGAGCGAGCGCAGCGAACTGCTGCGCAGCTTCCTGTCGCGCAAGAAGGAGGGCCTGGTCGACTGGGACGACCTGGACCTCGGCCAGGTCGCCGAGATGACCGCCAACCTCAGTCCGGCGCTGCTGGAGACCGTGGTCGAGCGCGCCAGCATGCTGTCGATCCAGGAAAAGCTGATCATCAATACCGACCTGATGTTCCGCGCCTTCGAGCGCGCCACGCTGGGCCTGACCGACCGCGCGACGACGGCCGAAAAGCACAAGCAGCGCGAACGCGTTGCGCTGCACGAGCTGGGTCACTTCTTCATGCAGATCGATCCCTACCTGCGCCAGGGGCTGACCCTGGCCGAGGTGAAGGAAAAGTCGCACCTGCTGAAGATCAGTACCGAGTCGGTGTCGAAGATCGGCGCGCTCGGCTACGTGCTGCAGTCGGGCGACGATGTGTCGCTGCGCACGCTCGAGGAGCTCGAGCAGGACGTGATCCAGTTGTACGGCGGCGTCGCCGCCGAGGAGCTGTTCTACGGTGCGCGCGGGATTTCGGTGGGCAGCCAGAACGATATCGAGAAGGCCACCAAGATGCTCAACCTGATGGTCAATCGGCTGTCGATGTATTCGCGTTCCAAGATCGATTACTCGCAACTGAGCCAGGAAGGCAGCGGCGAACACTCGATCCGCCAGGTGGAAGAGAAGTCGGACGAGCTGTATAGCTACACGCTGGGCGCGATCCGCGATTACAAGGCGGTGATCGAATCGATCAAGGACACCTTGCTGGACCAGTATGTGCTGTCGAAGGATGCCGTGTTCGCCTTGCTGGAAGAGCGCCGCGACCTGCTGCTGGCGCACATCGCCGGCCCGCGCGGTGCGAGCCTGAAGCTGTGCGTGGATGGCGCCGCGGCTGCGGTTTGACCGAGCACAGCCGTCACTTGTCGGCACTGACGATGCGCTTGATCGAGTCATCCCCGTGGACGATGTCGTCAATCTTCCAACACCCCCGTTCCCGGCGCAGGACGATGCGTGCGCTGCGCGGTTCGGACGGACCCGCCGGCTCGATCGAAAAGCGCAGCGAGTAGATTACCTCGGCGCCGTTGCCACTGCGCGCCGACTCGCGAAACGACTTTGGGGGGCGCGCATATCCTTCTTGGGAATTGGTCCAAAGATCGCCGCCGCAAATACCGCAAATTTCGCCGTGGGCCGCCGCGTGGACTTTGTCCCGGCGAATCGACTCGAGGAAATCGGCGCTGATGAATCGGCGGGAATCGGGGGCGTCAAGTCGGGGTCTGTTTTTCGATACCCAGCGCGTGACCGCGACAGGTGAATCGCCGACGCATTCCAGCGCTGCGGCACTGTCTGAGCAAAGCGTGGCCAGCGCAAGGGCGCCGATCGAAGCCACGCTTGGCGAAGCGCTCGCCCATCGGCTGAAGCTATTCCACGACATAATAATTGCCCCCATCGTTCACAGCCCGAGGCGCTGATCGGAAGTAGATTGTGCGTTCACTGACGGGGTGCCCAACCCACTGGTCCATTACTTGGATTCCAACGGCAGTTTGACCAAGGTAGATCGCAACATGAGAGGTCCCATCCACCTTGTTGGCGTAGCTGTTGTTCCGATCGAACGTGGCAATCGCCGAACCAATGGCGATGCCGCTGTTTCCCTTCACTCTGTCGCCCTGTCGCCNNACTCCAGTGTGAGGCATTGATGCCGCCTGGCGCGCGAATGCGACGCAATGTCCGTTCCCCACTGCGGTTCCCTGCAATTTTTGGGGGGCGAGGGCGACATAAGCCATGTGATATCTCCTTGGATAGCGGATGGGATTGTCGCTTGGCGATGTGGTTGGACGCGACCTCAGAAGCGTATCCGCCCTCGCCGCAAATTGCAGGAGATTGATCAAGTTTCCCTTAGCTCTGGCACAATAGTCATGAGCTTGGCGGCAACGCGGCGAAGCGGCCTTAGCTACGGCACTGTCGCCAGCATCAGCAGCACCTTGCGCACCGAGGCGCGCACCGCCAAAAACTCCTCGCGGCGCTTGTCCTTATCCAGCCGGAACAGCATCAAGCCTTCCATCTGCGCCACCATCAGGATCGCGCGCTGCATGTACTCGGAATCCGAAATCTCCGGATTGAGCCCGCGGATCAGCAGGTAGATCGCCTTCCGTTCGCGTCCCAGCATGCGGTCCATCAGCGATGAGGCGAACGGGTTGCGCGACGCCAGCGCCCAGATCTCGAAGAAAATCGCGTGGGTCACCGGATCGGTGATCTCTTCCAGGAACATGTCGACGGTCGACAGGAACTGGTCGACGCGCGAAGCGCTGACCATCGCCGCCGAAATCCCGTCCATCTTCGCCTGGAACACGTCCATCGTATACAGCAGCAGCGCTTCGAGCAGCAGCTCCTTGCTCTGGTAGTAGTGCTGCACGTTCGACAGGCTCATTCCTACTTCCGCCGCCACGCGCCGCATCGACAGCCCGGCATAGCCGTCGGCGGCCAGCAGGCCGCGCGCCGCGCGCAGGATGTCGTGGGCGCGGCCCATCCCCTTCTCGGTAGTGACCGATGATTTGTTTTTGGGTGCGCTGGCGAGAGTCGGTGGCATGATGTAATTATCGCACGGGCTATGCGAAATAGTACGCGTGACCTATAATTCGTTCAGCACCGGGTCGGGCGATCCGGCAAGGTCACCGCATTCATCGAGGAGCGCACAATGAGCCGCAAAGTATTCGTCACCGGCGTGGGCATGATCCCATTCGCCAAGCCGGGCGCCAGCGCGCCCTACGACCAGATGGGCGCCCTGGCGGCGCGCCAGGCGCTGGACGATGCGGGGATCGGCTACGACGACATCGAGCAGGCCTACGTCGGCTACGTGTACGGCGACTCCACCAGCGGCCAGAAGGCGCTGTACCAGGTCGGCATGACCGGCATCCCCGTCATCAACGTGAACAACAACTGCTCGACCGGCTCGACCGCGCTGTTCCTGGCGCGCCAGGCGATCGCCAGCGGCGCCGCCGACTGCGTGCTGGTGCTCGGGTTCGAGCAAATGAGCCCGGGCGCGCTCGGCTCCGTATTCGCCGACCGGCCCAGCCCTTTCGATCGGTTCGACGCCGTCACCGACCGGCTGGTCGGCAAGCCCGAGATTCCGCTGGCGCTGCGCTACTTCGGCGGCGCCGGCCTGGCCCACATGGAAAAGTACGGCACCCCGCTGGACGCCTTCGCCAAGATCCGCGCCAAGGCCAGCCGCCACGCCGTGAACAATCCGCTGGCGCTGTTCCGCAAGGAGGTCACGACCCAGGACGTGCTCGATGCGCCGATGATCTGGCCCGGCGTGATGACCCGCCTGATGGCCTGCGCGCCGACCTGCGGCGCCGCCGCGGCGGTGCTGGTGTCCGAACAATTCGCCCGCCGGCGCGGCCTGAAGACCGACGTCTACATCGCCGCCCAGGCCATGACCACCGACCGCCCGAGCACCTTCGATTCGAACGACATGATGCGCGTGGTCGGCTATGACATGAGCCGCGAGGCGGCCGCCAAAGTCTACGCGGAAGCGGGCATCGGCCCGGAAGACCTCGACGTCGTCGAACTGCACGACTGCTTCGCCCACAACGAGTTGATCACCTATGAAGCGCTGGGCCTGTGCCCGGAAGGCGGCGCCGACAAGTTCATCTGCGATGGCGACAATACCTACGGCGGCAAGGTGGTGACCAATCCATCCGGCGGCCTGCTGTCGAAGGGGCATCCGCTCGGCGCCACCGGCCTGGCCCAGTGCTACGAGCTGACGCACCAGCTGCGCGGCGACGCGGCCGCGCGCCAGGTCACGGGCGCGAAGGTCGCGTTGCAGCACAACCTCGGCCTCGGCGGAGCCTGCGTCGTGACCATGTACCGCGCCTCGTAGGAGCCATCGGATGAACCTCACATCACCCTGGATGAATCCCGAGCTGGAAGGCTTGCGCGACGCCGTGCGCCGCTTCGTCGACAGCGAGATCACGCCGCACCAGCAGCGCTTCAAGGAACAGCAGCACGTCGACCGCGAACTGTGGAACAAGGGCGGCGAAATGGGACTGCTGCTGGCCGATATCCCCGAGCAGTACGGCGGCTCGGGCGGCACCTTCGCCCACCAGGCGGTGGTGTTCGAAGAGCTGGCGTATGCCGGCGACATGGCGTTCGGCATCCATGTCCATGCGATCGTCGCGCACTACATCCTGAATCAGGGCACCGAGGCGCAGAAGCAGAAATACCTGCCGCTGCTGGCCAGCGGCGAGATGGTCGCGGCCATCGCAATGTCGGAACCGGGCGCCGGTTCCGACCTGAAGGGCATCCGCACCACCGCGCTGGCGGGCCCCGACGGCTACCGCGTCAACGGCTCGAAGACCTTCATCTCGAACGGCTACCTGGCCGATCTGATCGTGGTGGTGGTCAAGACCGATCCGAACGCCGGCGCGCGCGGCGTCTCGCTGCTGCTGCTCGAGACCAAAAACAATCCAGGTTTCCGGGTCGGGCGCATCCTCGAGAAAGTAGGGCAGAAAGGGCAGGACACCTGCGAACTGTTCTTCGACGATGCCCACGTGGCGGCGGACAATGTGCTCGGCGGCGTGGAAGGGCAGGGCTTCGCGCAGCTGATGACCGAGCTGCCGTACGAGCGAACCATACTCGGGATATCCGGCGTGGCCGCCATCGAGCGCGCGCTGAAGCTGACGGTGGAGTACACGCGCGAGCGCAAGGCCTTCGGCCAGGCCCTGATCGAGATGCAGAACACCCGTTTCGTGCTGGCCGAGATCAAGACCGAAGCGACGATTGCGCGCATCTTCATCGACCGCTGCATCGAAGACATGATCGCCGGGCGCATGGATGCGGTGCAGGCGTCGATGGCGAAGTACTGGATCTCCGACCTGCAGTGCAAGGTGATCGACCAGTGCGTGCAGCTGTTCGGCGGCTACGGCTACATGCTCGAATACCCGATCGCGCAGATGTACGTCGANNATGGCAGGTCCGCTGGCAGGAGTTCGGGTAGTCGAAATGGTGGGCCTGGGGCCATGCCCTTTTGCCGCCATGATGTTGGCCGACATGGGCGCGGAAGTGATCCGCATCGACCGCAAGACGGCCCCCGGCGCCGACAATCCGTTCCCGATGCTGGGGACGAAGTTCGACGTGATGGCGCGCGGGCGCCGCTCGCTGGCGCTCGACCTGAAGCAGCCGGCGGCCAAGGAGGTGGTGCTGCAGCTGCTCGACAAGGCCGATGTGGTGCTGGAAGGCTTCCGCCCGGGCGTGATGGAGCGGCTCGGCTTCGGCCCCGACGTCTGCCATGCGCGCAATCCGAAACTGGTGTACGGGCGCGTGACCGGCTGGGGCCAGCACGGCCCGCTGGCGCAGGCGGCCGGCCATGACCTGAACTACATCGCGTTGACCGGCATGCTGCACGCGATGGGCCGCGCCGACACGCCGCCGGCGCCGCCACTGAACCTGGTGGGCGACTTCGGCGGCGGCGCGATGATGCTGGCGTTCGGCGTGGTGTGCGCGGTGCTCGAAGCGCGCGGCTCCGGCAAGGGCCAGGTGGTCGACGCCGCGATGACCGACGGCGCCGCGCTGCTCGGCGCGATGATGTACGGCCTGCGCGCCTTCGGCTCCTGGAACGACGGACGCGAATCNNGCAAATTCGTCTCGATCGGGTCGCTCGAGCCGCAGTTCTACGCCTTGCTGCTGAAACTGACCGGCGCCGCCGACCCGGCGTTCGAGGTCCAGATGGACCAGCACCAGTGGCCGCGGATGAAGCAGCGCTTCACCGCATTGTTTGCGACGCGCGGCCGCGACGAATGGTGCGCCCTGCTGGAAGGCACCGACGTCTGCTTCGCGCCCGTGCTCGACATGGCGGAGGCGCCGGCGCACCCGCACAACCTGGCGCGCGGCACCTTCATCGAGGTCGACGGCGTCACCCAGCCGGCGCCGGCGCCGCGTTTCAGCCGCAGCGCAGCGCAGGTGGGCAAAGCGGCGTCGAAGCCCGGGGCCGACAGCGCCGACATCCTGGCCGACTGGGGCTGGCCGGGCGACGCCATTGCCGCGCTGCGGGACGCACACGTGATTTGAGGCGTCCGAACGCCNNCTGCTGCGCGCAGGACTGGGCATGCCGGGGCGCGAGGCCGGCGCCGGGATGGAAGCTGAAGCGCTGCCCGGGCGCGACTTGTTCGTGGTGGCGAAGTGCCTGGTGCCGACCGACGCCTACCTGCTCCAGGGCTGCCTGGTGGCCGGCGGCGTGCCCGCGGTGGTGGCCGACGCCAACCATGTCCAGGCCGACCTCCTGATCGCGCCCGCGCTGGGCGGCGTGCGGATCCTGGCGCCCGAGGCGTTCCTGGCGCAGGCCGAGGAGATCCTCGCCGCCTACGAACGTGGCGACTACCAGCTGGATGACGACGCCGACGTCGGCGAGCCTGGCTGACGGGCGCCGCACGCATGGATAAAGAAAGCGACCTGCGCGACGCCAAGCGGCTTGCCCTGATGTTCTTCGCGGGCGCGGGCGCCTTGTTCGTGATGACCTTGTTCCTGCGCCCGGTGTGGTGGGTCGACCTGATCAGGGCGTTTTCCGAAGCGGCGATGGTGGGCGCGCTGGCCGACTGGTTCGCCGTCGCCGCGCTGTTCAAGCGGATCCCGATCCCGTTCGTCTCGCGCCACACCGAGATCATCCCGAAGAACAAAGAGAAGATCGCCGATAACCTGGCGGTGTTCGTGCGCGATAAATTCCTCGACACCGAATCGATCGTCGGCCTGATCCGGCGCCATGACCCGGCGCAGAAGGTGGCCGACTGGCTGGTCAAGCCGGACAATGCGCGGCAGCTGGGAAGCTACCTGATCAAGCTCGCCGCAGGGGTGCTCGACTTCATCGAGGACGCGCCGGTACAGAAGTTCGTCAGCAAGGCGGTGCACACGCTGATCGGATCGGTCGACCTGTCGCGGTCGGCCGGCGCCATCCTCGAATCGATGACCAGGAACGGACGCCACCAGGAACTGCTGAACGAAGGGATCAACCAGCTCTCGCAGCTGCTGCACAACGAGGACACCCAGGCGTATATCGCGCAGGGCATCGTCGATTGGCTGAAGGACGAATACGCGCTGTTCGAAAAGGTGCTGCCGTCGGAAGCGATCGGGCGCAAGGGTGCCGACATCGCCGTGCGCCTTGCGGCCGGCATCCTCGGCAAGGTCAATGGCGACCCGCATCACCCGCTGCGCAAGAACTTCGACGAGTTCGCCGACGACTTCATCGAGCGCCTGAAAAGCGATCCGGACTTCCAGCAGAAGGGCGAGGAGATCAAGCGCTACCTGCTCAATGACGACACCCTGAACTCGTATGTGAAAGCGCTGTGGGACGACCTGAAGGCTTGGCTGAAGAAGGACCTGCACAGCGAACAGTCGGTGCTGCACCAGCGCGTGGTGGCCACCGGGAACTGGGTCGGCAAGGTGCTGGCCGACGATGCGCGCCTGCGCCAGTCGCTCAACGAGCACCTGGAAACGGCCGCGCGCAGCGCCGCGCCGGAGTTCGCCCAGTTCCTCACCAAACATATCTCGGACACCGTGAGGAATTGGGACAGCAAGGAAATGTCGGCGCAGATCGAGCTCAATATCGGCAAGGACCTGCAATTTATCCGGATCAACGGCACGATTGTCGGCGGGCTGATCGGGGTGGTGCTGTACCTGGTCTCGCAGCTGCCGGCCTGGTTCGGCATGGCCGGACGCGCGGTTTAAACATCCTCGACTGCAGCAATGCTGTCTAAATGTCAGCATCCCGCCGGTCATTGCCGCAACCAGGGAAATTGCCTTACCTCATGTTACATAAGTTGCGTTTCGCTATCACCGTTCGCGCATGCCGCTGTCTACACTGTAGTCCATCTGCACTGTGCAGAGCAAAAGCTGAGGGAGGGTCAACACCATGAAAATCAATTTGAAAGCACTCTTGACGGTTGCGTTCGCGCTTGCCGTGTCGCTACCGGCATCAGCGCAAACGACGGTCGGCGTACACGTCGGCGCTCCGGCTCCCTACTACCCTGAATTGCATGTACAACCACGTTTCGAGCCTGCCCCAGTCTACTATGCGCCGGAGCGATCCTACGTCGATTCCGGATGGCGCGACCGGCGTGACTGGCGCGAGCGTCGGGAAGCAAGATGGCGACGCGCGGAATTGCATCGGCGTGAGGAGTGGCGTCGCGAACAATGGGAGCGCGAGCAATGGGAACGCGAGCAATGGCGCGATCATGGGCACCGCCGGAACGGTCGAGATTGACCCCGTCGGCAGTGAGCGCCTCCCCCGCGCTGAGCCGGTGTGAATGCTATGGTTGCCGGCTTGCGACCAGGGTGGGCGCCTTTGGCGGAGCGCCGGATCCAATGAATGCAGGGTTGCCCGATGCCGCCGGCTTGCATGAAATGATTGCCAAGGTCATTCCGGCGGCGCCGGGCGCCCAGCAAAAGTTGGATGGCATTCTGGGAATTGCCTTTCGCGCGCTCGACTCGGCAGTAATCACCGATGCGCAATTTCGTGAGCTCACCACGAAATGCCTCGACAGGCTGCCCCATCTCGGGCGGTAATGCCGGGCGAAGCCGGAGATGGCGACACGCGGCAGCGAAAGTCGCAACGCGAGCACCATTTTGGATGCGTGTAGCAGAATGCTCCTGGGCATGGTTGCCCAGGAGTTATTTGATGAGCTAGCGATCAGGCCATGCGGCGGCGGCTCAAGCCCAAGCCGCCCAGCGCAATCGCCATCAGCAGCATCGAGGCAGGCTCGGGTACGTTGCTCGCTTCGACTTCGGCCTCAGCCAGGGAGACTGAACCGGAGCCACCGATAGTCAGGTTGCGCGAAGCGTAGAACGACCCGGTCAGCGTGTTGTTCTGGCCGAAGTTGAGATCGCTCGTGGCGCCGGAACCGAAGATAGTACCGAACCATTCGCTCCCGCCATCCTGCACCCAGTTACCCTTGGTTTCGGCGTAGATTGCGTTGGCGTTGCCGCCGATCAGGACCACATCGAGCGAATTGCCGAGGTGAACGTTCCCGGTAAAGAACAGTGAAATCGCGCCGCCCGACAGGTCGAAATTGAAAACGTTGGCGCCGCCGACGCTGAACGCATCGAAGTAATAGTTGCCGGCACTCAGGTTCAGGGTGTTGCTGGCTCCGAGGTCCAGATCATTATACGAACCTGCCGCGAGCGTGAGGGTCTGGCCGCCGTTGGTGGAGTAGCTGGCGCCGCCCGAACTGAACACGGTTGCGGCAGGCAGCGACACATTGGTGAAGGCAGCCGGCGTGCCGGTGACGGAGGCGCCGGCAGTGGCGCCGTTACCGAGGTTGATCGAAGTGCCGATGTTGCGCGTAATCGTGCCGCCGACAACGGCGGTATTGCCCAGTGAGACAGCTTGGCCGGTGGCCTGTCCGGCGTCGACGTCGCCGCCGACTTTCGCGCCATTGCCGCCGATGAGCACCTTGCCGCTCGCGGTTGCGTTGCCATCCACCGTTGCCGCGTTGCCGACGGAGATGTTGCCGCCCGCGTAGACGTTGTTTTTCACATGGACGCTGCCGTCGAGCGTGACATTCTTGTTGCTGCCAACATCGCCGCTATTGATGACTACGCCGTTGCCGATATTTGTCTGGTTTGCACCAAACATCGAAAATGAACCGATCGGGTTGGCCGATGCGACCGCAGGCACGAGTAAGGCGAGGGCGACGCCGAGGATTTTTCGGTTCATGTTGGTTCTCCGTGAAATTATTGCTACCGCAATGAAATTAGAATGTGGCCGCTGCATTCCACGTTGCTGAACCGAAATGTATAGGCTGACATGGAAATAGCAATTTCCATGCCATAATTTCAAGTACTTGAAATCATTGTTAAATTTCTTTTTGGGTCACGATTGACAAATGCGAGTGTAAGTTTTCCCGACAGAAACGCCTGGACTTGAGATGGCGGGGGAGCGAGCAGGCTGGGCACTGCCCGGGAACGAGGTGCGACGCTTGAATGCAAAAAAGGCCGTAACTCGTTGATTCATGAGTTACGGCCTTCCGCATTCTTGGTGGTGATAGGTGGACTTGAACCACCGACCCCAGCATTATGAATGCTGTGCTCTAACCAA
>CXWL01119360.1_pt1 | contig 43318 bp, 39 predicted proteins | sample 590931 | NCBI WGS metagenome assembly CXWL01 (sample SAMEA3498368, study PRJEB10139) | groundwater metagenome | biome: water well; material: biofilm material | place: Germany | collected 2015-04-27 | reverse complement strand
CTGCATTCTTTTTGATAAAAGGCTGACATCTCAATCATGTCAGCCTTGTCGTTTTTAAGCTCAAAGTCTATTCTTAGCATATCCATTTTCAATATTACTCATCATTATGTCCGAGACTTCGACTAAACCCTATTTCATGCGCGCCATTTATGAGTGGTGCACCGACAACGGCTTTACGCCCTATCTGGCGGTTAAAGTATTCGGCGCCGTGAAAGTGCCGATGGAATTTGTGCGCAATGGCGAAATAGTATTGAATATCAGTTTTGGTGCTACCAGCGGTCTTAAAATGGATAACGACGCGGTCACTTTCAATGCGCGTTTTGGTGGTGTGTCGAGGGAAATATATGTGCCCATCGCCAATATTCAGGCCGTGTATGCGAGTGAAAACGGGCAGGGCATGGCTTTTGAACTGGAGATGAACGAACCGCTAGTGGAAGAGGCAGACGCAGATGCCCCTGTGTTGCAAAGGCCGAATATTGGACTGGCTGCTGTTAGTGTGACAGTGGATGGTGATGATAAGCAGCAAGCATCAAAGCCTGGTGAAGAATCGCAAAAAAAGTTTGAAAAACCCACACTAAAAATCATAAAATAGTCTATAATTTTGTTCTTCAAGATTGATTGAGAAATTAATTGATCTAAGCAGTAAAAGTTTCGCCGACTTAGCTCACTTGGTAGAGCAGTTGACTTGTAATCATCAGGTAGCCAGTTCGATTCCGGCAGTCGGCACCAAAATACGTAGTAAGAACAAAGGGTTACGCGCTTCGGCTTGTAACCCTTTTTTCTTGCGCACTCAAAAAACTACCCCGTGTAGGGCTGGTGTAGGATTTTTATTGAAAATTTATACTCATCAATGACTTGAAAATTGGTCAAAGTTGAATGTAAAAAAGCTGCTCTGACGTAACTTTAAAATGTGAGATGTAAAAATATTTCTTTGCATTGAATCGTTCTAGAGACTAGTGGTTATATTTCCCGCAGTATTCTCTATGCGACAATAGCTAGCGATTTTTAATTGTCCGCAATTATAATTTGTAATTAATTTAGAAACATTTTTCGGGCATCAAGGCTGGAATTTGTTAGCCCTATGGCTCCCCTCGAATTGCAAAAATAACGGATTATTTAAAATGTTTCCCATTTATAGGGTGCCTGAAGAGGCTGCTGAAATTTCTGAACAAATGGGAACAAAGTTCAAGTTTTGGTATAGAGATGAGCAGCTTGTCCAAACTCTTTTTAAAGAGGGACGCCCGGGCACTGGTGAAAATTGGGCTGAAAAAATTACTGCGGAATTTGCTGAACTTCTTGGTGTCCCGCATGCAAAATATGATCTTGCCACATGGAAAGAAAAACAAGGAATTATTACCCCGATTTTTCTACCAGAATCTTCGAGACTTATTCATGGAAATGAACTTGTAATTACAAAAGTCACTACTGACATTGAAAATTCACAAATTCGTTATATTGAAGAGCGCCGACATTTGGCTTCCCGTGTTTTTCAATTCATGAAGCAAAATGAAGAAATGGTACAGGCTCCGATTTCGTATATCCCTATCCCTGGCGTGTCTTCAGCACTCGGTGTGTTTATCGGTTATTTGTTGTTCGATGCATGGATTGCGAATCAAGACCGTCATTCGGAAAATTGGGGCATTGTATTAAGCCGCGAAGGTAAATTAACTCTTGCACCAACATATGATCATGGTTCTAGCTTGGGCCGACACGAAATAGATTCGCGCAAGAGCACAATGATGTCAACGAAAGATAGAGGTGCTTCGATAGAAGCTTATGTTCAAAAGGCTCGCTCGAAAATGTATCCAAACGTCTCAACGGGAACTAGAGTAAAACCATATCTAACGACTGAATTGTTTAAAATTGCAAGCAATATGGATCCAATCGCTGCTCGTGCATGGTTGCAACGTTTGCAGGAAATTTCTTTCGAGGATATAAATGGTATTGTGAGCGAAGTGCCCGCACCTTTGATGTCCACGATATCCAGAGAGTTCACAACGAGACTGTTAAAACTTAATTTAGACAGGCTATTAGCCTTAACGATTTAATAATGAATAAACTTTTTGTCGCATGGCAGCAGCCCGTATCTGGTGAATGGATTCCAGTAGCTTCATTGGAGCGATACGACAATGGATATAGATTTTTCTATACCCAAGGTGTCTTACGGGCAAGAAATTTTAGGCCTGTTGGAGGTATGGATAAACTTGATTTTGTCTATGAGTCCACTGCTCTTTTTCCACTCTTTTCTAATCGTCTAATCAGTAAATCGCGCCCTGAGTTCAAAGACTATCTTCGTTGGCTCGGACTCGAAGCCATGGGTAACGACCCAATGGCGATGCTTGCGTTGACAGGTGGGATTCGAGGAACAGATTCAATTGAGTTGTTTCAGCCACCCTTATTGGACGCTGTTGGTCAATATAGCGTTGATTTTTTTGTGCGTAGCCTCTCACATCTACCAAAAAGTACAATAGAACACATTGTTACATTAGTACCGGATTCAAAATTATTTGTTATGAAAGACTGTCAAAATTCATTTGATTCGATGGCACTAGCTTTGCGAAGTGATGCGCCACCGGTTCTTGTTGGATATTGTCCCAAATATTATGTAAAGGACTTGGGAATTCTATTGTCTGATAAGGGAAGCGAATTGCAAGTTCGTGTGAAATGCATCAACAAAGACGCACCTCTAAATATGCGGTTGTTATGCACTATTTCAGCTAAAGCACCGGCAGGCTTTCTTCCACTTGGAAATGAAAGGGATTTCCTTCCTTTTAACGGTACTGTTCCCTCAGATTGGAATGCGTTATCCGATGAGTTGACTGGATTTTAATTAGAGAAGTATTTGTATTTTTGAGGTAGAGATAATTAAAATCAGAGCCTAACGAGTAAGATTTGATTGATCGCGTAGCGATCCACAATCTGAACCGTTTGTTGGTCGAGCCCATGTGAATTGTGGGTTTTATTTCGCGTGCCGGATATTGAAATTTCATTTATTAAGTATCTTCTGTTTAGGCGACATCACGAAAATATGCAAGCTTTTTGATGTGCCGTACCCGCGATTGTCGATAGACATTGACGCATCTGATTCGATGGTCATATTTTTGAGCTTCATTTTAATGTTGCCAGTGCGAATTTGCGCGCTAATCGTCAAGTGTTGGATGACAAAATTCCTCTGCCTGATGGCATATTATTCGTAAGGGAGTGCTGTGTATCAAGATACGCATCACCTTGCCTTTCAAGTGCGCACTCAAAGCGTTGTGGCAGCATTTGAATGCCGACAATGCACGGTGTGAATGGGTAAAAGCGTGTTCCGTATTGCTGCAAAAAATTCGTCTCAAAGCTGTGAATGAGTTGGGCGAGCTTGATCATTAGACCGTCCACCAATCAATGCAAATACTGTTCATCAGAGCATTGTTGCGTTCAATTGCTGATTCATTACAGTGGGTGTTGTGATGGATATAGCGGGTGGTACTGAGAATGGATTGGTGACCGAGGATTTGTTGAATGTCGCGCAGATAAACGCATGCTTCGATCAAGTGTGTGACATTACTTTGGCGTAAGTTTTGCGGCAAAATTCTTTTTTAAACCATAAGCGTCGCACACGGCGCTCAAGGCTTTTTGACACCGTAAACAAACGACCGTTTATTAACACTTCCTTGGATCGAGTAAATAGCTGTTAATAATATAGGGGTGTACTTATTTAACATATTAATATATACTAACACCGTTTTCTAACACTTTCTTAGAGAGGTATTGGATATGGCGATATTTGGATATGGAAGAGTCAGTACAAAAGACCAGACAACAGATAATCAAAAATTAGAAATCGAGAATGCTGGCTACCAAGTTGAATATTGGTTTAATGATGAGGGTGTGAGCGGCAAGATGCATGCATCCCAGCGCCCCCAATTTAAAATGCTCTTAGAAAAAATCAGAGATGGCGAAACATTGGTTGTATCAAAGCTCGATAGGCTAGGGCGAGACGCACAGGATGTTGGCAGTACCATCAAAGAACTGGCAAAAAGAAAAATTCAAGTAATAGTCTTGCAGCTAGGGAAGTTGGATTTGGCTTCACCTGCTGGCAAGATGATGCTGACTATGTTAGCGGCTGTTGCTGAAATGGAACGCGACTTGCTGGTTGAGAGAACTCAGGCGGGATTGGCGAGGGCAAAAAACGAAGGGAAGGTACTTGGAAGACCAGCTAAGACCACACCTGAACAAAGGGCAGAAATTATTTTTCAGTCGAATCAAGGCGACACTGTAAGTTTTTTAGCTAGAAAGTATTCAATTTCTAGGGCAAGTATCTTGAATATCGTAAAAAACTAAAATTCCATTGGGAAAAATTAAACAAGGCAACTCCCCCACTACGTCGAAGAGCGTTGTGGAGGAATTATTAAAATCTACTTAAATTTGATGCGCTCGGCTGTTGGATTTGCCTTCACATACACTTCAACTTTCTGCATGTACTTCACATATTCTTCGCTTGCTTTAATAACGTCGAAGGCATCATTTGCATTTTGAGGAATTCGGGGTGGAACGTTGCGAGCTAAGTCGTTTTTTATAAATACATTACTCGCGACATATGCATTGATGAAGGCATATTGCATATTAATTTGAGCTAGTGCTGCTTTCTTGTCCTTACAAATAGCCTTCGCGAGTGAGCTAAGATCGTAGTCATTGCAATTGATCATTGTAATAACGTCGCCAAACGAATACAGGATAACTTTTGCTGACAAAGGATGGTTTGGACGAGGCAGTGCCACTACAACCAAATTAGTCGTTTTGTGTGACTCTTCAAAAGCAGCCTTTCGTTCCGCGGCTTGCCTTTCTATTTCTGCCCATCCTTTCTTATCGCCTGCTTTTGGAAAGCTTGGTGCTCGTTGAATATTTGATGCAGGAGGATTATTTATAATATTCGGTTGATTCGTTGTTTTTTGTTTTGCCAATTGTTCTTTTTGGAATTCGGCTTCTACAGCGTCTACGTCAGAGGTATCGCCGTTTACTGCGTTAGGCATTATTGGTGCTGTTGCCGTCGAAATTTTTTGACTGGCCTGAATAGGAGCGCTCAACTTTTGTTTTACGATGTTACTTAAATCAAAAGCATGTGACGAGGAGATGAAAATTGCGGATGACGCCAACACTAATTTAATGTATTTTTCCATATTATTGTTCCTTTAGTTGTTATAGTTAAGTCACTTACTGTCGAAATTGCCACACAATTACAAGCAGTCGTTGCGCAGCAATTTTTGAAACGGAATCCTAACTAAAGGGTGAATACAATTCCCACCCACGTAATTGCCCTAACCAGCGGTGTGGAATGCCGCCAAGTCCAAATCGAATTCCTGCCAAGCCCCCAGCAACGCAAGCCGAGGTATCCGTATCGTTTCCAAAGCCAATCGCCGTTTTAATGACGTCTTCAAACGATGACTCCTCCAATGCCTTTTTTGCAGACCATAAGGTATCGACAACATAACCAGAACCAGTTGGATGATCATGAAATGGCGATGTCAAAATGATGTCCAATTCGTTGAGAAAATTAATACCCTCTGCCTTTACATGCCAATTTTTATAGATTGCTTGAAGCTGAGTAGCGGCTAATTCCCAAGGGTTCTCATCTGTATTCAAATATCCACGAGCAACTAGGCAATAAAATCCGCATGCAACTAATGATCGTGGATGCGCGTGTGTAGGGACTGACTGAAGGTGAGCTTCTTTGACCATCGAAGCGTTATCGCCTTTATGCAATAACGCCAACGGCAATACTCTCAGCAGTGACCCGTTACCGTTATTCGATTCAGTCGCACCACCAGACTGATATGGGTTGGTTCCATTCATTAATAACTCAATTGCCTCCGACGTCTGGATACCAATATCGAATACTTTTCCATCCACCGCAAAATATCCATCCTTATACCAATCACATAAACGTTGAGAGAAGTCATTAATATCCACTTTGGAATGTTTAGTAATACTTGAGAATAGACAAAGTGCTTGTGCACCGTCATCACTCCAGGTGCCGACTGGCACGCTGCCGTGGCTACGCCTAAAGCTGATAGGCGGAGACATCTCTATGAATTCTCTAGCGGGTAATTTGTGCGGTGGCTGGAATTCGTAAGGAACCCCCGCAGCATCGCCGATTAATAGTCCTATCATTCCACCCAAATATTTGTTTGTAGGATTATTTGTCTGTAGTTCGGTAAAACTGGTTGAGGTGGATGATCGCGCTGTATTATTATTTGTAGTCATAGAACTCCCGTATTATTGATCTGGTGATTCAGTTGCTGCTGGTGTTGCGTCATCATCCGAGCCGCCAATTACAATAAAATTGTCCTTATTTTCTTTGGCGATCAAATTGTCGAGTAATCGTGAGAATCGTCTAAAGACATGCATCATTTGACCTGCAATAAGCCCCATTTCAAATGACATCGCATAGCTGACAATCAAGTCGTCACTGTTGTTGCCAAGTGCATAGTTGGCGAGAAATAGGTCATAGTTATAACGCTGAACAAGCACCAACTTTTCCAATTGGCTCCGTGTTTTGTCTAGATCAAAATAGCAATTGAAACTCAAATAATGTCGATCGTCATCAATTCGGATAACAATATAAAGACCATTATTACTTCGTACTCCAAAGCTTTTTTCATTTGTGCGCTCAACCGATAATCCACTGTCGATAAAATGTGTCTGCAGCGCCTCATTTGTAACCTCATCTTCTGACCAAATTTTTGCCATAATTTTCTTTCTAAGTGAAAAGGGTGTCTCAATGCATATTGATGTAGCTGTTTGTTTTTTTTGATGAAGTTAGTTCAGCAATATGTTGGCTGACCGAGAAGAGTTAACAATATCGGCGCTATCCGTTTCCTCGTGGTCTGTTTCGTCCTCATCGTTGGCTGGGCTAGGAAATTTAATCAACTCACTTTCATTTTTTGTATTCACGATGTGATCCAATAATGTGGAGTAGCGCTGCAGTACTTTCATGAATTGGCTGACATTCAAGCCTTGCACATAGCTCATGTAATACAAGACGAGTAAATCATCATCTGTGTCTAAGGCAAAGGTAGCTAGAAATAATTCATGACTAAACCGCTGGACAAGATTGAGTTTGCTTTCGTATGTGCGTTCTCTGTCTAGTGGCAAGTAGGTAGCGAAGCGCAAGAATTTCCTTTGCTGATCAATAGATAATCTAAAATTCAGCCCTAGCTCTGTGATCAGTACAATTTCAGAATCCTCTCGCTTTACTACTTGTAGCCCAATCTGTTCAATATGATTGGCAAGTTCAATCAAACTTACTTGGTTTTCTGTCCAAATTGTGATCATGGCTAATTTCCTTTTTTGCTTGAATTTGATGGTTTTTGCGCTTGTATCGAAGCTAAATGTTGGATGAATCAAGCTTGATAAATCAAGTTTCCTCGCTCATCCACTACGCGTACAAACATGCTTGGTTGTTGCTGCTTCAGTAACTCGGCACGTTGAATTGCAACTCTCTCTGAGTTGGCGGAGGTATGAACAGACCATAAACCATTGAGTGATACTCTTTTTTCGATGTTGTACATGGCTAATTCCTTTAATTTGTTGAAGTACATTATAAAATTCAGTGGCGACAGATCATGTCGCATATTTTTTATTGAGGAAAATAATCAAGATTTTTTGTTAATGCCTTCATGTTTATTGTGCGAGCGTCGAAACAGTTTCGTTCCACGGGACTAACTAAAACTCATAATGCATTGGCTCGGGTAGAAATTTCCATCAAGTGTGCTGATGAAATCACCGTTCAAATCGAATTTAACTGTGATGTCAGGTGTGTAATTGACGGCAATGCCAGATATCTCTCCAAAAAATCCCCTGACGATGCGTAACTCATTCGGGCGAGACGCCATTCTTTCAACGATGTATTTAATGTATTGGCTTTCCTCAATATCTGAAATATCAATATTGCGATAACTGAATGCACCAGATAAGCCAGCTATTGTGATTGAGCTAGGTCGTGATTTTTCAGTGATGAGTGCGGCAAATGGATGAAACGTCTTCCTACGTTCAATTTCAAATCGATTGCGCAGGTCAATTTTTGTTTGCTCAACAAAGTGCGTAACTGTTTCGACAGGAACTTCTAGCGCAGCTGGTAATAGTTGAATAATTTCCTCAGTGAACTGCCATTGCGCATCAAACAGATATTTCAGTCTTTTCTGCGCTTTTTTAAAGTTTCTGAAGCCCAGTTTTTTAGTGAACTGTGCCTCAGATAATCCCAATTCTGCATAGCGATGACGCACATAGTTTTCTATGATGTGCATGTTAGAAGCGCAGAGAAATTTTTCATGTTCTACCAGAATTTCTTCTGCTGTAGGAATGACGCGTTCATCTCCCCATGCATTGATCAGAGCGCATGGATATCCACTGCCATCAAAACGGATTTGCCATCTTTCAGGTAAATTTCTGATTTCGTTATCAATAAACAGTTTTTGTTTTGCTTCGATATCGAGTAATTTTTGTTGATGCAATTCTGATGAAACGTCGATGGTTTTGTTCAACATACTTCTGCCTCTGTCACCAAAATCGATCACAGCATTAGGAATACCGTTATGAATAATATGGATTCTTTGCTCATCTTCTTTACTGACAATTTCTTTGTCAGTAGTTTCGTTCTGTTTTTGTTCAGATCGATTCTTGGTATTTTTATCTTCGTTCATTTTGTCATTCTCCATTGAGGCAACTGACATATATTGAATATCTTTGGACGTGATTAGCCCACCTCTCCCTATTCTCATGAACAGGGAGAAATTAATGTCGGATTAAGCGGCGGCTAGGTTGGAACTTGATGCTTCTTTTTGATTCGCGTTGAAAGGAACAATAGCTTCCCAAGGTAATTCGACATCTGTTCTACCGAAATGCCCATAGGCAGCGGTAGGGTAGTAAATCGGACGTTGTAATTGCAAGGTTTCGATAATGCTTTGTGGACTCAGATCAAACTCTTCCGATAGCAAGGTTGCGATGTCTCTGTTTGCATCTGTTTCAGTGCCCAGAGTATCCACCGCGAAGCTCACAGGCTGAGCTACTCCGATTGCATAGGCAATCTGCACCAGTGCTTTAGTCGACCAGCCTCTGGCAACCACTTGTTTGGCTAAGAAGCGTGCCATGTAAGCGGCAGAGCGATCTACCTTGGAGGGATCTTTACCTGAGAATGCACCCCCACCATGGGGGGCAGAGCCGCCATAGGTATCGACAATAATTTTACGACCTGTCAAACCTGCATCGCCTTTTGATCCACCAATCACAAACCGCCCTGTCGGGTTGATCAACAGTTTGAAGTTTGGCGCACGTAATTCTTTAGGGATGACCGCATCAATGATATTGCGTTCTACCGCCGTGCGAAGGGCATCAAGCTCAATCCCTTCATCATGCTGGGTAGAGAGCACCACAGCTTCGATCAGGGTGGGGCGACCGTCAACATAACGGAAAGTTACTTGTGACTTGGCATCAGGCTGCAGCCAAGGCAGTACGCCGCTATGACGTAACTCTGCTTGGCGCTTCACCAGTCTGTGCGCATAGATCAGCGCTGCTGGCATAAGTTCTGGTGTCTCATCGCAGGCATAACCAAACATCAAACCTTGATCACCGGCACCTAAAACGCCGTCTGTGCGATCTACCCCTTGACTGATGTCTTGGGATTGTCCGTTAAAACGGATTTGCACTTCGCACAGATCAGGATCGATGCCAGTGGCAGCAGTGGTGTAGCCTGTTTCGCGCAATACTTGTCGTACCAGCGATTCTGCTTGATCTTTGACGGCGTTAAAGTCTTCTATGTTGCGTGTCTTGAATTCACCTGCAACGATGACGCATTGGTCTGCCAACATGGTTTCGCAGGCGACTCTGGCTTTGGGGTCAAGTGAAAGGAAGACATCAAGGATGCGATCTGAAATGCGATCAGCCAATTTATCTGGGTGACCTTCTGATACGGATTCTGATGAAAACAAACCGTTACGAATACTCATATATTTCTCCTGTTTAGCTGAATTTGACAAAGTGTCGGGATCAGCAATCTGGTACAAATCACCCCAGTCTTTTGGTGCATCTCGGCAGACCAGCCGTTTAGAAAACTACTATTTCATGCAAATGTATTGAAACAACATAACAGAGAAAGGAGCGCATTATTTCGTTCGAATGACGAATGCTGCGGGCATAAAAAAACCTCCTATGTAGGAGGTCAACGCTTAGCTGTTTGGTTGCTCTCTAGTGAAGAGCCACATTTGCTTTAAGCTTACCACCTTGCCCAGTTTGGCAGGTTGGTTTTTGGCGTTGACCAAAATCTGAATGTAAGTTGACTTTATACAGAAAAAGCGTATCCAGGTCAAACACTATTTCAAATCCAATTCCCTTTGCAAGTCATTTTGCATCGGCATCAGGTATCAAGAATACCGCCTGATAGTGACAAACTGTGTCGCATCCAGTTTTTTTTCTCATTTCCCTTTACGCGACAATAGTTGTCGCATGTGTCGAGTAGACTCTCGCATCACCAAGTTCTACATATAGAATTCAATTGACACCGTGAAGGAATAATTTATGAAAAATAGTATTGACGGACAAGGCTTAGCAATCACTGAACCAATCGCACGTTATATTTTGCCTAATCAGGGTGAGCAAATATTGATGGAAGCCTTGGAGTTCGCTCTTAAGCTTAAACGTCCCTATCGAGGCAAGGGCGTCGCTGCTTTGGCAGAATATCTCTTGGCATTGCCCAATGCGTTTAAAGACCCTTTTGGAAATGTCCATGTTCCTGTCGGTCAATCCAAGACGTTATTTAGCAGTCACATGGATACGATGCACAGAGGAGATGGTATTAATCCCTATAAAATTATTCTCAATTCAGATGATCCTGAGACGTACCAACGCTATAGGGCAAAGGCAGAATGCTTGGGGGCAGATTGTGCTGCGGGTGTGGCTATCATGGTGAGTATGATCTGTTCTGATGTGGCGGGCTATTATGTCTTACATGATGGAGAAGAAGTCGGTTGCTTGGGTAGTCGGTTTTTAGCTAGGGATGAATCTTTTCTAAAACAATTTCATCGTGCTATCGCATTTGATCGAAAGGGCACAACATCAATTATTACGCATCAATCCGGCATAGAGACAGCTGGCGGAGCTTTTGTCTATGATCTCGTCATCGAATTTCTCAAACAAGGTCTGAGTTTGGCGGCAGATGATCGTGGTGCCTACACCGATGTTTTCCATTATCGTCACCATATACCGCAATGTACCAATCTATCAGTAGGCTATCATTTTGCGCATTCACCTAAAGAATGGCTAGATTTAGTTTTCTTACAAAAAATGGCAAAGGCGTGTGCTAAAGTTCAATGGGAGACGTTGTCTTCGGCACCGCTAAGTGTTGGATGTTATGTGGATTGAACTCGGCAATGAATAATGCACATTGTTTTTGATTCAAATCGGTAAGTGTCGTAATTCAAATGTGATAGAAGAAAAAAATGAACAGTATTAATAATTCAAACAGTAATACTTTTCAGATGTATTTTGAAAGGCAATTTCCTTTCGATTTGAAGAGTATCGATTTTCAGTATCCCAATTCAGCATTGCAAAATTTCTTGAATGAGCCAGTAACCCCTTTTTTTGGTGGAGATGGCTGGAAAAATTGTAAGTCAGACCTAGGAAGTGTACGAGTAGAAAATAGACATCTATTTGTCTTGGCGGTATTTATGATTGTATTAACAGACCAATGTTTATATGCACGCCATAAAGATGTTTACACAGCGTGGCGTGCCAAGACTAATTTTCCAAAATTTGGTTGGACAGGATTCGGCATCCACAATGACAACCCATTTAAGTTACTTTGGGCTCCCGAACGTGATTCTGTTATTGATACAGCGGCGTTGATTTCAACCACTCACCAATTTGTTCAGTATTTCATATCCATGGCGCGAAACTACTTTTCTGAGCTTTCGTCCGATTTTGATTCGAATGCTTTTTTCCTAAACATAAAAAATGATTCTGCCTATCAATTCGATGAAGGTAATGTCGTAAAAAAATTCAAGGTTGAATTTGAAAAAATGATTCCTAATGAGTTGAGTAATCAATGAACGATACTCTGTTACGCCAATGGGCAATGCTCAATTACATTCCACGTCACCCGCGCAAGATTGATGTCGCTACATTGGAAAGTAAATTATCCGCAGCAGGGTATTTCATTTCAAAGCGCTCAATTCAACGTGACTTGATCACCCTTTCTCAAGTAGTGCCGTTGATTGCGGATGAAGCAAAACCGCAAGGATGGTCTTGGAAGGCTGATGCAGCGCAATTAGAGTTGCCGACACTAGAACCTCAGGCAGCACTTACTTTTCAGCTTGTGGAGCGTTATATGCGGTCTCTGCTTCCTTCTTCAACGCTATCATATCTTCAGCCTTGGTTTAAGACTGCAAAGGCGGTTTTAAACCAACAAGACACCAGCATTACTTCGTGGCCTGACAAAATTCGTGTATTGCCGCGTGGTGTGCAATTGCAAGCGCCTGTGATTGATCATTCGGTTCAAGAAATTATTTATCAAAGTTTGGCACAAGATAAACGAACGCAAATTACCTATCTCCCACGCTCCAGTAAAGAGGTGAATGAATACAGTATCAGCCCTTTGGCATTAGTGGTGCGTGACCAAGTGATCTATGTGCTGTGTACGATGAAAGAGTATTCAGATATTCGACAGCTGGCATTGCACAGAATTAAATCGGCTGAAATGATTGAACAGAAAATTAATCGCCCTCGGGGTTTTGATGTGGATGCCTATATTGCGTCAGGAGCTTTTGGTTTTCTGGAAAACGATAAAAATATCAAACTAGTCGCAAATTTTAATGCAAAAGCGATTGCACATTTAATTGAGACGCCAGTTTCAGCAGATCAAAAAATAGAACCGCAAGAAATTGATTGTTTTAGATTGACGGCTACTGTGCCAGATAATCTTGAGGTTTGTTGGTGGCTGTTGGCATTCAGCGATCAGGTTGAGGTGATTGCTCCAGTTAAATTGCGTGAAAAAATGAAATCGATGATTGAGAGAATGTATCAAAAATACTAATTTCATTAATTTAACACAAGTTAATATTGGTTTTTCACGAGAAAAAATTAATACTTTGATAATCAATGCCCAATTAAAAATTGAACATATTTATTGATTAAGCAAAATTGTTTAATTTAATAATCAAAAGATGAATAAGCTTGCCCGTAGGATAAGATGCTCAATATATCGAGACTGGATTTATTATTTGCCATCCATATATGAATCCCTCACTTCTATTGTAATAAGTTGAAATCCAAAAAAGAAAATTGCCAATGACACAAACCTCCAATACCTTTTCCTCATGAGCTTGTTTGTGTTGGTCTTGCTTCAAGAGTAACTACTTTGCCATGTGGCAATGTTGCAAAAAAATCAAAGAAGCGTGTTGGAAAGTTAAGAAGTCTGGTGATATAACGTTGCATTTATAGCAAGCGCCTTAAACTATTCGGCTCACTCTCTGGGGCGAGCTAAAGCATTCCCCCCCCTTAACCTAACGTTACACGCACTCATTTAAATACTTCTTTACTTAAATAAGGACAAGATTTTGAACAAACAACAACTCGCCTCCAAAATCTGGGAATCTGCCAACCAGATGCGATCCAAAATCGAAGCCAACGAATACAAAGATTACATACTCGGTTTTATCTTCTACAAATACCTAAGCGATCAACTCGTTCAGTTTGTCACCAAAGAAGGCATGAGCGCGGAAGACATCAAAGCTTTGAATGAAAGCGACGCTGAAGCCGTCGAATTTGTGCAAAGTAATCTTGGTTACTTCATTGCTTACGATAATTTATTTTCTACGTGGATAGACCCTCAATTTGAGTTCGACGAATCCAATGTGCGCGATGCGCTATCGGCGTTTAGTCGCTTGATTCACCCCAATCACAAAAAACTCTTTGACGGCATTTTCACCACCTTAGAAACCGGTTTAAGCAAACTTGGTGAGAGCGCAGGCAAGCGTACCAAAGCCATCAGCGACTTACTGCACCTGATCAAAAGTATCCCAATGAATGGTAACCAAGGTTATGACGTACTGGGCTACATTTACGAATACCTGATTGAAAAATTCGCCGCCAATGCCGGTAAAAAAGCGGGCGAGTTTTACACCCCGCACGAAGTTTCAGTGCTAATGTCGCACATCGTCGCCCACGAATGCAGAAACAAAGACACTCTAGAAATTTACGATCCAACCAGCGGTTCAGGCTCTTTGCTGATCAACATTGGTGAAGCCGTGGCGAGATACGCTACAACCAAAGACAACATCACCTACTACGCCCAAGAGATAAAAGCTAACACCTACAACTTAACCCGTATGAACCTCATCATGCGTGGCATTAAGGCGGCTAACATCAAAACCCGCAATGGCGACACCCTCGAAGATGATTGGCCGTACTTTGATGAAAGCGACCCTCAAGGCTCCTACCACGCCTTATATGTCGATGCCGTGGTGTCTAATCCGCCTTACTCCCAAAGCTGGGATCCTAGCTTTAAAGCCAGCGATCCACGCTATGCGCGTTTTGGTCTAGCCCCAAAAACCAAAGCCGATTTTGCCTTTTTGCTACACGATCTTTACCATCTTAAGCCCGATGGCATCATGACCATCGTATTACCGCACGGCGTCTTGTTCCGTGGTGGTGAAGAAGGACAAATACGTACCCAGCTCATCGAAAACAATCACATCGATACCGTTATCGGTTTACCCGCCAATATCTTTTTTGGCACCGGCATTCCCACGGTGATTTTGGTGCTCAAACAAAAACGCTCAAACAACGACGTTTTGGTCGTCGATGCCTCCAAACATTTTCTAAAAGAAGGCAAAAACAATAAGCTTCAAGCATCCGATATCAAGCGTATCGTCGACGCCGTCATCAAGCGCGAAAGTATCGACAAATTTTCGCATCTAGTCAGCAAGCAAACCCTACGCGACAACGGCTACAACCTCAACATACCACGCTATGTCGATTCCTCCGCAGCGGCACCAAGCTGGGATTTACACGCCACCATGTTAGGCGGTATCCCCAACAGCGAAATTGCCGAACTGCACAACTATTGGCAAGCCTTCCCGCAATTGCGCGCCATCTTGTTTACACCCAAATCAACCGCTTACAGTGAGCTTGCCATTGATAAAGAAGCGCTCAACGCCAGCATCAGCCAACACCCGCAAGTGCTGGATTTTATTACTGCTTACAACCAAGCCTTTAATGGCTTTGATGCCTACTTAAATACCCAGTTGATTCAAGGCTGGGAAGGCGTGAAGCGCAACCAGCAAGAAGTCGCGTTAAGTGCCGAGCTATTTACCCGCCTAGCACCAATTACCTTAATCGACAAATACCAAGCGTACCAACATCTTAACAACCAATGGCAAGTCATCAGCGCCGATATTGAGATGATGCAAACCGAAGGCTTTGCCGCCACCAGGCAAGTAGACCCCAACATCATCATCAAAAAGAAAGACGGTAAAGACACCGAAGTACAAGAGGGCTGGAAAGGTCACATCCTGCCATTTGACTTAGTGCAAAAAACATTCTTAAGTGATGACCTCCTCGCGCTGGAAAAACAAGAAACCCGCTTGGCTGAAATCGTCAGCAACTTAGAAGAAATTGTAGAATCTCTAACTGAAGAGGAAAAAGAATTAGATACCATTAAAGAAAGCAAAGACGGCTTCGCCAATTCCGAAGTAGGCAAAGCCGCCAAAGCGTTTTTGAAAGAACAAAAAGATAGCAAAGCCCAATTTGTAGAAGACAGCTACGAAGCCAAAATCATTCGCGCAAGCGACTTAATAGACGAAGAGAAAGAGCTGAAAAAAGCGGCAAAAGAAGCCGCCAGCGCCCTACACCTCAAAACCAAAACTACGATAGAAGGCTTAAGCGATGCGCAGGTGAACGAGCTGCTACACCTTAAATGGATCACCCCATTAAGCCGCGAACTCGCCGCCATGCCAAGCACCGTCATTACCCAACTCACCACGCAAGTACAAGCTCTTGCCGATAAATACGCCGTCACCTATTCACAAGTGGCTAGTGACATTAAAACTACCGAGGAAAAATTGGCGGAAATGATAGACGAACTGGCGGGTAATGAATTTGATATGCAGGGCTTGGCAGAACTCACCAGCTTGTTGAAAGGCAAATAAGATGAGCGTGGACAAAATGGTGCCCAAGATTCGGATTAAAGGATTTGGTGGGGAGTGGCTGAACTATAGTTTGGCTCAAATTACCGATGTATATGATGGAACACATCAAACACCAGCGTATGCAAAAAGTGGAGTCATGTTTCTTTCAGCAGAAAACATCAAGACGTTGACTTCAAAAAAATTCATTTCAGAAGCTGCTTTCAAAAAGGACTTTAACGTTTACCCCCAAAAAAATGATGTATTGATGACTCGGATAGGAGATGTCGGTACGGCAAACGTTGTCGAAACTGATGATGATAAAGCGTATTACGTGACGCTTGCATTATTAAAACACAAACAACTTAGTCCATATTTCCTAAAAAATTCAATTGCGTCACCCTATGTTCAAAGGGATATTTGGCTTCGTACTCTTCATATTGCATTTCCTAAAAAAATCAATATGAATGAAATTAAGCAAGTTTTGATTAACTGTCCATCAGATACTTTAGAATCTGATGAAATCGGCAACACCTTCCAAAAGCTTGATAGCCTAATCAACCAACACCAACAAAAGCATGACAAGCTCAGCAGCATTAAAAAAGCCATGCTGGAAAAGATGTTCCCCAAACAAGGCAAAACCATTCCGGAAATTCGATTTAATGGGTTTCGTGGCGAGTGGGAGGAGAAAATCGTAAGTCAACTTGGTGAGGTTGTGACAGGATCGACTCCATCAACACAAAGTTTAATAAATTATTCGAATGATGGACTTCCTTGGATTACTCCAACCGATATTTCGAAAAATATTACCTTTAATAGTGCTAAGAAGTTATCAGAAGTGGGTTGTAAACTAGCTCGCATAGTCCCTAAAAATACAATTTTGGTTACATGTATTGCCAGCATAGGGAAGAACACAATTCTTGGAGCTAAAGGTAGTTTTAACCAGCAGATAAATGGCGTTATTCCGAATGAAAAGGATAACTTCCCATATTTTTTATTTGCAGCAAGCATATTATGGTCAGAAAATCTGAAACGCTCTGCCGCTTCTGGAACGATGCAAATCGTAAATAAGACTGAATTTTCTGAATTAAAAACTCTAGTGCCAAAAAAGGACGAACAAATAAAAATTGGTGACTACTTCAAGAAGTTGGACGAATTAATTAATCAACACCAACAACAAATCACCAAACTCAATAACATCAAGCAAGCCTGCTTGAGCAAAATGTTTGTCTAGCAGGGAGCCGTAAAAAAGCCATGACCACCTTTACAACCGAAGCGCAATTTGAGCAGGTATTTGTTGCGGTACTCACCCAAAAAGGCTGGGAAACGGAGATACTCAAAAACAAAACCGAAGCCGAGTTACTGCACAACTGGGCGACAATTTTGTTTGAAAACAATCGCCAGCGTGATCGCTTAAATGATGTACCGCTGACCAGCAGCGAAATGCAGCAAATACTTGAGCAAATCACAGAGCTTAAAACGCCGCTCAGACTGAACGGCTTCATTAACGGTAAAACCGTCGCCATTAAGCGCGATAACCCCGCCGATGCAGAACACTTTGGCAAAGAAGTCAGCCTAAAAATCTATGATCGCCAAGAGATCGCCGCTGGTCAAAGCCGTTACCAAATTGTGCAGCAACCCAAATTTGAGCGCGGCAGCCCTTTGCGTAACGACAGGCGTGGTGATGTGCTGTTATTGATTAACGGTATGCCAGTGATCCATGTCGAGCTGAAACGTAGCGGTATCCCCGTCAGCCAAGCGGTGAACCAAATCGAGAAATACAGTAAAGAAGCTATGTTTAGCGGGCTATTTTCGCTGGTTCAAGTGTTTGTCGCCATTCAGCCCGACGAGGCTAAATACTTTGCCAACCCTGGTATGGATGGCAAATTTAACCCCGACTATCAATTCAACTGGGCAGACTTTAATAACGAGCCCATGAACCAATGGAAAGACATTGCCTCGACCTTGCTATCCATCCCCATGGCGCACCAGTTGATTGGCTTTTACACCGTTGCTGACGACACCGATGGCGTACTGAAGGTCATGCGCAGTTACCAGTATTACGCCGCCAATGCCATTTCCGATAGAGTGGCAAAAACCAATTGGCAGCAGATGGGCAGCGCGAACAACAAGGATCGCCTCGGCGGTTATGTATGGCATACCACGGGTTCTGGCAAAACCATGACCAGCTTTAAATCGGCGCAGTTGATTGCGCAATCTAGAGATGCGGATAAAGTGATTTTTTTAATGGATCGCATCGAGCTAGGCACACAGTCGCTCGCGGAATATCGTAACTTTGCCAACGATGGCGAAGACGTACAAGCCACTGAAAATACGCACGTACTCATCACCAAATTAAAAAGCACAGACCCCGCCGATACCTTAATTGTTAGCTCGATTCAAAAAATGAGTAACATTTTTGAAGCGGTGGATGATGAAGGCGCTGCGACAGGCATATCCGCCAACTCGGCAGATATTGAAAGGATTCGCACTAAACGCTTGGTGTTCATTATTGATGAAGCGCATCGCTCCACCTTTGGCGATATGCTGATCATCATAAAACGCACATTTCCGCGTGCCTTATTTTTTGGTTTTACTGGTACACCGATTCAAGAAGAAAACGAAAAAAATGGCAATACCACCAGTACCGTTTTCGGTAACGAGTTACACCGTTACAGCATTGCCGATGGCATTCGCGATGGCAATGTCTTGGGCTTTGATCCATACAAAGTGCCCACCTTTAGAGACAGCGACCTGAAACGAGCGGTAGCATTAGCGCAAGCCAAGGCAGGTTCAGTAGCCGATGCGATGGCTGACCCTGCGAAAAACGAAAAATTTAATTATTTTATGAATGACGTGGCGATGGCAGGCCATAAAGACGCAACAGGTCAGTACATCAAAGGCATAGAGGATTATGTGCCCAAAGCACAGTACCTTACCGATACCCATCAAGAAAAGGTGGTTGACGATATTCTGCGAAATTGGGATGTACTCAGCCAAGCCAGTAAGTTTCATGCCATTTTAGCCACCAGCAGCATTGCCGAAGCGATTGATTATTACCGTCGCTTAAAAGCTTCCAAACCTGAGCTTAAAATTTCCGCGCTGTTTGACCCTAATATTGATAACGACGGCGGCGACCGCAGCCCTACCTTTAAAGGCGATGGCCTAGAAGAAATTATGGCCGACTACAACGCCCGCTATGGTCAGGATTTTGATTTTGCCCGCCACGCTGCATTTAAGAAAGATGTAGCCGCACGCCTTGCCCATAAAAAGCCCTACGAGCGCATCCATACTGAACCAGCCAAGCAGTTGGACTTGCTGATTGTGGTGGATCAAATGCTGACGGGATTCGATTCTAAATGGCTCAATACCTTGTACTTAGACAAGGTAATTAAGTACCAAAATATTATTCAAGCGTTCTCGCGCACCAATCGACTATTTGGCCCCGACAAACCGCACGGCATCATTCGTTATTATCGCTATCCACACACCATGCAACAGCACATAGAGGATGCGATAAAACTCTATTCCGGAGACAAATCCATAGGTTTATTTGTCGACCGCCTTGAAAGCAACCTAGAGGCAATGAATAAGCTAATGGCAGAGATGACCGCATTATTTGTAAATGCAGGCGTGCAAAACTTTGAAAAACTACCTGACGACATGGCAGCTTGCGCTAAGTTTGCCGATGTATTTAAAACCTTTAATAAACACTTAGAGGCAGCCAAAGTGCAAGGATTACATTGGCATCAGCTCACCCATAGCTGCGGCGAAAATAATGAACGCGAGGTTACACTGGGGATAGACGAGCAAACCTATTTAACTCTCGTGCTGCGTTATAAAGAATTGGTAGGCAAAGGTGAAGGTGGTGGCGGTGGTGGTGCCGATGTGCCTTTTGATATTAGCGGCTACCTCACTGAAATTGACACCGGCAAAATCGACGCCGACTATATGAACAGCCGCTTCAATAAATATTTAAGAGAGCTCAATGAGCACCAAGACCAAGCAAGTATTGAACTCACGCTCAATGAGCTGCACAAGTCGTTTTCTTCGCTCACTCAAAGCGAACAAAAGTACGCCAAGCTCTTTCTCCACGATTTGCAGCGAGGTGATGCGCAATTGGTGGAAGGCCACAGCTTTAGAGATTACATCAATACCTACAAAAATAACGCCGAAAATGCGCAGATCAATGCCATTGTGGATGCATTAGGTTTAGACAAAAATCTGCTCGTAGCCTTGATGAGCGACAAAGTTGACGAGAAAAACCTTAACAACTTTGGCCGATTTGATGCGCTAAAAGAATCCGTGGATAGAACAAAAGCCAAGGCTTATTTTGAAACGCAGGAGGGCACAAGTATTCTGGCGTTCAGGATAAACATCAAAATCGATCAATTGCTGAAGGAATTTATTATAAAAGGCGGTTTTGATTTATCGCAGACCAGCGAGCATTGACCATAGTCGTCACAGCGTATCGCTCACAGGTACTAGCCTGTTATATCAGAATGGCTACCCGCCACAATGGGATGGCGAGGTATTTCAACAAGTATTCGAGCAAGCTAAAACTTTAAGGTATGTTTTTTACTAGAAAATAGATATTTTATTTGATATTTTTATGGTTAAAAATATCACATTTATATGTTGTGAATGATGCGATTTAGTTGTTATTTTGCATATTAATATATTGTGATAAATATGTGATTTTAGAGATCGGTATGTAGATATTTCATGATGCTGATATCTCAAGCGCATGGTGGCGTCAGGTTCACCAATTATTGCCACAAGATAGAAAGCATTTCATGATTGCACCTTTAGACAGACAATACATACCTAAAGGTATATGTCTTGTCTGTCTTGAATATAGGCTTTTTTTACTTTATTTAATGGAATTTGATTTTTTATTTTTGTGGCGATGAAGAGGTGTCAAAACAATACGCCCCATCACAACAAATAACCAAACCTTTAAGTTTTAAATCTTTCACCGCTCTAGTAAACGCTTTATGGATAGAGTCTGGATTTTTAGAATTACTAATTCCTAGCTTTGTTGCCTCTTCCTCCCAATGATCTTCTTCCATCCATTTGACTGGTACTTTCACTGCAGAATCTAAGGAGTTAGCTTCAACAGGGCTTGTAGCAGAATGATCCTTTAATGCCTTAAGAGCTATTGCACTCGGTTTAGAAAGAGGCTGAATCTCTGCCGTATCGTCGGGAAAAATTAATTCCAAAACAGCAGAAACTACTTCTTTGTTTTCTTCATCAGTAGGATAACCGTCTAACTTAACAGTTTCCAATACGAATGACATTACTGGCGGAGGCTCATGTTCCTTTTCTTTGGTACTCTTTAGCTTGTAGGTATCATCTTTCTTCGACATCATATATTCATGATCAAGAGCCGCACGCAATGCGGATGCGCCACGAGCTCTGCCACTATCATTATGACCAGAGTGATGAACCACTAAAATAGAAGCATCAAATTTTTGACGAAGATGTATATCCAGATTGTTTATGAATTTACTAATGTCGGAATTACTATTTTCATCACAATGTCCAATGTTACGAGCCAAAGTATCAATAACAATGAATTTGGGGTTCCCGTGAAACAATGCCATTTCCTCGATGACGTTAGCAATTTCAATCACGTTCCCAGTGTCTGCTAGTGCTGCTGAAGTATTGGAAAAAAATAGTGACGCATCTTTGAGGGATGCGTTAGATTTTTCCCATGCTTCTATACGTCGAGACAGTCCAGCCTGACCTTCTCCTGCGATATAAAAAACACTCCCTTTATTGACGGTTTTTCCTTTCCATTTTGTGCCTGTCGCAATACAACACGACCAGTCAATCGCCATAAAACTTTTGGCACTACCTGATTCTCCAAATAATTGACACAGGCTTCCATTTTCAAAGACGTCCTTTATTAGCCAATTGATGGATTTTGGTTTAGCCATCAAGTCATTAACACTACTAAATTTGAATGGCGGTTTAGTGGAGACTGTTTGTTTAGCGGCTTTCACCCCTAATCCTGCAATTACTGAAGATAAAGCCTTTTCTATCGTCAAAAATCCATATGTTTCACCATCTGCACCATGAGGCTCATCCCATTTGGGACGGCGTAATAACGATGCCTGATAAATCCGATCTATTTGAATAGGATCATCGGTATAACATGCGAGGTTATTACAGAACGCCAGTTCTGCCTCTGAACGACTGGAATAGCCAGCAATGACACCAGAAAATAAAGTGAAAAAAGCAGGGTTTTTGCATGCTTTATCTATAATGAATTGATCTGATTCTTGAAAGCCCTCAACCATTTTGCGTAGCGCAGGTTCCTTCAAAGTGGGCTCTTTTATTTTCTTGGGAAATCGTTCGAATAACCAATCAATGGACTCCTTTTGGTCTGTGATATCTGTTGCCTGACCGTATCGTTGACCGGTTACAGTTAAATAGCGAGGGCTTGATTCATCATATATTTCAAGTCGATTATCTGGGCCTCTTTTCCCATTCCGTTCTGGTGTTCCAAATGCCAAAATGTGTAAGCCATCCTTGCTAGGAGAACGTTCCATATATGTACCAGAAAAGCGTTCAACGATCTCCTGTGCCCAGCCTTCGACATTACCGTCTTGGTCAATAACATGGTCAAGATCGATTCCGCATAAACCGTCCCGCAAAACGATGCCAATGCCGCTGTAACCGTTAGATTCATAGGCTGATAACACATCTTCGAGTCGATTAAGGGATGTTAGATTATTTACCTTGGCGGGTAAGCCATTGGGCTGCAATGGTATTTTTGTCCATATATCTCTATCGGCGATATATGTATGGTTCCAGACGACGAAGTGCTCTCTATCTTTAAGTGCGGCAGGAATGTTGTTGCTATTTACTGGAAACAGATCAGACTTATTAGATTGAGCGGCGATCATGCTGCACCCCCATTCAACAAAGATGCGAGATCATCAATATGCCATGCTAACCGACCATTTATACGTACAGGGCGGATTGGGCCGTTCTCTAGGCTAGCCCATTTGCGTAGGGTTTGTGGTTTGCGGTTCAGTAATTCGGCTGCTGTCGCGGTTGATACTGTCTTGCGTAAATCATTAATTTGGATCATTTTAGGACCTTTCGTTGTTAAGAAAGGCCTAAGTTACGCAGGGTGGTATTTACTTTTTAATAACGTATATTTAAAAAAAATTTGTAGGGCTAAATGTAAAAAACCGAGTATTTATTTAAAAATACTCGGTCAAATATACGATATTTAAAAAATAAAAGTACCTTATCCTTCAAACGTATCTTTCCAACTTTGAAGAAATTTATCTAATATGGGCTCTGTTTGAAAGGCAGTCGTAAAATGACGCCGATCAATGTTGTAATGTTCTTGCATAGCTAGCGCTAATTTAACAGGATGCCAATATGATTTAGCTCCTCGTCCTTGAGCACCGTTTGATTTAATAGCTGGTCGTATCCATGAAGGCTTGCGGTTTAATGCATTTTCTAAAATGTAATTATTTTCACCATACTTAGTGAGACTGCCAAACGCTTTAATGACATCATCGATAACAATTCCTTCATTATCAATATCACTTTCTTCGTTTTGATTTTCTTTAAACGTCGATTTAGCTTGGCCATCTGAAGCTGAATTCATTACCTTTTTTTCAATATAATCAATCTCATCATTGTTGAACCTAAACAGTCTTTCACCTTCCTCTTTATTACTAACTAAGTTTTCTCCTTTTACATAAAACCATTTTGGCGCTTCGCATTTTTTGAAGTGCTTACATGGTCCAAATTGTCCACATTGTTCGGCCAACTCATTAAAAAAGCTAAAAACATAATTATTCGGTCGCAGATCAGTAGGATGCGGTTCAGGAAAATGACAATGTACGACTTTTGCGTACTTTGGAATATCTCCAATTTTGTCCAGATAAAAAGGGTCATCTGGATGTAAATTGTAATATTCATCATACGTTTGATGTTGGCCAAATGTTAAACCTTCGTCAGGATCAGGTACTTCGTTAAAAAATACTCCCTGAGGATATCGTTGAGACTCTGACAACGAAATTGCGGGAATGATTTTTCCTGAAAAAATTAAATGATGCAAATATTCCTTATCACATTTCCATTTGTCGACCAATTGGGCAAAAGTTAAAAATGTTGAAGCTGGCAACATTAAGGAGGATTCATCTTTTGGAAGCGCGTACGTTTTTGGTAATTCAACCTTCTTTTCAGTAATGGCTTCGCTATTCGGTTTTGCGTGGAGTAATTTATCAATGGCCATATTTTTCTCTTCCAAATCTAATACCTGCGTGTCGTATTGTCGGCTTAACTTTGGCTTTACTTTTTTGTTCTGCATTCCAAAGATCATATTGAAGCTGGGCGCGTAACCAGATTGCATCGCTACCCCCAGCCATCGCGCGAGATGTATCGCCAACAGTGCTGATGGCACCATGCCCGATAAAGACTATTGATAAGGGCACACACGACACTCCGAAGCTATTCACCGGCATCAGTTAATGTCAAATTCAAGTCGGAAAATTTATACTCTATTCGTATTTTTCCCGAATGTGATGGCTTAATCAATTGCATTTATTTAGGCTGCAACTACTCGATGTACGCTAAATATCAGGCCAGCAGCATTCAATGCCGTCAGTAATATAATGTGATTGCCAGTTGGTGTTAGGGCACTATAGAGGCTTTCACACGCTACGCCCGCGTGTTCAGCAAAGGCTGTCTTACCTTGACACCTGCTCTACGAGGCGTAAAGTTCTAGCAATGTACTTCTACTTAAAACTAATTTAGTCACTTTGACCGATATTATTTATGAATGTGATAGCTGCATTTTTGTAATGGCATCGCCTATCCAAGCATTGAGACTTTTTCCTTCAGCCTGTGCCGCGATTGCGGCGCGGGCGTGAAGCTCTGGTTCTACGCGCACCACGAATTTCCCCGAGTAGGTTTTTTGTGGCTTTCGGTCGAGCTTCTTGCATGTATCGAGATAGTCTTCTACGGCTTCAATGAAGGCTGTTCGTAGTTCACCAACAGATTCGCCATGAAAGCCGATAACATCATCAATGCCTGCAAGTCTTCCTATAAAGAGAGCGTCTTCGTCTGAATATTCAATTTTGGCTAAATAGCCTTTGTGCGTCATTATGTTCATGGTGTTACCCCTGCTTTAATCAAAAATTCCCTTGCATCCCGAACTTGATACCGCTTTGCTTCCTTTTCTGGATGCGGTCTATGAAAAGTACCGACAATCCCGTTTAACTCAAAGCGCACCCTCGAACCGTTGCCTTCAATGATGATTGCACCACATGCCACAAAAAGGGCTTCCATCTTGCGCCATTCAAGCGAACCGCCTACTGGGTCGGTGAAAATATCAGTGAGCGTTTTTAAGTGTTTACTGTTCATATTTTATGATACTACTTTATGATACTAAATGTTGATGGATGTTGAATTATTTAATTGCCCGCAAGCCCGCTTGCACTGGCACAAAGTCAATTTTCGCTTGTTCAAGCATCCATGCTTCAATTTTCACATGCCACATGCGCAACAGGTCAAGAGGGCGGCGGATATAGTTTTGCTCCCTTACTCCTTGTGGCGCATGGCCTTGGATTTGCGCTGATATGCCCGAGGGTGTTTCTGTCCATTCGCACAAAGTCGCAAAGCTACGGCGTAGACCGTGCAAGGTGAGGTGTGGTAATCCAGCAATCGCCACGGCTTCATTATGTGCAAGGCGCGGTTCGGTGATGTGGCCACTCTCCGCAGTAGGGCTACTAAACACCCATTCATTTCGGCGGGGCAGGGTGGTCAGTAAATGTGCTACGTAGGGAGTTAATGGCACCATCCGAAAATCTTCTATCTTGTCGTTTAGCTTTAAGCTATTCCACCGCGCATCCACATCAGACCACCGAAGGTTTGCCATTTCCTCGCGGCGCGCGCCAGTGAGTAATAGGCATTGGAGATATGCACTGATTACGGGGTTGCCGATTTTCTTTACTGCGTCGAACCATGCTGCCAACTGTTCGCGCTGCAATAGGTCGTGTTTTACTTTGGGTTTGCCTAAGCTCTCTCGGGCTTTGGTGCTTTTGGCTGCGTTAGTCGTGACGATTGCGCCATAGACAGGATGAGCGGCACACCAGTTCAAACATGCCTTAAGCAATCGCATGGCAAGGCGGCCGCTAGACGGGCGTGAAATGGTTTCTACTCTTGCCCATGCTTCTATACGTTCCAAAGTCAGGTCAATTAGGCGCAAGCCCGCCAGTGATGCGAGTGGCCCAGCTTCGGTTAGCTTTGGGCTTCTGGTGCGCTTCTCGCCACCTGCTTGTATGATTTTTCTGTGAGCGTTGATGTGATGCTGCGACCAAAGTGGCGAACGTTCTTTCACATATTCCGGCCAGACATCGCCGAGTGTTATCGAATCGTGTAATTGCTGGGTTTGCTGGACTATTCTTGCTGCTTCCTCTGCCGCAATCGCGACTTGCTTTGCTTTCTCTTTATCGATGACGACTTGGCGTGGGTCTATGCCTTGGTCGGTTTGTGCTTTGTAGTCTGTCGCTATTTTTTGTGCTGCTGAAATGGTGTACGTCGATATGTCGCCAATAGTGATACGTATCGTTTTTTTATTGATGCTCGTTTCAAAAATATAGGATTTTGTGCCAGCAGCGGTTACGCGCAAACCTAAACCGGATACTTTGCCATCCCAAAAAATGGTTTGTTTCTTGCCTTCCGCGCATTTGAAGTCGGCGACGCGACCGGCTGTAAAGTTTTCCCATTTCATAATGTTTTCAATCCGTGTAGGGCTGGTGTAGGATTTTTTATTATATCTGAATCAATCTTCATCAACATTGAAAGATGGTAAACTTTGTTAAGTATTTGATTTTTAATGTATTTGTGAATTTTATCAATGTTAATCAACGGTAATAAATTCAATTTTTCGATGACTTGTAATCATCAGGTAGCCAGTTCGATTCCGGCAGTCGGCACCAAATTAAAAACCACCGTTAGTAATAACGGTGGTTTTTTCATTGGCGCTCGGATTTCTCTCATTGCCGTCTTGCTAGTGTCCCTTGCATGAAAGTGTCGGTGCACCGGCAGCGTAGCGCGTTCAGGCTTAGTTGCGCTTTGTGTTGATGATCGAATTGAATCGATTTGCCAGATGGGCTTGATTCTCAAATGGTTCAAGTGAGGAGCCCATGACCTGATTGAGTGCTTCCAGGCGATGAGAGAGAGTCGGGTGCGTCTTTAACATCAAGGATAAACCTGAGGTTTGACTGTTGATCGCCTGTAAGGTTTGTAGCGCTGCGGGAAGGCCGTATGGGTCGTAGCCAGATCTTGCCGCAAGCACCACACCCATGCGATCGGCCTCCAACTCGTCCTCTTTGTCCAAGCCTCTTGTGTAGAGTTCGGTGCCTGCCAGGCTGAGTTTGGCTAAGGCTGGATTTGCGCCTTTTGCATCGAGCCCCATCCCGACGAGAGTTTGTGCCACATTCATGCCCGCCGCCTTTTTGATGGCCTTCAGGTGGTGCTTGCTGAGAACATGGGCGATTTCGTGTGCCAAGACGCCAGCAAGCTCGGCCTCGCTCCTCATGCGCATCAGAAAGCCCTTGGTGATCACGATATAGCCGCCCGGTGTAGCGAAGGCATTGATCTCCGGGCTATCGATGACGGCAAATGTCCAGGGCAAATCCGGTCTTTCCGTCTGCAGGCTCACCCAGCGGCCGACCTGATTTACATAAAGCTGAATTTTTCTGTCGGGAAGAAGCGGTGCGAGGCCGAGCAGATTGTTTGCTATGCCCTGGCCTACAGTGATTTCTTGTTCTTCCGTCATATCGACCGTCGCCTCTTTGACACTTTGCGCGCTCTGGATCAATTTTTGTACATCAATATTGACCATGTTATTCGGCATATTGGCGCACGAGGAAACGAGAAAACTGGCACATAACGCCATTGTCATTGTGTAGGGAATCTTCATGGCTTTTCTCCGGCCATCGAAAGGTAATCGAGGCTGTGCGGTTGCAGTTTCCCAAGTTGAGAAAATTTTTGCGCGTCGGCCTTGCTCAATGCGAAACCTTGCATACTCGCCAGAGACTGGGGATTCGGATTGTTTTGCTTAAATTGCTTGTCGTCAAAACTGCGGGTTGCCGTCGTCACGGTGCTGCCGCTGTTGCCTGTGGTTGCCAGGTTGTAGATGGATTTCAATTCGCTGTTGGCTTTGCCCGCCGATGGGTTGCTGATCTCAAAACGGACGCTCAACATCTTGATCCAGCCATTGGCCCCCGGGGCGGTGATTTGCATCCAGCTGCCTTTCCGGTTGAGCACCATTACTTTGGTATTTTCGGCAATTTTAGCGCGGGTGGCGGCATCGCTGAAGGGCTGTTCCTTTATTTCCGTTGGCCGAACCGTGAATGCCTCCTCCTTGGCTAAGGCAGTCTGGCCGCAAATGGCAAAGGTGAGCAAGGAAGAAAAAATAAGGATTTTTTTCATGAAGATTTTCGTTTTTTGGGGGCGAATAAGTCGACTTTCTGCTCTCTGCCTTTCACTGTATAGGAGCCAAACGGCTCGAAGTCCAGTGAATTCTTGCACATTAGCATGGTTTCCCGGGAGATGAGAATACGCGAGACTCCCTTGGTCAAGCCTTCGATCCGGCTCGCGAGATTGACGGTGTCTCCGATGGCGGTATATTCGCGCCTTTGCTCTGATCCGATCAAACCGACTACCGCATTGCCCGAATGTATCCCTATGCCAACATCAAACTCATGGTCTTTGGCACCGATTTCCTTCTTGAATTTCTCTAGCACCTCCCCCATTTCCAGAGCGGCCTCCGTCGCGTGTCTGGCGTGTTCGGGATCGTCCAGCGGTGCACCCCAGAATGCCATGATGCAATCTCCGATGAATTTATCGAGCGAGCCGCCGTGCCTGAAAATGACGTCTACCTGTAGTGAAAAATAACGGTTGAGCAGTGCCACCACCTCCTGTGGCGTACGCTTTTCGGCAAGTTGCGTGAAATCGCGTATATCGGAAAACAACACGCTGATCTCGCGGCTTTCGCCCTCGCGGCTCAAGCCGCCGCTGGCGACCAGCTCTTTGACCACGTGCGGGTTAACAAAGCGGCTGAAGAGCTGGATCGCCCGCAGCCGTGACTGGCGCTCCTGCAGGTAATCGCGCATGGCAAACGTCAGGAAGTACAGCCAGGTCAACACGAGGGCGGTGAGCAAGTGCAAGAGAATGAAATAATGCAGTACGAAGTAACTGCTGACGAGGCTGGCCGTTGTCAGCATCAGCAGCGATGCAGCGATCTTGAAGGGATGTATCTGGCGCAAAAACTGTACGTACAGCAGCGAGAGCGCCAGCAGCAGAAACAGAGGGGGAAGCCAGATCGGCGGGCGCGACATCCAGCGCTGATTCTTCAGATTGTCGATGGCGGTGGCGAGAATGTCGAGACCGGGAAACAGGCTGTCAATAGGCGTCACGCGTATGTCGTGCATGGCGGAAGCGTCTGCGCCGATGATGATGATTTTGCCGCGCAATTCATCCGTGTCACGCAGCGGTTTCTGGCGTTCCTGATCCTGATAGAAATCGGCAAATGAAATCCGATGATACGGGCGATTCTTGCCGCGCCAGGCCAGCAGCATGTCCGCCTGATCGGGCACAAAGTAGCCAAAATCCCGGGCTAAGCGCGCCGGTAAGGAAGGAATCAGCCATCCATAGGCATCGGTGTAAAGATCGTAACGTCGGCCGACGCCATCAGGGTCGTTCAAGAAGTTGACCGTCCCTAGCTTCCAGTATTTTGGCTCAATCGCCATAGGTGGCATCAGCGCCGCGCGGGCATCAGGGGCGGCGCGCTCTGTGCGCAACAGACCTAGTTGCCCGGCCACTTTAGCCAGCGCGGCTCCGGCTTGGTCCTGGCTCGCCGGTTGTCGCACCAGGGGGAAATAGACATGCTTTTTCCCTTCCAGCGCCTGGTTTAGCAAGGCGTCGCTTTCGGGACGGTAGACATCACGCTCAACAAACAGTTTGTCAAAGACGATGGCTTTGGGCTGTTGCAGATCAATTGCGTTAATGATCTCGGCAAAGACCGAACGGGGCCAGGGCCAGTTGCCTGCGATGGATTCCATCTTGGCGAGGCTGGCGTCGTCCACATTGAGGATGACGATATCCGGGTCGGGACTGAGCGTGTTTGCGTGGTGCCGCACGAAAAAATCCGACAACCGGTTTTCCAGCGGTTGCAGCGCGTGCAGCCAGGTCATTTCGATGACGGCAAAGAAAAAAAAGAGGGCGCTAAAAATCAGCGTTGAGCGGTGAGCGATTTTCATGTGCGTTCTGATGTGTGTTCACATTCACCGTAGGAATGATGAATGCGCCATCAGGCGCGGTAGCCGGGAATGCGGCTTTCATCAATCTCATCGATCTGCGCCTCATCCATGAATTTTCTGGCGAAATCGAGGTACACCTTTTGGCGCACAAAAATATCGAACAAGTCGGGGTCGATATGCCCGTTCAGACTGAACTTGCCGAGAATGTCGAGCGACTCGGTGAGCGTCTTGCCCGTCTTGTACGGGCGATCCTTGGCTGTCAGCGCTTCAAAAATATCGGCGATGGCCATCACTCTTGCCTGCACCGACATGTCTTCGCCACGCAGGCCACGCGGATAGCCTTTTCCATCCATGCGCTCGTGGTGGCCGCCCGCGTATTCCGGAACGTTTTTTAAATGTTTGGGCCAGGGCAGGGCTTCGAGCATGCGGATGGTGACGGCAATATGGTTGTTGATCGTCTTGCGTTCGTCGGCAGTCAGGGTACCGCCCCGGATGCTCAGGTTCTCGATCTCTTCTTGGGTGAGCAGGTTCTTTTCCACGCCATCGACGCCTACCCAGCGATGTTGGGCGATGCTCAGCACGCGTTGCTGATCTTCATCGCTCATGCGCTCGCCGCCGATATTTGCCTTGCGCAAAAACGCCCTGTCGCTATCAAGCTGGCTTAATTCCTGTTGCAACTGATGGGGCGCGTTTGCATCGGCGCCATTGGCCAGTTGCTGTTGTAAGGAGCGAATGGTGGCGTCGCGCTTGAGCACTTCAAAGCGCGTGTCTATGGTGTGAATCCGGTCGGTAATGGTTTCGAGTTTGGTCGATTTTTCGATCACGTGCACCGGCGTCGTGATCTTGCCGCAATCGTGCAAGAGCCCGGCTAGCCATAGTTCACGGCGGTCTTTGCCGGTCATGCTGAAGTCGGCCAATGGGCCTTCCTTAGTGCGATGCACCGCATCGGCCAGCAGCATGGTGAGCTCAGGCACATGCTGGCAATGCCTGCCGGTATTGGGCGATTTTTCGTCTATGCCGATGTTGATCAGGTTGACCAGGGACTCGAACAGGTTTTCCAGTTGCGAGATCAATATCTGGTTACTGATGGCGATGGCCGCCTGCGAAGCGAGCGCTTCGATAAAGCGCTTGTCGGTTTCGGAAAAAGGGTTGATCACGCCCGTCAGCGGATCGATGGCATTGATCAGCTGCAAGACACCGATCAGCTCGCTCTCGTGGTCGAGCATGGGCACGGTTAATAAGGACTGGCAACGGTAATGATTGAACTCATCAAACTTGCGCATGCCCGAAAAATTAAACAGCGGCGTGGAATAGACATCGGCGATGTTGACGGATTCCTTGCGGTTGGCGGCATATGCGGCAACCGCGTCCAGGTTTTGCGTTCCGTCTTCGTTAAACAGTGGAATCGATGGCATCTCGATCGCCTCGTCGTCAATGCCGCCACGGTGCATGTGCAAGCTGTCGTTGACGGCGATATGAAAGCGCAGGCTTTTCTTGTCGCTGCTGGTGCGATACAGGGTGCCGCCGTCGGCATGTGTCATGCTTTTTGCTGTATGCATGATGCGTTCGAGCAATAAGGGAATGTCATGCGTATGGCTCAGCGCCACGCTGAGCTCGGTGAGCTGTTCCAGTCTTTGGGCTATTTCGTCATGGGTAAGCGCGGTCATTTTTTGTCCGATTGACGTCAGAGAATCTACAAAAGAAACTACACAAGAATCTAAAAAACGAAAAACATAAAACCAAAGCCATGCGCGGTATTGACTGAGCGGCATTGCTAGTCGGCATTGTATTGTAGACCGCGTCTATCAATAACGATAGAACTTGCTTGCGCGATGGTTCTGGCTCGGAGGTGGGTGTTGTATCTGCGCTCGCGGCGCAATGTCGCTTAATCGGTGGCTTTTAAGCCGTTCCAGCGTGGTGTCAGGTGGTGTGGCAGGGCAAACAAGTCGAGTACCCGACCGACAGTGTGGTCGACCATCTCGGCTATGGATTGTGGCTGATGATAAAAGCCGGGCAGTGGAGGAAATATGATGCCGCCCATTTCTGTTACGGCCGTCATGTTGCGCAGGTGCGCCAGGTTAAACGGCGTTTCCCTGACCATCAGCACCAAGCGGCGGCGTTCTTTCAGGACGACATCGGCGGCGCGGGTGATCAGGTTATCGGATAGGCCGTGTGCCACCGCCGCGAGCGTTCGCATTGAACAGGGCGCGATGATCATGCCATCGGATTGAAACGAGCCGCTGGCGATGCTGGCGCCGACATCGCGCACGTGGTGGACGACATCGGCAAGGGCTTCGACATCCTTGCGGTTGAGGTCGAGTTCCTGATGCAGATTCAATATGCCGGCTTCGGAGATCAGCAAATGGCTGGCGACATCCGGCAATTCACGCAGGGCTTGCAGCAGCCGCACGCCATAAATCACGCCAGTCGCGCCAGTGATGGCGACGATCAGCTTGCGCGGCGTGGCTGCTTCGGACATGCGGCGAGCTTAGGCTTGCAACAAGGTTTGCAGTTCGCCGCTTTCGTACATTTCATTCATGATGTCAGAGCCGCCTATGAATTCGCCTTTGACATACAGCTGAGGGATAGTTGGCCAGTTGGAATAATCCTTGATGCCCTGGCGCACCGCCGCGTCTTCCAGCACATTGATGGTGACCAGATTCTCGACGCCACAGGTTTTGATCAACTGAATCGCACGACCGGAAAAGCCGCATTGCGGGAACTGTGCGGTGCCCTTCATGAACAGCACAACAGGGTTTTGGGTAACTGTTTCTTTAATCCAGCTTTGTACGTCGCTCATGGCTATTCCTAGGTAATCAATTCGGTGAATAAGGTGCCGCCATTATAAAGGAAAGTCTGCAAGTGCTCACGCATGCGCTTGCAGGCGTTTCTTCTAGGGATTATTGATATACACCCCCTAGTATTTTTCAAATACGTATTAAATTAGAGCGGAATTCACATATTTTTTATAAAATTATTGGGGTATATTTTTTTAATGCTTGAAATATCTTGATTTGCGTCATGAAAGCTAGCGTCACAAAACCTCTCGCTACCTCATGGCATCGGGCTGGATGCAGTTTTTTTGTAGAATGGCACTTGGTTTACATGAAAATACAGCAGCTGGCGCGCTGCTATGACCCATTCCTTATCCTTGCTGGCGGCGGATTTGTGCTAATGTAGCGCAAAATTTTTTCTGGCTTGTATTTCTACTTTCTATTCCTGCTTTTTATTTAATGCCGCAGCTGGATTGCTTCCTCTGATGGCACTTCCCGATATTGATTATGTCTTCTGTGAGTTCCGGCCGCCTTGTTCAAGTGGATGCCCTGCGTGGATTGGCGGCGCTAGCGGTGCTGCTGTTTCATTACACGACGCGATTTAGCGAACTGTTTAGCACCAATAGCACCCCTTCGGTTTCTTTTCCTGACGGATATTACGGCGTCAACCTGTTTTTTATCATCAGCGGCTTTGTCATTTTCATGACGCTGGAAAAGACAGCGAAACCCATGGATTTCCTTATCTCAAGATTCAGCCGTCTTTTCCCCGCTTACTGGTTCGCGATTTTTCTCACCTTTACCGTTACGCATCTTCTTGGCCTTCCCGGACATCTGGTCAGCATCGGAGCGGCAATCGCGAACATGCTGATGCTCCATAGTTTTTTCGGCGCGCCGAATGTGGACGGGGTTTACTGGACATTGGAAGTAGAACTGCTGTTTTATTTTGCTATGTTTGCCCTGTATCGACTGAAGGCTTTGGACCGCGTACATTACGTGCTGCTGGGCTTGCTATCGGGCAGAATGCTCTATTTTATCGCCGAGGTGTATTTCGGGGTTGATCTTCCATGGATCATTTTCCATCTGTTGATTTTAAAGTTTATTCCGTGGTTCGCCCTTGGCATCTCGGTGTATCTGGCGCTTTATAATCAAGGCCCGGAGGCATACCGGCATGCATTGCAGACTTCGGTCGCCGCTATCGCGACACTTTGCCTGTGCGAATCGGTTTTTGTCGGCGCGCTGGCGGTTGCGCTCGCGTCGGCGGTATTTTTCGCTGCAAAAAGTCGGTTTTCCTTACTGCAATGTAAACCGCTGGTCTGGCTGGGCACGATTTCGTACCCGCTTTATTTATTACATGAAAATATAGGTTGGGCATTGATGTTGCAGCTGCAAAAAATTGGACTCTCCTTGGATTTGACGATAGTAGCAACAATCTGCGCGAGCCTGCTGTTGGCCGCCGCCGTGACATTCTGGGTCGAGCAGCCATCCATGCGATGGATACGGTCTGGCTATAAAAACCGCAACAAAGTGCCCGTATAGTGGGGGCGCGCATGAGTAGAGGAATAATACGGCGGGTGCTGCTGGTGGCCTTGGTGGTTGTGCTGATTATTTTGCTGGGGCGCTTTACGGCAGTTCGCTTGCCTTCAGCGCAAAGCAAATTGTCGTTAAAGCTGGAGAAAATTGTCCGGGTCGATACCGAACCGCCGCTCTCGTGTGCGGATATCGTTGTCCGGCGTCCCATCGTGATTCTCGCCATGGGGCAATCAAACGCGGCAAATCACGGCGCCCGTGCGGCCGACACGGATGTGCCGGTAACGCTGTTCGCCGATGGGAAATGTGTCATGGCGGTAGACCCTTTGCCGGGCGGTACCGGGTCGGGCGGGAGCATCTGGTATCGGCTGCCACGCCATTTCGCCAGCCTCGCCAAGCAAGAGCGTCGCCCGATAGTGCTGTCGGTGCTGGCGGTTGAGGCGACCACGATCGGTGAATGGACTGCAGATACCAGCCCCTTGCACGAGCGACTGACACGCCAGCTGAAATCCATGCAGGCGCAGGGACTCGCGCCGCAATTGGTGCTGTGGCAGCAGGGCGAAGCCGACGCCCTCAATGCCAATGCCAGTGCCGATGTCGGCGGCACCACTGAACATGCGTATACGGAGGGCCTCGATAAATTGGCTGGCATCTTTGACGGAGCTGGCGTGCATGCGCCGATAGTCGTCGCCCTGTCCACGGTCTGCCGGTCGGAGCCGAATATGGCGATACGTCATGCCATCGAGAGCAAGGTGGCGAATGATACGCGTTTTAAGCTCGGCCCTGACACCGACTATGATATCCATGCCGGACTGCGCAGCAATAAATGCCATTTTTCAGCAGAGGGTCTGAATCGGGCCGCACAGCTGTGGGCGGCGGCGATAGTACCGCTAGCGGTAAGGCCATGAAAGATTGAGTCGCCCTAGCCGCGTCTTGAAGTTGCCACATGTCAACATTAAACGCTTGGCAAGTGCCTCATATTGAGGGATACTGGATTTTTGATGTCCATGCTCCCGACCGTCGCGTCGAAAAATTCCTCTTTGGTGAAATTTCATGGCTACTCCAATGTCCTATAAAGACAAGCAGATTCTCATCATCGACGATATGCCGGACATGCGCAGTTCGTTGCGCGGTCAGATCGCATCGCTCGGCATTCCCAAGGTCAGCGTCGCCGGAAACGTGCGCGATGCGCTTGATTTGATACGCCAGAAAAAACACGATGTCATCTTGTGCGATTATTTTTTGGGCGCAGGCACAGATGGCCAGCAGTTCCTGGAATATTTGCGCACGACCAATGCCATCGGTCGCGCCACGCTATTTATCATGATCACGGCAGAGACCGGTTACGAAAGCGTCATCACGGCGGCAGAATGTCTGCCAGATGATTATCTGCTCAAGCCATTCACTGCAGAAACCCTTAAAACCCGTCTTGAGCGTTTGCTGGAAAAAAAGGAGCGTTTGGCTGCGATTGACAGATTGCAGGATAAGGAAGCATGGCTAGAAATCATTCCGGCCTGCGATGAGATCATCAAGGCCAGGGACAAGTATCTGGTTGATGCGCTCAGAATTAAGGGCAATGCCTTGCTCATGTCCAGGCAGTATGGCGCTGCCATCCAGTTTTACGAACAGGCGTTGGCGATGCGCGCCATGCCATGGGCAAGCTTGGGTCTGGCCAAAGCCTTGAAGGGCCAGGGGGATGCGGAGCAGGCCAAAACTGTCTTGAGCAGCCTGATTAGCGCCAGCCCTAACCTGTTGTCCGCCTATGATTTGCTCGGGCGGATACATACTGAGCAGGGGCAGGGCGAAGCCGCACTCGCCATACTTGATAGCGCCTGTGTCGTGGCACCCAATTCGATGACAAGGCAGCGCTCGCTTGCCGCCATCGCCGAGGATATGGGGGATTACACCCGGGTTGAAAAAGCCCTGAGTGCCGTCGTCAAAAAAACCAGAAACTCTCCTTTGCGCCAGTCTAGCGACGTCGCCAAACTAGGCAATGCCTTGACCGAAATGGGCGAGTTAAGCAAGGCGGTGACGCTGATCGAAGAGGCCAAGGCGACGTTTAAGGACAGCGTCGACGATGTCAGGTTGCTGGCCGCAGTCGAGGCCGTCACGCTGCAAAAATCGGGTAAGCCGGAGTTGGCCAAACAGGCACTGGCACTGGCGCTGGATGGCAATACCGGAAATTTACCCGAAGCGACCAGCCTGGCGATTGCCAAGGCTTGCCTGGCCAATGACAGGGTCGATGATGCTATGGGCATCCTCAAAAATGTGGTGCAGAATAATCCCGAATCGACCGCTGTCCATGGCCGCATAGTTCACCTCATGAAAGACCACGGCGGTGAAGATGCTGCCAAGTTGCTCATACAGAAATCAGCTCAGGAGGTGATAGAACTCAATAACAGTGCCATCGTCAAGGCAAAGGCGGGCGAATTTGCCGAAGCCGCGCGCATGCTCAGTGAGGCGGCTATCCAGTTGCCGAATAATCTGCAAATCGTCGCCAATGCAGCGCTGTCCTTGCTTGTGGACGTATTCATGAACGGGCTGGATATCGCCAAACTTAATGATGCAAAAGCATTTCAGCAAGCCGTCATTGCGCAGAATAGTCAGCATCCCAAGCTTGCCGAAATAGCCGCCTTCATGCTGAAGGTGCAGGCCAAATATAAGCTAGAGGCCGCCGCATGAATTTTGCCGAGATCGCCGCTCTGACCATTCACGATGTCAAGAACAGCCTGGCGCAACTGGCGGGACAGGCAGAAGCGCGCGGCGACGCGCCAACCTTGCGCACCGCTCTTCATGCATCCGAAGCCTTGACGCGTTTGCTGGTGTTTTATAAGTCTGAAAGCAATATCTTGAGTCTGGCGGTAGATGCCCATGCACCTGTCGATCTGATTGCAGAGCTGGCTGCGGAGGCGCAGGGGTTTGCGACAATGGCGATCCGGGTAGAGAGTGCTGCGGCACCTGCGCTATGGTTTTATGATGAGACGCTGGTGCGCATGCTGCTATCAAATGCACTGAACAACGCCTTGCGTTATGCGCGCAGCCAGATCACGATCTCTGCCACGCAAGCCGATGGGTTTCTGGAGCTGGCCGTGCGCGATGATGGCGACGGGTATCCTGAAAGCGTACTGGCAGATAGCGGGGCTTCGGCCGCTATTACCAGGGATGGCACTGGCCTTGGTCTGTACCTGGCGCAAAAAATCGCCCGATTGCATGAGAATGCGGGTGTGCAAGGCAGCGTTGGTTTAGCCAACCAGAACGGCGCTCATTTCCTATTGCGCTTGCCGAAATAATCCATCTGCATGATGCGTGACGAAAGCCGGGCGCAACACCAGGCCCGGCTTTCGGTCTTCAAGTCAGCTTAAGAACGCAGCTTGGCAAACGCCGATGCCATCGCGTTGTTCACCGGTGCCGGTGCATTGCTCTGTCTCGCCTGGTGCTGATTGAGCCGCTTGGCATCGTCGCGTGTGGCTCTTTGCTCAGGCTGGCTGCCCGCTTGCGGCGCGCTGTCGGTCAGGCGCATGGTCAGCGCGATGCGCTTGCGCTTTTCGTCGACTTCCAGCACTTTCACCTTCACCACTTGCCCCGCCTTCACCACGGTGTGCGGGTCTTTGACAAAGGTGTTGGATAGCGCAGAGATATGCACCAGGCCATCCTGGTGCACGCCGATATCGACAAAGGCGCCGAAGGCGGCCACGTTGGTGACCACCCCTTCCAGTATCATGTCCGGGCGCAGATCGCGGATTTCTTCCACGCCATCCTTGAAAGTCGCGGTGGTGAATTCCGGACGCGGATCGCGGCCCGGTTTTTCCAGTTCCTTGAGGATGTCGCTGATCGTCGGCACACCGAATTTTTCGTCGGCATACTTGGCCGGATTGAGCGATTTCAGCAGGCGTTCGTCACCGATCACGCTNNGGATGCACCGCAGAGGCATCCAGTGGGTTGGCGCCTTTCATCACACGCAAGAAACCCGCGGCTTGTTCAAAGGTCTTGTCGCCCAAGCGCGGCACCGAACGCAAGTCGGCGCGCGAGGCAAACATGCCCTTGGCATCGCGATAATTGACGATACTTTGCGCCACGCTCGATGACAGGCCGGACACCCGCGCCAGCAGTGGTGCGGAGGCGGTATTGACGTCAACGCCGACGGCATTCACGCAATCTTCCACCACCGCATCGAGCGAGCGCGCCAGCTGCGATTGGCCGACATCGTGCTGATACTGGCCAACGCCAATTGATTTAGGGTCGATCTTCACCAGTTCGGCCAGCGGGTCTTGCAGGCGGCGTGCGATCGAGACCGCGCCGCGTATCGTCACGTCCAGATCGGGCAATTCTTTCGAGGCAAATTCCGATGCCGAATACACCGAGGCACCGGCTTCGGACACCACGATCTTGGTCAGTTTCAGTTCAGGCTTGAGTTTGATCAGGTCCTGCGCCAGTTTGTCGGTCTCGCGTGAGGCGGTGCCGTTACCGATAGAGATCAGGGATACATTGTGCTTGGCCGCCATTTGCGCCAGGACATGCAGCGAGCCATCCCAGTCATTGCGCGGCTGATGCGGATAAATGGTCGTGTAATCGACCACTTTTCCGGTGGCGTCAACCACCGCCACCTTGCAGCCTGTGCGCAGGCCGGGGTCCAGCCCCATTGTCGCGCGCGGACCGGCTGGCGCCGCCAATAACAGGGCTTTCAGGTTCAGCGCGAAGACGTTGATCGCCTCGATCTCCGCCTTCTCGCGCAGGTTGCTCATCAGCTCGGTATCGAGGTGCATGAAGACCTTTACGCGCCAGCTCCAGCGCACGGTATCGGACAACCACTTGTCGGCAGGGCGGCCGATGTTTTTCACGCCAAAACGCGCGGCGATGCGGCTTTCGCAGGGGTTTAGGGGTGCATCCCACTTCGGCTTCTCTTCCTCGGTATCCAGGCGCAAGTTGACTGTCAGCATTTCTTCGCGGCGGCCGCGGAAGATCGCCAAAGCGCGGTGCGAGGGAATGGTGCCCAGCGTTTCCGAATAGGCGAAATAATCGCTGAACTTGGCTCCGGCTTCTTCTTTGCCTGGCACCACCACCGACTCGACGATGCCGTGATCAAGCAAGTATTCGCGCAGGGCTTGCAGCAGCGTCGCATCTTCAGAAAAACGCTCCATCAAAATCTGGCGCGCGCCATCCAGTGCCGCCTTGGTATCGGGCACACCCGGGTTATCGCCATTGTCGGTGCTGAAGGCAGGCTTGAGGTAAGTGGCGGCAACTTCCTCTGGATTGAGCATGGGGTCAGCCAGCAAGCCATCGGCCAGCGGCAACAGGCCGGCTTCTACTGCAATCTGCGCCTTGGTGCGGCGCTTGGGTTTGTAGGGCAGATATAAGTCTTCCAGGCGCGTCTTGTCTTCGGCATGCGTGATCGCATCGAGCAAGACCGGCGTCATCTTATTTTGCTCTTCGATAGAGCTGATGATGGCAGCGCGGCGCGCTTCGAGTTCGCGCAGGTAGCGCAGGCGCTCTTCCAGCAGGCGCAACTGGATATCGTCCAGTCCGCCGGTCGCCTCTTTGCGGTAGCGCGAGATGAACGGCACCGTCGCGCCCTCATCAAGCAGGGCAATGGCGGCGGCAACCTGTACCGGTTTGGCAGCAAGTTCAAGGGCAAGACGTTGTTCTATCGAAGGCAGCATGGATAATTAGGTAATGAATTAAATTGAAGAGCCAGATGATACGCAATCTGCACAATTGCGCCAGTCTTGACAGGCGGCGGGACTATGGGGTTGGAAGTCAAGTTCGGCCAAAACGGACAGGTTTATCAGGATCTGGATGAAAATTTCGCATTTAATTTCCATTCGCACAAGGAAATATATTTGTAGAAATGTTACATTGCCATCTTGTAAAAAGTAAAACATTTTTCAACGAAAGAATCCATGCCGAGTACAAGAAATCGCTTCTTATTTATCCCTTTGTTAATGACTTTCCTGCTCACTTGCAATGCATTTGCAGGCGCTTCAGACGACAATGTCCCCGACAATAGGGCGCGGGACCATGTGCTTGTATTTATTGAACACGAAAATTGCGCCGGCGCGGTCAAGGCGCTCAATGAGGCTATTGCCGAGAGCGATAGGGCTGTGTTGTTATTGGCCGGTGCAATGTATGAAGATGGCATCTGCTTGAAACAGGATTGGCCACGTGCTGCAGCGATGTATCAACGTGCCCATGAAGCGGGCAATAAAGCCGCAATTCCCCGTCTGGTTGCCGGTTATGCGCTGCCAGGACGTGAGCAGGCAAGCGCCATTTGGTGGGCAGCACAATCAAAAATAACATTTATGAGCAGTTGTGCACCGTCGGCAAACCCGATGACCGAGACTGATGCCTTTATTGATGAGATGAGTAAGTGGTCAAAAGAACACATGGATGCCTGTGCATACACTCTTGGCGTGATGTTCAGTATTTTCGGGGATATGGAATATCCGAAGGATGCGCTGTCTTTTGGTAAATCCGGTAATTTAATAGTACGCTTTGAACCGTCGAAAGGGACTGTCGCATGGAAAAAACTAGAAGACACCAGCCCGGGCATGACAATAGGAGTGTTCACTTCCAACGATATTACTGATGCGGGGTCGAGAAAAATTAATAATAGATTGCTTGATTACGCAGATGAGATAGGAAAGAGCGCGTTAAAAAGATACCCGCGTCCTGCGCGCATTCAGGCTGACTGGGTTGTGGAGACGAATTACTGTTTTAAAATTGAATGAGTTCATGCGCTTGAACAATACCAGACGGTGACAATTGACAAAAATGACCGTTGAATAGGCATGTGAAGAGCGATAAATTAGCACCTGTCTACCATACACAATATATCGTGAAGCGCAATGAATGTAAAAATCAAAAGTCTTTTCATCGGCATCGTGGCTGGCGTCATCGTTGCGTGTATCTCGGTTTATCTCTTGGGGTATCTTGCAGCAATAAGCTATCCAGCAAGTTTATTTGTTTGGGCTATAGATCATTCTGTATTGGGTGTTTTCACTTCTGCAATACAATTTATCGAGCTGCTGTTTGGGGCATGTATCCTTGCCGCTCTGGTCAGTTATTTTCTCGCTAAAAAATTGACTGTTAGCTGGGCGTATTTGGCATCCGCGTTTGTCATTGCACAGGCGTTGGGTGCCTATCTCTTTGTCGCGCATTTATCAGGACAGGTATTTGACGAAACAAAACATTTTTTGCTGTATTTGCCCTATTTGATGACTACATCGCTTTGTGTATTTGTTTCTTCGTACTGGGGCGGCACACGCCAGCATGCCTAAAAATCGGCGCCTGCATTGATTGATTAATTAAGTTAAGCTCGCCCCGGAAACCCGCCATATCCCCGCCAGATCCGGCCAGCTCTGCACATTGCTAAAGCCCGCATCAGAGAGCAATTGCTGCACTGTCTCGGACTGGTCGTAGCCATGCTCCATCAGCAGCCAGCCATTTTTCGTGAGTCGTGTTTTTGCTCCGCTAATGATCTGGCGATAGGCGGATAAGCCGTCGCCATGATCGGTCAGCGCATCGATAGGCTCAAAACGCAGATCGCCCTGACGCAGATGCTGATCGTCTTTGACGATGTAGGGCGGATTGCTGACGATGGTGGAAAATTGTTGATCGGTGAGGGCGTTGTACCAGTCGCTTTGCATTAGCGTAATGCTATTTGGCGGCAAATGTCGCGCCGCGTTTTTTGCCGTAATCTTGAGCGCTGCAGGGCTGACATCAACCGCCGTGATTTGCAGATCCGGGCGCTGGTGGGCGATGGCTACGGCGATCGCGCCTGAGCCTGTGCCGAGATCGAGCAGCTTGCTTGCGGGAGGCGCGTACTGCAGCGCAAGCTCGACCAGCAATTCTGTATCGGGCCGCGGAATCAGTACGTCGGGCGTGACGTAAAAAGCGAGTCCGAAGAATTCGCGCTCACCGATGATGTAGGCCATCGGTTCGCCACTGATGCGTCGCCCGATGAGGGCATTAAGTTGTTGCGCCTGCCCGGCATCAAGCGATTTTTCGGATTGCGTGATCAGCTGCACCCGGGTGAGGCCAAGCGCATGGATCATCAGCATGCGGGTTTCCAGCGCGTCCAGCGGTGAAGCGGACTGACATTGCGCAACCGTGCTCCCCGCTACCAGCCCCGGCCAGGCAGACATTAGTGGCCTTTGCCGAACAATTCACGCGCTTTCTTTTTGGCGAAAAAGGTTACGCCCAGCACTAGTGAAAAAATCACAAACCAGATCATTGCCCATGCCGGGATCGAGAGCCCGAAGATGGGCGGATAAGGGGTGTCGCACAGGCCGTCGGCCTTAAACAGCACCGGCAAGACTTCAGCTAGGAAAATCTTGTTCAGTCCGGTTTCCAAAGGGTCGATGCCGCACGATACCGCAGGATGCGCGAGTATCCATAAATGATAGCCGGCGATGCCGGCACCAGAAAGGGCGGAGACCAGGCCAAGGCCAAAACCGATGCGGTGCAGAGCCCTTGGTAATGCCAGCCCGATCAGGCAGCTCAAGGCGATGGCGACAAAGGCATAGCGCTGCATCACGCAAAGCGGGCAGGGCAGCATTTTTTC